>Ga0180437_10000738_pt1 | contig 59954 bp, 50 predicted proteins | sample SS_ome_4_FD_132410 | JGI IMG/M metagenome (GOLD analysis project Ga0180437, IMG submission 132410) | Hypersaline lake sediment archaeal communities from the Salton Sea, California, USA - SS_3_D_1 metaG | ecosystem: Environmental > Aquatic > Non-marine Saline and Alkaline > Hypersaline >...
CCCAACAAGGCCGCTCGGCTTTCGAGTTTCTCTGTGACTCGATTCTCGCCCACTTCAGAAACCAAACCCCTCCCTCCCTATTGGCCCTTCCGCCGTGAACGGCTACCGTGTTATAATTGGGACAGGGCATCACGCGGCAGACGTCGCAAAAGCCCGTTCGTAGTGACCCGATTCATCGGGTCGGCTCGGCGAAACGTGGCGAAGACCGCATGAATGCGGTCACTACGAAGAAGACCGCATGAATGCGGTCACTACGAACGTAGGGGGAGGCCGATGAGATTGCGGGTTTTGCTGCCTGCGGGGATTGCGTGGGCGTTGCTGGCGGGTAGCGTGTCGCGGGTCGAGGCCGCCGGGCGCGCGGAGCTCGAGCTGGTCGGCAGCGGGCCGGGCGCGGCGCTGGCGTTCCAGGAGTGGCTCCGCGTTCTCTCGGGCGCCGGCATCGAGCACGTGCGGTTCCGCTCGTCGCGGGCGACCGACCAGGTGGGCGTCGAGGTCCGCGGCACCGAGCAGAGCCCCGTGTACGTCGTGACCGGCGTGGTCCTCTCGTCGAACGAGCTGCAATTGCCCGCCGGGCGGTTCTCGCGGCGCGACGTGGGACGGCTCAAGACTTGGCTCGACGACGTTGCCCGCCACGGCCCCGGCGGCAGCCGGCGCCAGCAGTCGGCCTTCGGGCTTCCGGCGGCCCAGTTCGCCGCGCTGCGCGAGGACCTCTCGCAACCGGTGACGTTCGCCACGGCCGGGCTCTCGCGCCGCGACGTGGTCCAGCGCATCGGACGCGAGCTGCTCACGCCGCTAACGCTCGATCCCGGGGCGGCCGAGGCCCTGGCCGGCGACAAGCTGGCCGAAGAGTTGACCGGCCTCTCCGCCGGCACGGCCCTGGCCTACGTGCTGCGCCCGATGGGCTACTGCCTGGTGCCGCGCGCTTCGGGCGGCGGCGTAGTCTGTGCCGTGACCCAGGCCCGGCCCGAGCTGGACATCTGGCCCGTCGGCTGGGAGCCGCAGCGGCCGCGCAACGAGGTCCTGCCCGACCTGTTCGAGTTCCACAATGTCAACGTCCAGGGCGTCACGGCCGAGGTGACCATCCAGGCGATCGCCAAGCGCCTGAAGGTGCCCGCGCTGGTGGACCACAACGCCCTGGCCCGGCACGGCGTCGAGCCGGCCAAGACGATCGTCTCCCACCCGCAAAGCCGGACCACCTACGGCCTGGCCCTGCGCAAGCTGCTCTTCCAGGCGAAGCTGAAGTACGAGATCCGCGTGGACGAGGCGGGCCGGCCGTTTTTGTGGGTGACGACGATCAAACCGGTGTGAGGCGCGCTTTGCCAAGCGGTCTCCGGGGCGTTATGCTAACGGGGCGTTACGTGACCTTTCGCGCTGCCACCCGTTGGAGAATGCCCCATGAGTTTCTTGTGTTTCCGCCGTGCGTGGTTGTTGCTTTTCGCGTGCGTCGCCGTGGTCTGCTCGGCGTCAGCTTTCGGCGCGGCCGAGCCCGGCGGCCGGCCCAACGTCCTGTTCATCGCCGTCGACGACCTCCGCCCGCAGCTCGGCTGCTACGGGTGCGAGGGGATGGTCTCGCCGAACCTCGACAAGCTCGCCGAGGGCGGGATCGTCTTTAGCCGCTCGTACTGCATGGTGCCCACCTGCGGGGCGTCGCGGGCGAGCTTGATGACGGGCATCCGGCCGGCGCGGAACCGGTTCGTGAACTACCTGGCCTGGGCCGAGCGGGACGCGCCGGGTGTGACCACGCTCAATACCCACTTCCGAAGCCACGGCTACTACACCGTTTCGCTCGGCAAGGTGTTTCACCACCCCACGGACAACGCCCAGGGCTGGTCGGAGCCGGCCTGGCGCCCGCCGCGCGACGGGCTGGGGCTGGGGCACTATGCGCTCGAGGCCAGTTACACGGGCCGGATGCTCAGCCCGCGCGGGCGGGGTGCGCCCTACGAAAACGCCGACGTGCCCGACGACGCGTATTCCGACGGACGCCTGGCCGCGCGCGCGATCGCCGACCTGCGGCGGCTCAGCAAGCGAGAGGAGCCGTTCTTCCTGGCCGTGGGCTTTTTCAAGCCGCACCTCCCGTTCGTGGCCCCGAAGAAGTATTGGGACCTGTACGACTTCGACGCGATCCATCTCCCGTCGAACCACGCCCGGCCGAAGGACGCCCCGGACGTGGCGATCCACAACTCGGGCGAGCTTCGGGCGTACGCCGACATTCCGCCGAGCGGCCCGGTCTCCGACGAGACGGCCCGGACGCTGATCCACGGCTACTACGCCTGCGTGAGCTACACCGACGCCCAGATCGGCCGGCTGCTCGACGAATTGGCCCGGCTCGGGCTGGAGGACGACACCATCGTGATCGTCTGGGGCGACCACGGCTGGAACCTGGGCGAGCACACCATGTGGTGCAAGCACTGCTGCTTCGAGACGTCGATGCGGGCACCGATCATCGTGCGCGTGCCCGGCATCGAAGGAGGCAAAACGACCAACGGGCTTACGGAGTTCATCGACATCTACCCGTCGCTCTGTGAGCTGTGCAGGCTGCCGCTGCCGGCGCACCTCGAGGGGCGCAGCTTCGTGCCGCTCTTGAAGGACCCCGACGCGCCTTGGAAGGAGGCCGCCATCGGCCGTTACCAGAGGGGCGACACCATCCGCACCGACCGCTTCCGCTACTCGTTCTACAGCGACGCGAAGAACAACCCCCTGGGCCGGATGCTCTACGACCACGGCGACGACCCGGGCGAGACCGTGAACCTCGCCGGGCGGGCGGGGCTGCGCCGCGAGGTCGAGGCCCTGCACGAGAAGCTCCAAGCGGGGAAGGGAAGACCGTCCCAGCGCTAGGCAGCGGCGCGGCGGTGTTTCCCGAGATCGTATGGTCCGCCACGGAGTGTCGGACCTACGGAATCGACGCCCGCGCGGCGGGCTTATGCGCTCGCCGGCTGGTCGAGATGCACGTCCATCTGCGGGAAGGGGATCTCGATGCCGGCCTCGTCCAGCGCCATCTTCACGGCCCGGATGGTGGCCTGCTTTACCGCGCCGAAGTCGTCGGCGTTGGCCCACACGCGGACCGACCAGTCGACCGACGAGGCGCCCAGACCCAGCAGGACCACGGCCGGCTCGGGATCGGCCAGTCCGCCCTCGACGCTCGCGGCGGCCGCGGCGAGCACCTCGCGGGTGCGGTCGATATCGGCTGCGTAGCCCACGCCCACGTCGACGTCGGCCCGGCGTTGCGGGTGGTGGGTGATGTTCTCGATCGTCGAGCCGAACACGGCGCCGTTGGGCATGACGATCCGCCGGTTGTCGAACGTGTCGAGCACGGTGGTGAACAGGTCGATCTCGAAGACCTTGCCGAGCTGGCCGCCTACGTTGACCACGTCGCCCACCTTGTACGGCCGGAACACCAGCAGCATGACCCCCGCGGCGAAGTTGCCCAGGGCTCCTTGAAAAGCCAGGCCGATCGCCAGGCCGGTGGCACCGATGACCGCCGCGAAACTGGTGGTCTCCACCCCGAAGACGCTCAAGCACATCAGCACGGCCAAGAGCAGGATCAACCACTTGACCATCCGGCCGAAGAAGCGGGTCAGCGTCACGTCGAACTTCGCTCGCTCCAGTCCTCTGGTGACCAGTCGAGCGCATATCCTGGCAATAATCCAGGCCACGAACAGCATTACCAGAGCGCCCACGGCGCTGGTCCCGTACTGGACGATCAGCGGGCTGATCCCTTCCCAATCGAAAGGCATGGCACGACCTCCTGAAAAGAGCAAAGGGACAAGAACAAGCGACGCCGCATTCTAGGCACGAGTACCCCGGGAGGCAACTACCTCCGGTACTTGCCGGGCTCCTTCCCGGCCGCCCAGAAGATCGCCCGGATGACCATGTCGCGCACGCCGGGGTCATCGAGGTCCTCGGGGTCGTAGCGGGTGTAGAATGCCCGCTGGCCGGTCTGCCCGTTGACGCGGAGCCAGGTCTGCGGCATGAGCGGGCGGTCCTTGGGGGCGCCCTCGATGAGGGGGACCACGTCCTCGGCCGGTTCGAGGTGCCGGTACAGCCCGCCGGCGGGCAAGATCGGGTCGAAGCCCTTGACCAGCGGGTGGTCCTTTTGCCCCTCGACGATCCGCTGGCTCACCTCCGGGCCGAAGTAGTGGCCGCGGTAGTCGACGCCGAACACCTCGCGGTCGGCCGCAAGCCAGTTCTGGAACCCGTGATGGGCCTTGCGCAGCCCCACGACCGGCTTGCTGGTGAACGCCCGCTTGATCCCCGGCAACTCGCTTTCCGGGGCCGAGGTGCGGTAGAGGTTCGAGAGGATCACGTCGCAACGCTTTAGGGCTTCGAGGTTCCCAAACGGCGTGTCGCCGAAACGGTCGCCGCCCTCGGGCTTGGCCTTCTCGGCCTCGACGAAGTCGCATTCGACGCGGTAGTTGGCCCCGAGGTACGTCTCGAGCTCGGCCAGCGCTTGGCGCCCCGGCCCCAGGCATATCGCCACGCGAAGCGGCCGGACCTCCGCACTCCCCTGTTCGGGCGCCTCCGCTTGGGCCGCCGCGGCCAGAAGCGCGGCCACAACCACAGTCAGAGCCGCGGCCGGGGCCCAGCAGAAGCGGAAGGCGAAGCTGTGCAGTCTCGGGGCGTTCATCGCACGTCCTCCAGGATGGGCGAAGAAGGGAATTGCGCGGTTCTCGCGGGCGCGCTCATTGTAACGTGCGGAGCAGGACGGGAGAACGATCCGGCAACCGGGCAGGGCTTACCGCTTCTTCCGCGTGTGTGCTAGCACACACCCTACCGTCTAATGCCGGCGGCCGAGCGGCTCTTCCGGCGTGGCCAGGTCGCGGCGCAGAACCTCGACGTGGTCGTGCAGCAGGTCGCGCTCCTGGCGGAAGCGGCGGGCGCACCGGGCCGCGTCCTCGAGCCCGGCGAAAAGGCCGGACGCGGCGTCCGGCGTGTCCCAGGATCGGGCGAGATGGTCGATCTCGCGGCGCAATCCGCGGCGGAGCCGCCCGGTGAAGAGCCAGATCAGCAACAGGCACCAAACGAGCAGCCAGAAGCCCGCGGCCAGGTAGAAGTCCAGCCCGTAGACCTCGGCCGGCTCGGCGGCGAGGAACGAGTCGTAGAAAAAGTTCCTTCCCAGCCGGTAGACCAGAAACCCCAGCATGGCCAGGAACAGCAGCTCGTAGCAGCATCGGGTGAGCCAGCCGGTGTGGCGGCGGGCGAGGCGCGAGACGACCGATTCCAGCCCGGCCGCCGCCCGGGCGACGAACCGCTCGCCGGCCGCCTCGGCCTCGGCCGCGACCGTCCCGGGCGACGCCGCCTCGCGGGGCAAACCGGCGTCGAGCGCGTAGCCCTCGAGCACCACGGCGGCCTTGCGCAGCGAGGTCTCGTCCCAGCAGCTCGCCACGGCCCGGGCCGTGGCCTTCTCCGCCCGGCGCGATTGGCCGGCCTTGCGCCACTGCCGGGCACCTTGCACCGCGCCCCAGAGGGCCATCTGTGCCGGCGTGCGCATGCGGTACAGCAGCGAGCCGGCCAGCAGTCCCCCCAGCCCCTGGTAAACCCTTAACACCAGGGAAAAGGGACTGAAGCCCCAACGTGACGCCGCCTGGGCCAGGAGCCGGCTCTCCCAGGCCCGACGGTTGGCGAACAGCTCCTTGCGGGTCTCGGCCGCGAGTCCCGCAGCGAGCTTTGCCCTCTGCTCCTCGATCGCCGCCAGCAGCTTTTCGACCGGCGGGCTGGCTTCGTCGAGCCACCCTCGGCAGCGCGCCAGCGTGGCGTCGACCAGGTCGAGGAAGCCCGCCCGGCGGATCCGCGCCCCGGCCGTACCGGAAAGCTCGCGTGTGATCAGGCCGACCAGCCGGCCGAACTCGCCGCGCGGCGCGATGCCCGCCTGGGCGTCGCGAAGGGCCGCGAGCGAATCAACCAGGAACAGGTGCCCGGTCGCGTACTCTTGGCCGAGCACCGCGGCCCAGTCCTCGCGCACGTCGTCGTCCACGTCGGCATGGGTCTGGACGAAAACCAGCCGCGCCCCCGGCGCCGCGGCCGCCAGCTCGTCGGCCACCCGGGCCGAACGGTATTTTTGCTGCGTGGTGGTCACGAGCAGCACGTCGCAGTGCGGCAGGACCCGCCGCAGCTTGGCCAGGTTCGTCGCCACGGCACGAGAATGTGGACCGCCTCCCCGGGGCGGTGGACCGGCGTCGGGCGATTGCGGACCGCCGTCGCCCGCCGCTTCCCCTTCGGTCGTGTCCGGGTCGGGGCAATCGACGAGCACCAGGTCGTCGAGCACCGGCAGCTCGCGGTGGACCACCTCGACGCTCGCCGGGTCGATGCCCAGCATCTCGGGCGTCAGGTCCGGGCGGCAGAGCAGCGTGGGCCGGGTCGTGGTCGGTCGCTGCCGCCCGGTGGGCACGACCTCGTCGCCCAACAGCGCGTTGACCAGGGCACTCTTGCCGGTGCCCGTGCCCCCCAGCGTGGCCACGACCAGCGGTGCCTCGATGCGCACGGCCAGCCTCTCGGCCCGCTCGGCCAGGCGCCCGACCACCGCCCGGCAGCCCTCGGCCGGTCCCCACTCCGGCGCACCCTCGGCCCACCGCCGCAGCCGCGCCACCAGGGCATCGACCTCGGCCAGCAGCTCCAGTCGCTCGGCATCCAAAGGCTTCATACCCCAAGGATAGCAGACGCCCGCCACGGCGCCGCGGAGTCCCCTCCTGGGAGGGGGCGGTGTTCGCCGCCGAGACGAGCTACCGCAAACGCCGACCGGCACCGGCCGGGAAGCCGCCTCCCTGCGAGCTGGCAGAACGCGCCCGTCCGGCACGCGCCTTGGCGAGCCGTCGCCGGCGACCACTGGAAAGCGCGGCGTAGCGCGTGCTATCGTAACGGGTGCGATGCAACAGACCATCTACCAGGAGTTGACGCGGGCCTTCAATGCCGGGCGCCTGCGGGCCATCCTCAGCAGCGGGTAGGCCGTCGTGATGCACCGCCTGGCCGTGATGAGCAAGGACGGCGATTGGATCGTCCGCGAGGATGACGAAGCCCTCCGGCACGTCCTTGCCGTTCTGGAGGAGCGCGGGGCCCGTTGCCGCTTCGGCGCACCCTTGGACGTGCGCTGGACGTCGGGCGGCTGGAGTTCGCATTTCGAATTCCGGACCGACGTGCTCCGCGTGCGCGCCGACTTCGTCACGCGCCCGCCGCGCATCACGCCGGAGGCACTCGCCGGGCTGTGGTCGCGGGCCGAGCAGCACAACGCCCCGGTGCCGTTTGTCGACGCGGCGACTTTGGCCGAGCTGAAAAAGACCAACCGCGAGAAGGACTACGCGGTGATCGGCGAGCTGGCGCGCTCGATCGCCGACCCGCTCGAGCAGATGCTCTTCTCGCGGAGCGCGAGGGATCTGCTCGTTTTGGCGCGGGACTACCCCAACCTGCTCGACGAGGCGGCCGCGCGGCGGCCCGTGCTAAGCCACGTGCGCGAAGGGCGCGACGCGTTGGAGACGGCGCTCGACGCCGAGCGCCGCCGGCTGATGCGCGCCCACGAACGCCGCCTCCGGGCGTACATGGAAGCCGCCAAAGCCTGGGCCGACGCTTGGCCCTCGGTGGCCGCGGAGATTCGCGACCTCCCGCTCCGCGAGGCGCACCGCCTGGCTGCCCAACGTGCCCAAGCCCTCTTGCCCATGCGTGTGGAGGTCCCCGAATCATGAAACCGCTGCGCGATGAGTTCCTCAGCGAGGAGGACCTTGACCTCCGCAACCTGTCTGACGAGGAGCTGGCCGCCTATTGGAACCTATGGCTCGAACAGGCCCAGGCCACCAACGACGAGGACGCCGTGTTGTATTCGCATGGTGTGTTCACCAGGGAGCCGGGAGGATAAGGCAGCGCCGGATGCCCCCGGCTTGTCCGGGGGAGGCTCACGTTCATCGCTACACGCGGCCGACGCCGCTCGGCCCTGGATGCCCCCGGCTTGCCCCGGGGAGCCTCACGTTCCTCGCTACACGCGGCCGACGCCGCTCGGCCCTGGATGCCCCCGGCTTGCCCGGGGGAGGCTCACGTTCCTCGCTACACGCGGCCGACGCCGCTCGGCCCTGGATGCCCCCGGCTTGCCCGGGGGAGCCTCACGTTCCTCGCTACACACGCGCCCGGCCCCTCTTACTCCCGTTCCTCCGCGGCGGCTTCGGCGCCGTCGGGAAGAAGGGGGAGAGAGCGGCGCCTTCCTAGCGGTGAACGTAACGATCCCCCGGGCAAGCCGGGGGCATTCGATCGTGTCCGGCAGCCGCCAGAGCTCGGGGACCTGCGGGTCGCGCACCCTCGGCCCACCGCCGCAGCCGGGCCACCAGGGCATCGGCCTCGGCCAGCAATTCCAGTCGCTCGGCATCCAAAGGCTTCATACCCCAAGGATAGCAGATGCTCGCCACTGCGCGGGGCCCCTCGGTGGAGGAGGTGGTTTTGCGGCCGGGAGGAGTTATAGGCCATGCTAACGGGGGCGGGCGAAGAAGCGGGCTCCTTGCCAGTTAGCAGTTAAAGTCTGACCCCGGTCCAAGTCTGACCCCGGTCCCACACTCCGGACGCCACTCCGCACTCCGACCGCGGATCACCTTCTAACTTCATCGAGAGCCGAGATCAAAGAGATCACCCGGACTGGTTCTGTTTTTGAATGACTCGAACTCGCTACTCGAACATTGTGTGCCCCGTAGGTGTAAGCGCATTAGACTGGGGAGCCCTTTCAGTTGAAGCACTCCTTCATCTGAAACGCTCGTGTGGTTGAGGTTAACTACCGCCAACTCCGTTAGATCCTTTAGATACACCAAGCCGTCGTCGGTAATCGCCGTGCCGCTAATGTCCAGCCACTGCAAATGGCTCAGTGTGCTCAACGTCCGAAGCGCCGCATCGGTAATCCCTGTGTTCTCCAGATGCAGCTCGCGAAGTCCATGACATGCCTTGAGGTGCGCAACACCATGGTCACTGATCCCGGTATTTCCCACATAGAGGACTTCCAGCCGAGTGAGTTTGGCAACAGCGGCCATCCCTTCGTCTGTTATAGCCGATCCCCAGAGATCGACAATTCGAAGGTTATGTAGTTGCGCCACGGTAGACAGTCCAAGGTCGGTAACATGCCCATTCCCAAGATACAACTCCTCCACGGTCCCCAAACGTGCTATCACTTCCAGACCATCGTCCGTACCGAACCAGTGAACAGCCGAGACTTCGGCAAACACATCGGTCCCAGTCAAATCGGCCAGCCACCTGCGCCAACCATCTTCTTGCGCTTCCGTTCCGCCCTGCCGGAACTCAACCTGTGCTCCCATTTTCCGCAACAGCTCGACATCGGCGTCGCGTTTCCTCGCATTGTGCAGGAGCGTCGCAAGCCACGCAAGCAGTAGCGCAGCGAGCGCCATCACGACCAGGAGAGTTCGAATCGTGAACTGAACCCGGGTCATTTCAAGCATTCTCGGCGTTGCGGCATCGGGGTCGCATCGGTGTCAAACTTCAACCGCTGACCAGCTTCAGTCGCTCGGCGTCGAAGGGGTTTGTATCAATACACCTCCTTCCACTTCAGCCGCTCATCCCCCGGCCCCAACCGCCCCGCGGGGCGGATGCCGGGGCCGGGTTTGCCCTGGTCGCCGAGGTCGGCGCGGATCTGGTCGGCGAGCTGTTTGAGGTGCTCGACCACGTCGGGGTTCCGGTCCTTCACGTCGGTCGTTTCGTTGCGGTCGTTGTCCATGTCATAGAGGGCGTAGCCGATCTTGGCGGGAGCTGTCTTGCCGGGAAAGCCGTCGTGGCCGACCTGGTCCATCAGGTAGTGGCGGTAGCCGTGCGGCACGTGGAGCTTCCAGCGCTCGGTGCGCACGGCCTGCAACTGCTGGCCGTAGTAGAGGAAGTATGCCTCGTGCGGGTTCTCGGCGCCGGGCTCGCCGGCGATGATGGGCCAGATGTTCTTGCCGTCGATCTTGTGCTCGGGCAGCTCGGCGCCGATCAGGTGGGCCACCGTGGGCAGGATGTCGATGGTCATGGCCACGGTGTCGCAACGCGTGCCGGCCGGGACCGTGCCGGGCCACCATGCGACGGTGGCGTTGCGCGAGCCGCCCTCGAACATGGTGCCCTTGCCCTCGCGCAGCCCGCCGGTCTTGCCCGCGTGGTTGCCGAAGTTGAGCCAGGGCCCGTTGTCGGCGGTGAAGATCACCAGCGTGTTTTCGGCCAGGTCGAGCTCGCGGAGCGTTTCGAGGATGCGGCCGACCGACCAGTCGACTTCCATCATCACGTCGCCGTACAGGCCCGCGCCCGACTTGCCCTTGAACTTCTCGCTCACGAAGATCGGCACGTGCATCATCGTGTGGGGCACGTAGAGGAAGAACGGCCGGTCCTTGTTGCGCCGGATGAAGTCCACGGCGTGCTCGGTGTACTGGGTGGTAAGCTGGGCCTGGTCCTCGGGCGTGACGTCGGTGTCGACCACGGTGGTGTTCTCGATCAGCGGCAGCGGCGGGTAGCGCTTGGCCCGCGGGTCATCCTTCGGGGCGCGGGTGCGGTCGTAGGTCCAGGGCCACATGTCGTTCGAGTAGGGCAGGCCGAAGTACTCGTCGAAACCGTGATTGACCGGCAGGAACTTCGGGTGATGGCCCAGGTGCCACTTGCCGTAGACGGCCGTGGCGTAGTCCTTCTGTTTGCAGATCTCGGCGATGGTGGTTTCCTCGGCGTTGATGCCGTGCTCGTGGCCGGGGAAGAGGGCCCCGAGGATCGACACCCGGTTGCTGTAACACCCGGTCATCAGGGCCGCGCGGCTGGCCGAGCAGACGGCCTGGGCCACCTGGAAGTCGGTCAGCACGCGCCCCTCGGCGGCCATGCGATCGAGCTGCGGCGTGGGGTAATTGGGATAGCCGTCGGTGCCGAACGGGCCGATGTCGGCGTAGCCCATGTCGTCGATGAACACGATCACCACGTTCGGCAGGCGCTTGGGCGCCTCGGCACGGGCCGAAAGGCAGGCGAGAACGAGCGGAATCAACATGACGAGCAACGGACGGGTTGAAGACTTCATGGTGGGCTCCTGCGACAAGGGATGGGATGCCCGCGGCTTGCCCGCGGGAGGTTCACGCTCACGGCTACCGTAGCGACAAACGTAATGATCCCGCGGGCAAGCCGCGGGCATTCGCGACACACTTCGACCATATTGTATACCGGGCGACGGCCGGGTCAGACAACCACGGCGGGGTGGCCCCTCGCAGGAGGGGTCGGGTCTTGACTCGCATCTTTGCGAGTGTCCCGGCCCGTGTGTGGCCACCACGCGACGCCCGTTAAGTTACAAGTCAAGACTTGACCCCCGGGCTCCCTTCACCCCTTCCCGATAATTCGTTATGATGCTGAGCGGATCGGTCACCCGCTTCGGCGGTAGGGGGTGACCAGGGTTCGCGGCACACCGGTCGAAAGCCAAGGGAGAGGATGCCATGGACTTGACAGAGTTTTTGCAGAACAACTTGCCGCTGATCATCGGCGGGGGGGTGGCTGCACTGTTCGCGGTGGTCGTGGCCCTGGTCATCTTCATGTACGGCGGGATCTGGTTCCAGGCCTACATGTCCAACGCCAACGTGAGCATCCTGAGCCTGATCGGGATGACCTTCCGGCGGGTTAATGCCCGGGTGATCGTGCACGGGAAGATCATGGCCATGCAGGCGGGCATCGGGCCTGAGCGGGAGACGGGCGTGACCACCCGGCGGCTCGAGGCCCACTACCTGGCCGGCGGCAACGTGCCCCACGTAATCAAGGCGATCATCGCCGCCCACCGGGCCGACATCGACCTGGACTTCGACCGGGCCGCGGCCATCGACCTGGCCGGGCGCGACGTGCTCGAGGCCGTGCAGACCAGCGTCCACCCGCGGGTGATCGACTGCCCCGATCCCCGGGCCGCCCAGAAACCGTTCCTAAGCGCCATTGCCAAGAACGGCATCGAGCTGAAGGTGCGTGCCCGGGTGACCGTGCGCACCAACATCGAGCAGCTCATCGGCGGGGCCACCGAGGACACGATCATCGCCCGGGTCGGCGAGGGGATCATCACCTCGATCGGCTCGTCGGACACGCACCTGCGGGTGATGGAGAACCCCGATCGGATCTCGGCCGCCGTGCTCGAGCGGGGGCTCGACGCCCAAACCGCCTTCGAGATCGTCTCGATCGACATCGCCGACATCGACGTGGGCGAGAACATCGGGGCCCGGCTCCAGGCCGACCAGGCCGAGGCCGATACCCGGGTCGCCCGGGCCAAGGCCGAAGAGCGCCGCGCCATGGCCACCGCGCGCGAGCAAGAGATGTCGGCCCAAGTGCAAAAGAACCGGGCCGCGGTCGTTCTGGCCGAGGCCGAAGTCCCCCTGGCCATGGCCGCCGCCTTCCGCGAGGGGAACCTGGAGGGCGTCCGCCGCAACGGGGGCGGCGGGGGGGCGGGGTAGCCTTCGCCGAAATCTCCCGGCTTGTCGCCCCCCCGAGCTGGGGGGAAGGTTCGCTCGAGACTCGGGTGGCTTGCCGCGGGCTGCCACTTGCTGCGGGAGGTATTCAAGGCCGACCAGGCGTGCCACGGTAGGACACGCACTTGCTCCCCTGTTATGGCTGTGGTATTATGCATGTGGCAACAATGGAGGAGATATCGATGCGCCGTACCACCGTCATGCTCCCCGACGACCTGAAGGACAGGGCAATGCGGCAAGCGGACAGTCTGGGGATCTCGCTGGGTGAGTTCATTCGCGACGCCCTCGTCTTATCCCTCGAGCGCCCGGAAGAGGCACTCGGGCGCGACCCCCTGCTGGCCGATTGGGCCGTTTCGGACGCGGACGGCCCGTCGGACATGGCGGCAGATCACGACCGTTACCTGTACGGGGATTAGCGTGATCTACATTGACACCGGGCCTCTGCTGGCTCGATACCTTGCCCGCGATCAGCACCACCGCGAGGCCGTCGGGGCATGGAGTCAACTAACCACGTCGCCGCAGCAACTGTTCACGAGCAATCTCGTAATTGCCGAGTGGATTACGTTGTTGGCCCGCCGGGCGGACGCGGGGTTTGCGGCGGCGCGGGCGCGCAACCTGTATGCGTCGCCACGGCTGACAATCCTACGACCCGATTCGGCAGAGGAAACCGCTGCGCTGGCCATCCTGGAACGGCACGCTGGCGAGCCGGCGAGCTTCACCGACTGCGTGTCGTTTGTCCTGATGCGGCGCCACCGGGTCCGCCGCGCGTTCACGTTCGACGGACACTTTGAGGTGGCGGGCTTTGAGAAGTGGCCCTGACTGGGGCACAAACGATCTACCACCCCCAGTACGGCACCGGGTAATGCATCGTCGGTCCCCACGGGTAGGGCGTCAGCGGGTACGAGCGATAGCGGTACGCCGGGTACGGGTAGTAGCCGCGCGGGTACGGGTAGACCGGCTGAGGCACGACGTAGTACGGGGTGGTTGGCGGTCGGCGGTAGTAGGGCGGGTTGCCGTACGACCAGGGATGGTGGAACCGCGCGTTGGGCGTGGGAGTCGGATTGGGCCGTTCCGTGTTCTTCAGATTGCCCATGCTCCGCCGCTCGTTGCCCGGCGGATTGACTCCCGCCAGCGCCGTCTGCGCGACAAGCCCCGCCACCAACAGTACCGCCACCACGATCAGAAAGCGGTTCATCGGACCCCTCCTTTCCGGCAAGGCCGGTAAACGGACTTCGCGTCGTTGACCCATATTAGTATCGCCGGTCGCGGTGCCCGAGGCAAGACACGAAAGCCACCGCAACCGGCGAAAGCCACTCTTTCAGGGGGATCGCCAGTGGGGTCGAATCGTTCCTCGACGGCGCTTGCCGCCGGAGTGCGACTCAGCCCGGGAGGGGATGCCACAAGCTGGTTGCGTTGTGTCCGGACCGTTGGTGACACCAGCACGTCCCCGGGATAGAATGGACTCATTGATCGACGGTTGTCGCCGCAGGGTTTCAAGATCATGGCAAGCGCAGCCAATTCGACGTCGGCGCAATCTTCCTCTCCCGAGGCTCCTCGGGCAGTGCCTGGTCTCCTGCCGCTTGAGAGCGGCGATCGGCTGACGCGGGCCGAGTTCCATCGGCGGTACCAGGCCATGCGGCACGTGAAGAAAGCGGAGTTGATCGAAGGAGTCGTCTACATGCCGTCGCCCGTATCGCGGAACCACGCAACGCCGCACGCTCGGCTGATCGGCTGGCTCAGCGCGTATGAGGCGTACACGCCGGGCGTCGAAATCGGCGATAACGCGACGCTGCTGCTCGATGAGGACAACGAGCCTCAGCCCGACGCCTTGCTCCGCATCCTGCCCGAGCACGGCGGGCAGTCGGGCAACTCGGCCCAAGGCGAGTACATCCAGGGCAGTCCCGAGCTGATCGCCGAGATCGCGGCCAGCAGCGCCAGCTACGACCTGCACGACAAGAAGACCGCCTATCGCCGCAACGGGGTGCGGGAGTACGTTGTCTGGCGCGTGCGCCAAGACGCCGTCGATTGGCTCATCCTCCGCGAGGGATGCTTCGAACCCCTCATCCCCGGCGCCGACGGCATCCTTCGCAGCGAGACCTTTCCCGGGCTGTGGCTCGCCGCGGACGCCCTGCTTCACAACGACATGCCCCGCGTCCTCGAGGTCGTGCAGCAGGGCGTCGCCTCCGAGCAGCATCAAGCCTTCGTCCAACGGCTCAGCGAGCGGCTGGAACGCTGAGGGTGCTGCCGCAACGTGCTCCAACAACCATGCCGGACCGGATGAAGGGCACCCTCGTCTTCGGCGCCGAGCGATGCGTGGTCCAGTACCGGAACCGAAGAGAGACGCTACGGCCTCTGGGTTGGCGCGGTCAGAAATCGAGCCCCGTCGGGTCGATCGGCTGGCCGTCGGTGAGCAGGTGCATGTCCTGGGCGTCGAGGAAGTGGAACTTGCCCGAGAAGGCGTAAAGCCTAGCATCGCGGAACTTGACTTCGAGGCGCACGGGCCGGCCCGCCACTTCGGCGAGCTGCTTCTGCTTCCACTCCACGCCGGCGTCCAGCTCGTCGCGACGTTCCAGTGCCACGCACTCCTCGAACGTGAAGCCCTCGATCGGCGTGCTGTCGACTGCCGAGAGCTGGAAGAGGACTCCGCCGAACGGGGCCTCGACGTTCACACGAAGCTCGCCCTCGAAGAGCACCAGCGGCTTGGTCACCAGCCGGGCCCAGTCGCCGCGGCTGGCGAGATACGTAAAGCCGTCCTTGCGGAGCGTGTGTACCAGGATACCCTCGAAGTCCTTCAGCCCCGCGCGGCGGGCGAGGAAGTTGCGCCCGTGCTGCACCTTGCTGCCGCTGGAATAGATGCGGTTCTCCCGGTCGGTTTCCACCAGGCACGACGGCTCGATACCCCCGCAGCCGTGCTCGCCCGGCGGGTTGACGGGTATGAACGGGCGCCGGAGCCCGCGGGTAAACCGCACGCCGTCGTAGCTGTAGGCCAACTGGCAGTCGATCGGGCCGGTGCTGCGGTTGAAGTATTTCGTCGGCTCCGACTGCTCGCAGTGAAACACCCACAGAAGCCCCACGTAATACCCCGCGTAGGGGACCACCGGCATCCCGTACAGCTCGCAAAGCTCGTCGTCGAGCGGGTCGGGCTGCAAGAGCAGCTCGGGCCCCGACCAGTTGCGGAAGTCATCGGTCGACCGGATACACACCCTGCGATCACCCCAACCCGGGCGCACGGTCATCGCGTGCCGGCCCAGCCCGGCGTTGTAGAACCCGAAGACCGGCGGCTCGGGGTGCCAGTCGGGCAGGCCCCAGCCCATCTCGGGGCGGACTTCCCAGTGAACGGCGTCGCGCGACACCAGCGTCAGCTCCTCGGCCATGTAGGGTTTCACACGGCCGTCGCGGGCCAGGGCGTGCCAGCGGTGTCCCGGCCGGGCGGCGGCACGCTCGGCCACCGGCTTGCCCTGCTGGTGGCCGTAGACCTTGAAGCGGTACCCGTCCGCCGCCACCGGATCGACGTACACCCCGCCGCAGCTACCGTGTGGCAGGGTGAACACATGATGCGGGGCGAGCTTGCCCCCCTCCGGCTCGATTTCGGGAAACGCCCGGGGGCGGAAGCTCAGCCCGTCGTCGCTCTCGGCGATCATCAGCGTCCAGGGGCGCCAGCGCGACGTGTAGAGCATGCGCCAGCGCCCGGTGGCTTCGTCGCGGTAGACCGTGGGCCAGGCGGCCAGACCGTCCACGTCGTCGACGTACGTGGCTTCGCGCACCCAGGTGGGCTCGCCCTGGCAGAGCTCGACGTTGTGCGCGCGGTCCAAGTGCCAGAGGTCCCAGAAGAGCCACTTCTTCGTGGCGGGGGCGGCTGGGGCGCCCCGAGCGGGTTCTTCGGGCGCGGGTTGTTCCGGATCTTCCGACGCAGCGACACGGCTCCGGCTACCGGCCAGCACCGCAGCCGAAGCGGCGGACATCGATCCTAAGAACTTGCGGCGGTCCACGATCTACGGCCCTCGCTTCTCGTGGTGACGCTCCTCGTCCCCGCTCTTGCCCGAGTCGCGCCGTATCCGTTCGTAGACCGACACGGCCACCACCGCGATCACCACCAAGGTGATCACCCCCATGACAACCAGGGCGCGGTAGATCAGCTCGAACATTGGCACGCGGCTTACGACTTCGGCGGCGCCTGGGGCGGCTTCGGCCGGGCGCAGCCCACCAGCAGCGTGCAGAGCCCGAGCGTCAGCAGCCCCGCGCCCACGCCAATCGCCTCGCTGGCCTTGAGCGTCTCGACGTAGGTGCCGAAGGGCGACCGGAGCGGCTCGTCGAACGCCACCGAGCTGAGCCCCCACACCAACACCCCAATGCCCACGGCCACGGCCAACACCGCCACGCTGCGGATCACGTTTCCTCCCATGGTTTGCCTCCTCGTAAGCGGACCCGTCTTTCTCCCCCGCCGATTATAGCCGACGCCCGCGGCGTGGTGAAACGGCCGCTATCGCCCCGGCCGGCAGGGCGGGTTGGCCGTGCAGGTCATCACGTAACGGGTCACCCCGGCGGTTTTGGAGGGCCTAAGCTCCATCGGGGCCCCGCAACGGGGGCAAAACTCCACGGCGGCCGGGGCCCGGCCCGTCTCCTCGGCCCGCTGGCACGCCGCACAGCGCGTCGCCCCGGGCAGCGCAGCGAGCCGCTCGGCCGGGATCAGGCTGCCGCAGACCTCGCAGTTCGCGGCCGGAGGCCAGTCGGCACCTTCGTCGGCGGACACGACCACAAGGCCCGTCGCCCCGCACTCGGGACAACCGAGCTTCACGGCCGCCGCCCGGAGCACCTCGACCATGATCTCCCACTCCGGCGGCTCCCCGGCGCGGAGCTTTCGGGCCCGGCGCAGCCACCCGGCCACGCCTGTGGGCCCGCAGACCTCGCCCCACGAACACGCGCGACACCGCAGCTCGATGTACTCCGGCTCGCCGGCCATGCGGTTCTCTCCGAACGGGGTTCGCTCCAGCCGCGGTCCATTCTACTCCCCGCGCCCGGCCCGCAGGACCTTCCGCAGAGCAAAGCCAACGGCTAAACTGAGCGGCGCCACATCGGCTGCCGCACGTTTCACAACAAGAACAAGGATGACAAAGCCACACTCCGTTCTCTCCGTTGCCTCCTGTTCCTCCTAGAACCTTCGCCTTCCTGTTTCCTCCTGTTGCTTCTCGAATCCAAGGAGCCCGCCATGAAGTCCTTCTCCGCGCCGCTGTTTCTCGCCGCCGTTCTTGCGGCCGCGAGCGGCGTTTTGACGTCGAGCCCTTGCCCGGCGCAGCATCCCGCCCGAAAGACCCCCGAGCCGGCGCTGGGGCACGCCTTCGCCATGAACCGCCCGGCCCGGCTGGGTGACCGGCGCCACTACGCGCCCTTCTACGGGTACGTGATCGGGCCCCACGCGGTGGTCGAGCGGGGCAAGATCCTTTGCGCGCTGCAGAACCCCGACGGCCAGCCGATCGTCATGGCCTACGACGTCGCCGCCGGACGGTGGAGCGAGCCGGTGCGGGCCTCGCTGCTCGGGCTCAAGGGCGACGACCACGGCAACCCGTCGATCTCAATCGACCGCCAGGGCCGCCTGCACGTCTTCTACGGCTGCCACGGCGGGCCCATGCGCCATACCCGGAGCACCAAACCCTTCGACATCACGACCTGGCAGGAGCAGCCCCCGCCCACGTCCCGCGCGACTTACCCCCAGACGATGCGCATGGCCGACGGCACGATCTGCCTTTTCTACCGAGCCGGCGGGCACATGGAGCCCTGGTCGCTTCGCACTAGCGAGGACGACTGCCAAACCTGGAGCGAAGCGATGCGGATTATCGAGATGCGGCTCGACCCGCCCGACCGGCTGGCCGCGGCCTACTGCCAGTTCTTTCCCGGGCCAAGCCACCAGACTATCCACTGCTTCTGGAATCACAAGGACGACAATGCCGCCCGGGTGAGCGACCAGCGCCCGCACCCTTGGCGCCCGCTCAAATACAGGGGCCTGCACGAGGCGGTCTATCGGTACAACGTCTATTACGTACACCGCAATGCCGAGGGCACCTGGCAGAACGCGGCCGGAGAGCCGGTCGAGCTGCCCGTGAGCAAGGCCGAGGCCGACGCGAAGTGCCTGGTCTACGACTCGGGCGACCAGTTCACGTTCCTGGGCAACCGGCAGGCCGTGGACCGGGAGGACCGCCCCTACTTCAAGTTCGGCTGCGGTGTAGTCGACTGGGCGCGGGTCGAGCGGCGCGTGATCGTCCCGCCGGTCGACAAGTACGCCCAGTTCGCCGCCGGTCGCTGGCAGATCCACGAGGCCATGCCCGACAGTTGGCCCCCGGAGGTCCGCCGCACCATCGAGTCCCCCGGCCCCGCCGCCTACGGCGGCCCGGACGCCGCCGGCTGGTCGATCTTCTGCCACCGCTCACCGATCGAGCCCGACGCGGGGGCGACGGTGTTTCTGTACCACGACGAGCGCGGCTTCGCCACCCGCCCCGGCGGGCCGGCGAAGGTGCCGTAGGGTCTCACCTCTGCCGGCCCCTACAGGTAGGGAGCCACTTCAAGCCGATGGTTGTCCGCGATGCACGGTCGAGCGAGGCACGCGCTCGGCAGAGGGGAGCCTCACGGGCAGCACCCGCCGGATTGGCGGAGCTTTTCGGCGCGGGCCCGGTCGGCCACCAGTTCCGGCACTTCGCCGAAGCAGCCTGCCAGGCAGTCGAGCAGTTGGCGGTGGAAGGGGGTTTGGGCCTCGGCCAGGGAGTAGTAGCTCCAAACGCCCTGTTTGCGGACCACGACCAGGCCGGCGTTGCGCAGATATGCCAGGTGGCGCGATGCGCGGGGTTGCGGAATCTCCAGCGCGTCGACGATGTTGCCCACGCAGAGTTCACCGTCCACGAGCAGGTGAAGGATCCTCAGGCGCGTGCGGTCGCTGAACGCCCGGAACATCCGGTCGATGGCCTGGCAGGGCTCGGTGGTGGCACACACGGTATGGCTCGGCTCTCAAGCGACGTTTCGTCGGACGGGCGCGACGTCGCACCCGGCGATGATCTTGCCGTCGCAGATTCTCAGGGTCCGTTTCGCGCGGCCCGCTGCCCGGGGGTCGTGCGTAACCATCACGATCGTTCGGCCCTCGGCGTGGAAGTCCTCGAAGTAGCCGACGATCTGCTCGCTGGTCTGCGGGTCGAGGTTGCCGGTCGGCTCGTCGGCCAGGATGACCGCCGGGTCGTTGGCGAGCATCCGGGCCAGGGCGACTCGCTGCTGCTGCCCGACGCTCAGCTCCGCCGGTTTGTGGTCGAGCCGGTCGCCGAGCCCCATCCGCTCCAGCAGGGCCGCGGCCCGCTCCTCTTGGGCGGCATCGTTCACGCCGGCCAGGCACAGCGGGACCTGCACATTATGCAGCGCCGTGAGGTACGGAATCAAGTTGAACGTCTGAAAAACGAAGCCGACGTTCTCTTTGCGCAGCCGGGCACGTCCGTCGGAGCTGAGGTCGTAGATCGACCGGCCGTCGAGCAGAACGCGGCCGGACGAGGGCGAGAGCATCCCGCCGAGCATCAACAACAGGGTGCTCTTGCCGCTGCCGCTGGGCCCGACCACCGAGACGAAGTCGCCCCCGGGAATATCCAGCGTGGCACCGTCCAGGGCCATGACCGCCTTGCGGCGATGCTGATAGCTCTTGCAGACGTTCTCCATTCTCAACATGAGTCAGACCTCTTGCAGGGTGGCACAAGGATCGAGCCGCGAGGCACGTCGGGCCGGGAAGTAGCTCGCCAGCAGCGCGATGCCCGCCGAGATGAGCACGGCCCATAGGGCAAGGATCGGCATCGGGAGCACCACAACCCCGGCCAGCTTCGGCCCCAGGCTGACGGCCAGCAGCGTCCCCACGGCGAACCCGCTCACGCCGCCGACCAATCCCAGCAGCAGGGCCTTGAGCAGGAAGATCCGCAGGATCAGCAACGATTCGGCGCCCAGGGCCATCAGGGTGCCGATCTCGCGCCGCCGCTCGAACACGTTGGCGTACATGTAGTTGGCGATTCCCGCCCCGCCCACCACCACGATGATGGCCAGGAAGACCAGCGAGAGCCGCTCCATCATGCGGTTGACCTTCGCCTGCGTGGCCACGATCTGGGTGACAGTCACCACTTTCGCGTCGGGGAGCAGCTCGTTGACCGCGTCGACCAGGCCGGCGGAGATTTCCTTGCAGCAGCCGACGATCTCGATGCAGTTGACCACCGGGCCCTGGCCCGAGAGGCGCTGCACGGTGTGCAGGTGGGCGAAGATCCGGGAGTCGTCGACCGTGCCGGTTTGCGGAAGAACGGCCACGACCGCGAACGGCTCGCCCAGCAGCGTCAGCGAGTCGTCTTCTTCGGTTCCCAGCAGAGCGGCCACGTCGGCCCCGAGCAGGATCTCGTGGCTGCCGAGGTCCTCGATGACCCGCTTGCGCACCAGCGTTCTCTTGTCCTCGGGCTCGGATTCGAGGCCGGCGTCGATCGCCCCGCACCCGATGGGTCGCGAGAAGATGCCGGCCCCGCCCCAGGCCGCCTTGGCCTGGAACTCGTTCTTGGGAAGTATGCCCGTCAGGGCGAAGTCCCTACCCTTCAGATTCACCGAGACGCACAGCTTCGGCGACAGGTTGTCCACGCCCTGGACGTCGGACATGGTCAGCCGCATGACGTACTCCTCGGGCAGCACTTCGTCGTGCACGTCGGCCGAGTAGTAGTCCTGGAGCGTTACCGACTTGGGCAGAACGAGGACGTTGGCCCCCAGGCTGTCCAGCTCGCGGGCCACCGCCTTCTCCGAGTAGAAGGTGACGTTGCGGATCGCCACCACGGTGGTGATGCCGAGGAAGATGCCCAGGAAAACGGTGAGCATCTGGCTCTTGCGTTCGAACAACTCGCGCCAGACCAGCGTTCGCAATTTCACGAAGGCACCTCCTACTTCTTGGGACAACAACCGCCCGGGCCGCACTTGCCGCCCGCACAAGGTCCCGCCAGGACTTTGGCCACGATCTGATCCTTCGTCACGGCGCCGACGAACCTGGCAACGGGCCGGCCCGGCGGCGCCAACAGCACGGTGACCGCGGTCGGCGTGCGGGGATCAACCTGCAGCGTTTCGAGGAACGTCGCCTCCGTGCCGTCGCCGGGATTCATCGTGACGATCTCCGTGGCCTTGGCAAATCGGGCATCGGCCTTGAAACTCCGGGCCCCTTCGAGCGCGGCCTGACTGAACTGCGTCTGTTCGTTCTGCACACACAGCAGCACGAGCTTGCGATCCTGCAGGGCCTTTAGACAGTCGGCCGTACACGGGCTGACGAATGCCTCGCGGAGCTGCTGCGCCGTGAATTCGACGGGAAAGCCCTTGGTGACGGCACCGTTGGGGGCCAACGCCACGACCAGCGGCATCGGGGCCCGGCTCACGCCGAACTTCTCGACCACCGCCTTTTCACGCGGGTCGGTGATTTGGATCGCAATCGAATCGGCCGACTCGGTCCAGCGGCCCGTCGCCGACTGGAACACGCCGTACATCGCTCGGCTTTGATCGTCATTGGCTCGCCAAAAGAAGATGAACAGGTACTTGCCGCCGTCGGCGGCCGCGTCGACGGCTGCCATGCCTTTGCCCGCGGGGGGCTTCTCCGCGGCCGCGTTTCGCGTGGACGCGCCAGACGAAGCCGCTCGATCCGGCACCGTCTCGGCCGCCGCATGGCCTGCGCTGAGTAGCGCCGTCGCCGCGAGGACTGCGACGGCATACTGCCCGCTCCACTTCATCATGCACCTCCTGTGTGTTTGGGCCGGCGGCCCGGCCTCCAGTACATTCGCGAAGCCGTATATAGCAGGTATTCGGTTTGGCGAATATGGCAACTTGAACGGGTTTTGGTCCGTCCCGGGCGGCAGCAAAGAGACGGCTCGCGGCGAAGGGAATGGCAAGCCGGGAAAGATCAGGGGACTGGAGAAGGTGGAGGCGACTCCGACGCGGCTCCCTCGGCTTCGCCGTAGTAGCGACGCCGGAAGTAGAGCGACACGTTGACCAGCCCGATCAGCACCGGCACCTCGACCAGCGGGCCGATGACCGTGGCGAAGGCCACCGGCGAACCGATGCCGAACACGGCCACGGCCACGGCGATCGCCAGCTCGAAGTTGTTGCTGGCCGCCGTGAAGGAGAGGGTGGCCGTCTTCGGGTAGTCGGCCCCGGCTTTACGGGCGATAAAGAAGCTCACGAGAAACATCACCACGAAGTAGATCAGCAAGGGCACGGCAATCCGCACCACGTCCAGCGGGATTCGGACGATCAAGTTGCCCTTGAGGCTGAACATCACCAGGATCGTGAACAGCAAGGCGATCAGCGTGATCGGACTGATTCTGGGGATGAACACGGTTTCGTACCATGCCTTCCCCCTGGCTCGGATCAGCACCAGTCGCGTGACCATCCCGGCGAGGAACGGAACGCCGAGATAGATGAACACGCTTTCGGCGATCTGCGCCATGCCGACCTCGACAAGGCTCCCGCTTAAGCCGAACAGCGGCGGCAGAATCGTGACGAAAACGTAGGCGTACAGGCTGTAAAAGAGCACCTGGAACACGCTGTTGAAGGCCACCAGCCCCGCGGCGTATTCCGTGTCGCCCTCGGCCAGCTCGTTCCAGACGATCACCATGGCGATGCAGCGGGCCAGGCCGATCAGAATCAGGCCGACCATGTATCCGGGATAACCGTGCAGGAACAGGATCGCCAGGAAGAACATCACGATCGGCCCGATCACCCAGTTCTGCACAAGTGAAAGCCCCAGGACTCTCCAGTTGCGGAACACGTCGCCGAGCTCTTCGTATTTCACCTTGGCCAGCGGCGGGTACATCATCAGGATCAGGCCGATCGCGATCGGGACGTTCGTCGTGTCCACCTGAAAGCTGTTGACGAACTCCTCGACCCGCGGCACGAAGTAACCGGCGCCGATCCCGGCGGCCATGGCCAGGAAGATCCACAGCGTCAAAAATCGGTCGAGAAGCGCGAGCCTGCTTCGAGGGCACGCCGTCGGGGCCATGCGGTCCTCCTGGGTTGCCGAGTGGGACTGTTCGTGATGGGTGGGTCGCCGGATTGCGAACGGCAGCGTCCGCGCGGCTGCAAATCGCCCTCCGGCCGCGGGGGCCCCGGGAAGACATATTCGCTTATGCGAATATAATACCTCTTCGGCTTGTCGAGGTCCAGGAGTCCAGCCGTTTTCCTGCCGCCCGCGGGGAGCCCGCCGGTCGAACCTCACGAGCCGTCACCCGACCAGGGGGTAGTCGCCGCGCCGGCCTACACCGGCCCGAAGAACGTGTAGTACGGCTTCCCGTCCGCCAACCGCTGCACGCAGAGGGCCACCTCGCGCAGGTGATAATCGCCCCACATGGCCGATTCGCCGCGGGGGATGTTGCTGCCTTCGGGGACGTGGTCCCAGCCACGCGGGCGGTGGTAGATGACGTGCAAGAGCAGGCCCTGGTGGGCCGGGTCGGTGCTGAGATAGGGCTCGTCGAGGAGCGTGTTGAGAACGGTTAGCCCGGCTTGGGTGTAGCGCGTGCCGTTCTCCCGGTCGCCCTTGGAGGTCAGGTAGCGGCCCAGGCGCAGCAGGCCCTGGGCACCGATTGCGGCGGCCGAGCTGTCCACGGGCTCGTGGTCGTTCAACGGGTCGGAGGGCCGGTCGAGGTAGTCGCCCAGGCGGACCAGGCCGGGGGCGCCGGTGTCCCAGTAGGGCACGCCATCGGTCGGCGTGTTCTCGATGAAGAAGTCGCACGAGGCCGTGGCCGCGCGGAGCATCATCGCCTCGAGCTCGGCCCGGCCGCCCAGCGGCTCCAGTTCGTCGTCCGGCCGGGTGGCGAGGAACTCCAGCTCCTCGGGATAGCCGCACATGATCCAGGCGAGGCCCCGGGTCCAGGTGCTTAGGGGCGAATAGCCCTGCTGCGTGCTCGGGCAGCGGTAACGCCCGTCGGTGCGGTTGAAGATGCTCTCGTGGGCGACTCGCCCGCGCACGTCGTAGCTGTCGCGCCCCTCGCCATAGTAGACGTTGTACCGGGCGGTGGTCCGGGCGTGCTGCACGAGCCGGTCGAGCAGACTGATCCGCTCGTCGTTCTCGGCCTGGAGCTGCTGGCCGAGCAGGTGGCCCACGGCCAGCGAGCGCAGCGAGCGGATCGTGTCGCAAAAGAGCGAGTGCGGCCCGCAAAACGAACAGATGTAGCCGTCGCCGTCGATCGTCTCGGCCCAGCGCGCGGCCTGCACCGCGCCGGATGCCTTTAGGGCCAGCTCGTAGAAGTCCAGCTCGCGCGGGTCGTGGGGGATGCGGCCCTCGAGCATCAGGCGCCGCAGGTTGCCGTAGGTGCTTAGGTTGTTGAACCCGTGGTCGTGCACGCCGACGTGGGTCACGTGCGGGGCCATGCGCCGGATCGTGTTCTCGCGCCCGATGGCCAGAAACCGCTCGTCGCCGGTGGCGTCGAACTGCAGGATCGACGCGCCGAACTGGAAGCCCTGGGTCCACTCGGTCCAGCCCTGCGTGGTGTACTTGCCGGCCACGGTGAACACCGGCGTGCCCACGTCCGGCGTGCGGGTCTGCTGGATCGAGAGGATCTTCTCGCCCGAAAGCTGCCACATCCGCCGGATCCCCTCCAGCAGGTCGCCGGGCCGGAGGTCGTGGTCGATCTGGAGCATGGGCGGGGTCTCCGTCGGGTTGTAGCAGGCACACTCCGTGTGCCGTCCGCTCGAAGCGACATGATACGTCAGTCTATCCTCGGCGGCCGCGCCGGAAATGTCAACCCTCACTTCTTCCCCAGCCGCCTTTGCTCTTGAAAGAACCGAGTGAGGATCGCGCCACACGCCTCGGCCAGCACGCCGGGCACGATCAGGCAGCGGTGGTTCAGCCTCGGGTCGCTTAAGAGCTGATAGAGCGTTTGCACCGCCCCGGCCTTGGGGTCGGGCGCGCCGTAGACGACCGTGGGGATGCGGGCCTGGAGGATGGCTCCGGCGCACATGGGGCAGGGCTCGAGCGTGACGTAAAGCGTGCAGCCCTCGAGGCGCCAGCTCTCAAGCGCCGCGGCGGCCTGGGTGATGGCGATCATCTCGGCATGGGCCGTGGGGTCGCGGAGCTGCTCGCGCTGGTTGCGGGCCCGGGCCACGACCCGCTCGCCGTGCACGATCACCGCCCCGATCGGCACCTCCGCCTCGCGCATCGCCTGCTCGGCCTCTTCGAGGGCCAGCCGCATGAAATGCTCGTGCATAAAAGTTCGTAGTGACCCGATTCATCGGGTCGTTCTGTGGAAGGGGGGCGTTCGGCCGGCTCGGGGCCGCGAACCTACCGCATGAATCCGGTCGCTACGAACCTACGTGCCCAAATCGACGCGCGGGCGGTAGATGTCCGTGCCCGAGCCGGGCTGGAACAGCTCGGTGCCGGAATCCGCGCCGGAGTCTGCTCCGGTGCCCGAGGCGGCCGGCTCGTCCTCGCCGGCGTCGACCGGGCGCGGTATCGGCACCACGTCGAGCTCGGGCACCTTATCCGCGGCCGCGTCGCCGGAGGGCTCTTGCGGCGTCACCTCTTCGGGCGCCGCCCGGGTCGGCTCTTCGGTGGGGCCGTAAGTCTGCTCCTCGGCCGGGGCCGAAAGCTCGGCCGCCGGGGCGCAGGCGTCGACGGGCACGCCGCACGGGTCGAGCGGCACCCGGCAGCAGATCACCCGAGGCACGCAGTACGTGCGCGTGATCGGCACCCGCTTCTCCACGCAACGCGGTACGCGCACCGTCTCCTCGTACGCCACCATGCGGCAGGTGCGGTAGGGCACCTGCTGGACCCGCTTTTCGTAGACCGTCCGGCAGGTGGTCACCGGAATTTGGCGGACCCGCCTTTCGGTGACCATGCGGCAGACCTTCACGGGCACTTGGCGCTCGATCCGCTCGACCACCGGGCGGCAGACTGTGTAGGGCACCTTGCGAACCCGCTGCTCGGTGATCATCCGGCAAGTGCGGTAGGGCACCTTGCGGCAGACCCGCTGCTGCTCGTAACGGCAGACTTGCACGGGCACCTCACGCGTGACCGTCTCGGGCACGTAGGTGGTCATTGGCACCTGCCGGGCCACGACGTTGGGGCGCCAGACGCTCCGCATTTCGTACTGCACCTGGGCCGTGGGCACCCAGTAGAGCCCGCCGGGCCGGAAGCTGGTCTGGCCCGTGCATGGGTCGACCACACACCCGCGGGGCACCCAGCGGAGCCGGTTGCGCTGGCGGCAGCCGGTTTGCACCACTTGCTGCTGGTAGCAGCCTTGATCCACGTACTCGGTGCGGCAGGTCGTCACGGGCTTCATCACCGTGTACTGCTGCGTGCGGTACTGCGTCTCGGTCACCGGGCGGCGGACCGTGTAGCACTCCTCGCGCTCGGCGGTCTCCCAGACGGGCCGCTGCACCGTGTAGTGCTCTTCGCGCTCGTGCGTCTCTCGCACGTAGCGGACCCGATCGTAGCTGCAATCCCTCATGCGCGTTTCCCAGACCGGCTTCTGGACCGTGTACTGCTCCTCGCGCATGCTGGTCTCGACCACCGGCTTGGCCACCGTGTAGCAGGACTCCCGCATCTCGGTCTCCCAGACTGGCCGGTAACGGGTCACGGTCCGCTCTTCGCAGACCGTTTCGTACTCGATGCGGTAGGCCGTCTCCTGCCGCTGTTCGTAAACCACCTGGTAGACGAGCCGGTAGGTTGGCACGTCGCAACAGGTCACACAGGGGGCGGGCGGGCAACAGACCTGGGCCCACGCCCCGCTCGCACACGCCAGGACACAGAGCCCGGCCAAGGATGAGAAGAGGAGTCGCATTCTGGTTCCTGCCTTGCCGGCACGTTGGGCCGGCCGAAAAAGGGTCCCGCTTGGGCGCGCCGCCCCCGCCGCAGATCCCGCATCTGCGCATACTGCGTCGCGCACTATCCCTTCAAATGAGTCTGCCAGATGGCCGGCCCTGCGGCAAATGGGTCGGCGCCCGATTGGGGGCATTTCGAGTCGTTACCCCAAGCGGGCCAAGCAGTTAGGATTTTTGAAAAAATTTCAAGTCCGCCGCGGACTCCGCCGAGGGCCCGCACGGGACAACCGGCGCAAGTGCAAGCAGTGGCGGCGGTTACAGCGGGGGTTTGCCTGATCGTTACAATCGGAAGGGTCGGTGGGAGAGGGGAGACGGAGGGCTGGACAGAAGGGAAAAGCGGAGAGGCCGACGCTGCGCGGGTTTGCGGTAGGCTTGGCCCCCTGGCCACGCAAACCGCCCGCGGCGAGAATCACGCCATGCACTACCTCGACCTCACCCTGCCCACGCCGGAAGAGAACCTGGCGCTGGACGAGGCGCTGCTCGAAGAGGCGGAGGCCGCGGGGGCCGGGCCGGGGGCGGACGCCGGGGAGACGTTGCGGCTGTGGGAGGCGCGCGAGCCGGTGGTCGTGGTGGGGCGGTCGTCGCGGGTCGAGAGGGAGGTGGACCGGGGGGCGTGCCGCGAGCTGGGGATTCCCGTGCTGCGGAGGCTCAGCGGCGGCGCGGCCGTGGTGATCGGGCCGGGGTGCCTGATGTACGCCGTCGTGCTCCAACTGCGCCGCAGGGCGGGGCTCCGCGCGGTGGATGCCGCCCACCGGTTCGTCCTGGGCAGGATCGCCGAGGCCCTCTCGCCGCTGGTGCCCGGCGGGGTGAGTTGCCGGGGGATCAGCGACCTTGCCGTCGGCGGGCGCAAGTGCTCGGGCAACAGCCTGCGCATCCGCCGCGAGCACCTGCTCTACCACGGCACGCTCTTGCTCGACTTCGACCTGGAGCTGGTCGAACGATGCCTGCTCACGCCGCCGCGCGAGCCGGCGTATCGCCAGGGGCGTTCACACCTGGGGTTCCTCGCGAACCTCGGCGTCGAGCCGTCGGCGGTCCGGGCGGCCCTCAGCCTCGCCTTCGACGCAAGAGAGCCCTGTCCGAACTGGCCCCGGGCCTGCGTGGCCGAGCTGGTCGAAGCCCGCTACCGCAAGCGGGAGTGGAACGAGGGGCGGTAGCGGCTTTTGGAGTGCGGCAATTCATCGCCGCTTTCTTCTTTTGAAAAAACGCGGCGCCCACACGCCCCCCGACTGTCAGGCACGGCCACGTTCGCTTCCACCGCCGCTTCCTCCTTTCGCGCATCACGACTTCACCCACCCACCCGGGGGCCCCTTCGCGGGGATTGCACGACCGCCGCGGGCTGGCTATCATGGCCTTACGGTCTTCATTCTTTTCCCAGCGTCCCGTGCGGAAACGATCGAAGGTCGGTCATGGCCCAGACGTTCGACCCGTACCGCGTTTGGCTCGGCATCCCGCCCGAGGAACGACCGCCGAACCACTACCGGTTGTTGGGGCTCCCGCTGTTCGAGGACAACTCTGACGCGATCGCCCACGCGGCCGACCAGCGCATGGCCCACCTGCGGACTGTCCAGGGGGGCAAGCACGCCAATTACGCCGCGAATCTTCTCAACGAAGTGGCCCGCGCCCGGATATGCCTTCTGAACCCCGAGAAGAAGGCCGAGTACGACCGCCAACTCCAGAAGAAGCTCACGCCGCAGCCCGCCGTCGTCGAGGCCGGCAACGCCCCCACGGTGACCTGGAAAGGGCCCATGGAGCTGGGCGAGTACCGCCTGCTCGAAAAGCTGGGCGAGGGCGGCATGGGGACCGTCTACAAGGCCGTACACACCCGGCTCGACCGCGTAGTGGCCGTCAAGCTCTTGCGCCGCGACCATCTCCGCGACGAGGACGCGGTGGCCCGCTTCGATCGCGAGATGAAGGCCGCCGGTGCGGTGGACCACCCCAACGTGGTCCGCGCCCTCGACGCCCGTGAGATCGACGGCACCCGGCTTTTGGCCATGGAGTACGTCGAGGGCGTCGATCTGAGCACGCTCGTCGCCCGGGCCCATCCCATTTCCATCGCCGACGCCTGTGAGTTGGCCCGGCAGACCGCCCAGGGGCTCGACGCGGTCCACCAGCACGGCCTGGTCCATCGCGACGTGAAACCGTCGAACCTGATGCTCAACCGGCGTGGCCAGGTGAAGCTCCTGGACCTGGGGCTGGCCCGCTTGCAGCGAGAGCGCGGGGGCGTGGAAGTCACCGGCACCGCCGAGGCCCTGGGCACGGTCGATTACATGGCCCCCGAGCAAGTCGGCGAAGCTCGATCCGTGGACATCCGGGCGGACATCTACAGCCTGGGCTGCACGCTCTACAAGCTGCTCACCGGGCACCCGCCTTTCGGCGACGACCCGCAGAAGTCGGCGCTCGAAAGGGCCATGGCCCACGTGCGCGACCCGGTCCCCCCGATCCGCAACCTCCGGCCGGACGTGCCCGCCGAGTTGGACCGGGTGCTCGGTCGGATGCTGGCGAAGCCGCCGGAGAAACGGTTCGCCACGCCGGTGCAGGCCGCCCGGGCGCTGGCCCCGCTGACCGTGGGCCACGACCTGCCGGGCCTGTTGACCCGCGCCGAGCTGCGCCCCGAGCCCCCCGAAAAGCCCGACCAGGCCGAGGTGCCCACCGGGAAGGTCGCCTCGTCGTCGGGATTGACGCGGTTCCTTCGCGGGCTGGGACGCCGGAAGCCGCGCCGCGGCGCTGCACCGCGTCCCGCCGGCCGCCGCAAGCAGAGACAGAACTTGGTGGTGGGTGTCTGCGCCGCGGCCACCGCGCTTATCCTGGCCGTGGCGTTGGTGGTCGTGGCCTCGCGCGACGGCCCCGAAGAATCCGCGCCGACCGGGCTGGTGATCGACCTACCGGAAGCCGATCGCGCGGACCTGGCGCTGATGATCGACGGAGAGCAGGTGCCCGTGCCGGCCGAGGGGCCGGTCCGTTTCCGCTGCAAGCCCGGCGAGGTCCACGTCTACGCCCGGCGCCCCGGCTTCAAGCCCTACGACGAGCTGGTAACCGTCGCGAGCGACGGCATGACCCGGATCGCTCCGGTGTTGCAGAAACAGGCGTATCTCGTGCTCCACTGGCCGCGAACCGAAAGGAGCGGAGCCAAGATCGAGCTGGACGGGCGCCCGGTTGATGCGTCGCTCCTGGCGCGGAGCGAGAACCCCGATGAGATCCGCGTGCCGGTCGAACCCGGCGGCCACGTGCTGTGGCTTGCACGCCGGGGCTTCGCGCCTTTCGAGCAGCAGTTGACGTTTAAGGAGGGCGAGAGCGTCACCATCGAGCCGCAATGGCAGGCGGAGGGCGAAGCCCTGGCAAGCGCGGAGCCGCCGGAAGAGGGCCCGGCGGCGGAACCGCCCTCGGAGCCGCCAGAGGAGGAGCCGGCGGGGCCGGAGCCCGACCCGGAATTGGAGCGACAGCGGGCGTTGGAGGCCCGCTACGCCGGCGCGCTGAAGCCGGTCGAGGAGAAAGTGGCCGCGTGGGACTTTGCTGGGGCGCTCAAGGCGGCCGAAGCTGTGAAGTTCGACGAGCCGGAGCTGACCGCGCGCCTGGCCCAGCGCCGCGAGGAGATCGGACGCATGAGCGCGCTCAAGGAGCGAATGATCGCCCGACTCAACGAGGCCCAGCCGCCGCTCCAAAAGACGGACCTCATGCTCCGCGGCTTCGCCGGTGAGGTGACCGGGGCCGACCAGTTGGGCATCAACACGAAGCTCGCCACCGGCAAGACGGAGAACCTCCCCTGGGGTGACCTGGGTAAAGATGCCCCCGCGAAGCTACTTGAGCTGGTCGTAGACCGCAAAGACCCCGACGACTGGCTCGCCGCCGGGCTCGTGGCCTTCGTCGCCCGCGACACGCCGTTGGCCGAGCGACTCCTCGCGCAAGCCAGGCAGGGCGGGGCCGACATTGGTCCCTACCTCTCCACGCTCGCCGCGGGCACGTTCCACGACGCCCTGAACCTGCTCGACGACGGCGCTTTCCAGAGCGCCGACGAGCTGCTGGCGAACCTCGACGCGAAGTACGCGGCGACCCCGTGGTACACGGCAAACCGTCAGTCCGTCGCCGCCGCGCGCAAATCCGCTAAGACCGGTATCCGGAGGACCCAAGAGGCCGAGGACCTCTACGCCGAGGCGGTCCGCCTCTTGCACAAGAAAGAGCTGTACGACGTGAAAGCCCTGGTCGAGACGCTCAAGACCGAATACGCCGACACCCAAGTCGTCACGCGTCGCGGGCGTACGCCCTCGCTGGTCTCCCTGGAAAGGGCCGTCGCCGACATCCCCGGCCCGATCACGGTCCGCCTGGACGGAAACGGTGACTACACGAGCATCCAAGCCGCCATCGACGCCGCGCCGCCCCAGAGCCTCATCGAGATCGGCGACGACGGCCCGTATCGCGAGAAGATCCTGATCCCGAAAGACAAGCACGAACTGAGGCTCCGCGGGAAGAAGGGCTGTTGGCCGGTAATTACTTCCGAAGGGCTGCCCTCGGGGCCCCTTCCCGTCGTATCGGCGGAAGCAGCTGGGACGTTCCTGGAGCGGCTCGCGCTGCTCCACTATCATCGGGGAGCGTGCTCACTTCACATCAGAGCCCCTTATGTCCGTACCCGGTGGTTGATAGTCCACGGGAACGAAGACTACGCTATACACGCGTATCAGCGGGGATTCGAGTGCGAACAGTGCCTTGTTACCACAAATCCTGTCGTTGAGGCGCGGCCCGCGGTTTTCAGGAACTGCTTGCTTCTTGGCAGCCCCGAGGCTGGCCGCGATTTGTTGTTCAGAGCGTCAGGATGCGAAGTGCATTTCTGCATTCTATTGGCGAAAACACATGGCACAGCTATTGGACGAGATTCGATCCTCGGCGGTTGGTACAAAGGGTTGGTCGAGAACTGTGCCTTCTTGGCCGGGCGCGTTCCCGAGAACGCTCGCGGGTCTTTCAAGGCCGACCCCATGTTCGTGGACCCGGACAACTTCGACTATCGCCTGAAGCCCGGGAGCCCCTGCATCGGCAGGGCATCGGACGGCGGCGACATCGGCTGCCGCTACACCCCCGAGCTCGTCGAACTCTGCAAGAAAGCCCTCGAACTCCGCCGCGCCGGCATCCTCAAGTTCTAACTTTGGAGTGCGGCAATTCATTGCCGCTTTTTAGGAGCACGCAACCCGTAAACCCACCTTCGCCCGGTGGCGCGGGCGCCAGGTGGCGGAAGTGCGAAGTCGTTTGATGCGGCTGACGTAGGGAGGTAGAATTGGCGGCCCTTTGTCGCAGCTCGCAGAAAGCGGCGATGAATCGCCGCACTCCAAAGGAGATCGCCGATGGCTGACGAGGAGTCGAGGCGGCGAGAAAGGCTCATCCAGAGGATTCGCGTGCTGCCGGCGGAGAAGCTGCCGAGCGTGGAGGAGTTTGTGGAGGGGCTGGAGAGGGTGGGGACGGGAAGCGGAAGGCTGGAAAGCGGCAATGAATTGCCGCACTCCAAAGATTGGCCGCACGCGCCGGTTCACCGGCTCAGCGAGCACGGGACATATATCGTGACGGCGGGGACGCTGTACAAGGAGCACTGGTTTGCGGGGCCGGAGCGGCTGGATCTTCTCGAGTCGGCGCTGTTGCGAATTGTGAAGGAATCGGGGTGGCAGATCGAAGCCTGGGCAGTATTCTCTAACCACTACCACTTCGTGGCCCGGGCCGAGCCGGACGCCGAGGACCTGCGCCTGGTGTTGAAGCGTTTGCACGGCAGCACGTCGCGCGACCTGAACCAGCTCGACGGCACCGCTGGCCGCCAGGTGTGGCACAACTTCTGGGACACGGAGCCGACGTTCGAGAAGTCGTACCTGGCCCGGCTGAGCTACGTCCACCAGAACGCGGTCAAGCACGGGCTGGCGCCGGTGGCCAGCCAATACCGGTGGTGCTCGGCCGCCTGGTTCGAGCGGACGGCGACGCGCGCGCAAGTTCGTACGATCTACAGCTTCAAGACCGATCGGGTCAGCGTCCAAGACGACTTCGAGCCGGTGTAGCTTTGGAGTGCGGTGATTTATCACCGCTTTCCGGGAGCACCAGCCCCCGCAACCCGCCCTGCCACCCGCGCCGCGGTCACACCGGCGAGTTCGGTTGATGCGGCGGGCAAGGGGCAGGTGGAATTGGCGGCGGTTTATCGCGGCTGCTGGAAAGCGGCAATGAATTGCCGCACTCCAAAAGAGCCGCACTCCAAAGCGTCACTCCGCCAACTCCGGCACCACCATCGCGTCGGCTGGCGGGGCGGGGACCTGCTCGTCGCCGGTGACCGAGAGCCGGAACCGGCCCAGCGAGTGCTTCTCCCACGGACTGAGGAACCGCATTTTCAGGACCAGCAGGCGGTTGCCCGGCTCGATGGGCTTTTCGGGCAGGAACACGGCCGCGTGGGGGCGGCCCTCCTGGGGCCCGATCGCCCAGCCGTTCTCGGCCAAGTCGCCCGGCGCGAGGGCCTCGGCCACGTCCCAGCCGTCCTGCGAGAAGTCGGCCAGGGCCCCGGTAAGCGGCACGGGCGTGCCGGGCACCAGGTCGAGCACCACGACCGGGTCGGGAAAGTCGGCCACGGTCCGCTTCCAGACCGTCTTTCGCTCGGCGTCGAGTATCGACACGGTGAAATTGACCAGCCGGTCCTTGAACGTAATGCGGTTCCATAGTGCGATGCCGTCAATCGGGTGGACGTCGCCGAGGTCGACCTCCCACCAGGGGGGCGCGGGATCGGTCGCCGGCTCGGCCGTGTGCGAACAGCTCTTGGTGGCGTCGAAGTCGCCGTTGGTGTTGCCGTCGATGGCCAGGGCCGCCGGGGCCTCGTAGGCCGTGCTCGATTGCGTGGCGGTGCCGGTCCGCGCGACGTTCTTGCCCTGGCTCGCCACCTGGACCTCGGCCAGCGTGAGCGGCGGCTTGGGCAGGTCGACGCGCACGTAGCGGCCTTGCACCGGCTGCGGGCCTTGCTGGCTTTCGGGGCCCAGCTCCAGCGAGACGTGCGAGAGGACGAAGTTGCCGTCGTAGCATAGGCCCGGCCCGCGGTTGGTCAACGAGGCGCCGAGCAGCCCCTCGACCCTGATCGCGGTGACTTTGGCGATCGGGCTCTTTGCGGTGACGGTATAGACGTCGTTGAACGGGGGCTCGCCGCCGGCGAGGATCGAGCCGTCGTCCTGCGGCGTGAAGGTGGTCCCGTCGGTGCCAAGGACCTGCAAGGGCTTCATCGTGAGCCAATGGGCGCCTTCCCTCGCAACGAAGGCGGCCGCCTGCCACTCGAGGCGGTCGTTGTCGTCGCCGGGCGTGTAGACGAGCTGTAGCTCGGCGTCGCGATCGGCCCAGGGGCGGAGCGAGACGAAGAACCGCTGGGCCCGGGACAAGGAGTGGACCTCTGCGGCGCCGATCCGGCGGCCCTCGGCCCGGACTTCGAGCCGGCCCGGGACGGCCCCTTCGCCGTACTGACGTATTTGCACCATGAGCCAGGGCCGCTCAGGCGGCACGGGTCGCCGCGACGAGAGCGTCAAGGGCTGGCCCCGGCTGTCGATGCGCGTGACCCAGCGCGGCTGCTTGGGGTCCGATTCGTCGCAGGCCACGTCGAGGTGCGGGGGGCGCCCGTCGGCAACGCTCGGGGCCCAGCCCTCCCACGCCGGCAGGGCCAGGGCCACGCGCGCATCGATCTCCTGCTTCAGTCCCGCGGGATCGAGCAGCAGGGTCGGCTCGAGCCAGTCGAGGGTGTCACGGATGTCGAGGGGGTCGGCGGTCGGGGGGTGGTCGCGCTCGGCGGCATCGGCCACCAGCACCAGGCGGTGCTGCCCCTGTTTCGGCCCGGCCAGCCCGCGAACGCCCGTATCGACGACCTGCGCCGAGCCGATCAGGTGCGGCGACTGGTATAGGGGCGTTCCCGCCGGCTGGTTGACGAACACCATGGCCCGGGCACAGCCGCCGGCGCCGGCCACGCGGTCGAGCCCCGCCCGGGCGCGGATCGCGCGGACCGTCTCGGGCAGCTCGAACGCAAGGGTGCATGGGGCGTGTACCCCAAGGCCCCAGCCGAACGCCCGGCCGCCGCTTAAGAGCGGGCCGCCCTGCACGTTGCGGTCGGCCTGCGGATGCCACCCCCGGCCGAGGATCGGGCGCTGCTCAATCTCGACCGGGTGGACGCGCGAGAGCGGCACCTCGTGCGGCACGAAGCCCAGGCGCATGCGGATTTCGTCGAACGGCACCCAGAGCAAGTCCGGGCTCCAGGCCGGCCGGACCGCATGGTACCAGACGTTCTTGCCGCCGACGCTCAGCTCCACCGCGCGGAAACGGTCCTCGGCCCCGGTGGCGATCAGGCCCGCGGCGGTCTCCAGTCGATAGAGGCGCGAGGAGACCTCGGGGCTCAGGATCGCCAGCTCTTCGTAGTAGACGGTCCAGGGGTTGCGGCGGGGAAAGCAGATTTCCGCCAGCTCGGCCAGCGGGACCTCAACGACGCCCTTCTCCTGCAGCACGGCGACCGCGGCCGGCTCGAAGCGGAGCGTGCGGAAGCTCAGACGCCGTCCGTCGCGCCGCAGCAGCGTGCCCGGGGCAAGCCGCCGGCCGGCGATCCGGTCCCAAACGATCCGGCGCACGAAGCGCGGCAGCACGCGGATCGCCCGGCGCTCGGTGGCCTCGGGGTGGTGCAGCGGGACCAAGGGCATCACCAGCAGGTGGGGACGCCCGCCCGCCGTCTCGATCGACTCGCACGTCTCGAACCCCACCACGCGGCCCGGCAGCCGGTCGCCGCTGGCAAACTCGACGAACCCCGTGGCGAAATCCCGCGGCGAGGCCGGCGCGAGCTGCCGATCCCAAAGCCAGCCGAGCGGTTTGGCCTTGTCGCCGAGCGGCTGACCGTCGAGCTTCGGCGCGGCGGTGTGCGACCCCCAGCCGGTGACCTGCTTGCCTTCGAGCAGGGTTCCATCGGCGAAGGCGGCGACGTAGCGCGGGGGCTGGGGCTCGGCGGCGGCCGCTCGCACGTGCGATGCCACCAGTATCGCGGCCGTGATGATCGTGAGTCGGCTGGACATTTCTTTCGTAGTCGCAGGCGGCTCGCCTGCGATGCTCGCGTTGAGGGACGAGCGAACCGCCTGTCCCTACGTTAGGTTACCCGAACTTCACCTCATACGTCTCCCCTGCCTTCACCTCCAGCCGTACCCCGTTGGCCTCGGTCTTCAACTCTTCGAGCGGGCCGGCGGGGGTGTGGATTTCGAGGACTTGGAGGTTTTCGGGCGGGCGGAGGAAGTGGACGCCGTCGACGGTGGCGCGGAGCAGGACGGTGCCGTGGTTTTGGCTGTCCCAGGTGATGTCGACCGTCAGGCCGCCGCGGGCGCGGAGGCCGCGCACGTGGCCGCCGCCCCAGGAGCCGCCGGGCATCGCGGGCAACAGCGCGATCTGGCCGGCGTGGCTCTGCAGGAGCATCTCGGCCACCGCGGCGGTGGCGCCCAGGTTGCCGTCGATCTGGGCGGGCGGGGCGTTGCTCATGAGGTTCGGGAGCGTGAACTCGCGCAAGATCGCGCCGAGCTGGTCGCGCGCGTCGTTGCCGCGCCGAAGCCGGGCGTAGCAGTTGGCGAAGTAGGCCCGGCTGAAACCGGCCTGGGCCCCGCCGCCCTCCAGGCGCTTTCCAAGCGTGCCCAGCGCGCGGTCGCGCCATTCGGCGTTGCCGTCGGGGAGGATCTCGCGACCGGGGTACAGACCCCAAAGCGCCGAAGCGTAGCGATGGAACGGCCAGAGCGGCTCAAGGTTCGGGTCCCACTCGCGAAGGCAGAGGGCCGTATCCCGCTCGGGCGGGGCGAGCTGGCCCCGGGCCGCGTCGAGCTGCCGGCGAAACGGCTCGTCGACCCCCAGCACCTCGCCGGCCTCGATCGTGTTCGTGAACAAGTCGCGGATGATCCGGCAGTCGATCGCCGCGCCGTAGCAGACCGCGGCCGTCTGCGGGTCGTTCTCGTCGCCGTAGCGAAAGCGGTTTCGCGGCGAGATGGAAGGCGCGGTCACCAGCCGCCCCCCGGGGTCTTTGGCCAGAATCGCCAGGCAGAACTGGCAGGCCTCCTTGAGCGCGGGATAGGCCCGGCGCAGAAACTCCTTGTCGCCGCTAAACGTATAATGGTCGAAGGGATGCCGGCAGAGCCCGGCCCCGCCCGTGGGAAACAGACCCCAATCGGCCTCCCAGCCGGGCGAGGTCCAGCCCCAGGGGTTGGTCATCGTATGGACCACAAAACCCGGCGCGTTGTAGTAGGCCCGGGCCGTGCGGCGCCCGGGCACGCGGAGCGATTCCACCAGCGCCAAGAGCGGCTCGTGACACTCGGCCAGGTTGCAGGGCTCGGCCGCCCAGTAGGTCATTGGCAGGTGCAGGTCGGTGTAGTAGGCGCCGGCGAGCGGCGGTTTCAGGCCCTCCGTCCAGAGCCCCTGCAAGCCGGCGGGCAGCCCGCCGGGGCGACTCGAAGAGAGGAGCAGGTACCGCCCGTACTGGAAGTAGAGCGGGAGCAGTTGCGGGTCGGCCCGGCCGCGCCGCAGCCCGAAGAGCCGCTCGTCGGTCGGGCGCATGACGGCGCCGTTGTAGCCCAGGTCGAAGTGCACGCGGCGGAACAGCCGGCGGTGCTCGAGCACGTGCTCCATGCGGAGCCGGGCGTAGGGCTTGGCCCCGGCGGCGCCGAGCGCCTGCTCGCAGGCCGTGGTAGGCTCTTCGCCCCGGTAGCTGGTCGCGGCGGCCAGCAACAGCACGGCCTCGTCGGCCCCCTCGACGCGCAGCACTTCGCCCGACCCCGAAAGCTCCCCGCCGAAGGGGATCAGCTTCAGTTGCGACTCGAACTTCATCCCCTTGCCGCCGTCGCAGGCGCCGCGCATCACCAGCCGGTCGGGGGCGACAAATGTAGTCTTCGCGTCGGCCGCGCGCGAAAGCCGGACCGCAAACGACACGCGGCCCAGCCGGTTGCAGCGCACGCGCACTGCGAGCACGCGGTCGGCGGCCGAGGCGAAGACCTCGCGCGTGAACCGGGCGTCGTCGAGCTGGTAGCTCACCCCGGCGATCGCGGTGTCCAGATCAAGCCAGCGGCGGTACTCGCCCACGGCGCCCGGCTCGACGTCGAACGCAAACGCCAGGTCGCCCAACGCCTGGTACGAGGCCGCGAACGCCCCGTCGTAGCCGCCGCCCTGGCAGGTCATCTGCTCGTTGCACAGGGCCTCGGCCTGGGCGTACTTCCCTTCGAAGAGCAGCTTGCGGATCTCGGGCAGGTGCTGGTGGGCGTTGGGGCGGTCGGCGTCGGGGCGCGGGCCGCCCGACCAGAGCGTGCCCTCGTTCAGCGCCAGCCGCTCTTCGGCGAGGCCGCCAAAGACCATACACCCCAAGTGCCCGTTGCCCACCGGAAGGGCCTCGTCCCACTTTTCGGCCGGCTCGTCGTACCGGAGCACCAGCCCGCTGCCCGGAAGCCCCTGCTGCGAGTGGAGGTAGCCGGCCGGGTTGGCCACCGCCGCGCGGAACGCCCGGAGCATGCGCACCGCCTCGGGATGGTCGGTCCTGCCGGGGGGAACTGCCGGGTTGAAGTGCCACCGGGCCCAGGCCGCGTTGTCGCCGTGGCGAAAGAGCCATTGGCCGCCCAGCGCAATCTCCTTCTCGCCGCACCGCAGCACGGGCGAGCCCACCAGCCCCGCCTGGTCGTGGGCCCCGTCGTAGACCCGCACGGCGATCAGGTTGACCTTGCCCGCGCGCACGGCCGCAGGCGCCACTTCGTACGTGCGGGCGGTGTAGGCGTCGGCCTGGTGGTTGGGGGGAAACGCCCCAGTTGCGCCGACCTTCGTGCCGTTGAAGAACGTCTCGTCGCAGGCATCGACCGGGCCCAGCACGAGCGAGAGCGGCTTGCCCTGCCAGGAGTCCGGCACCTCGACGAGCGTGCGGTACCAGGCGAAGTCCTGCTCGGGGTCGTGGACCTCGCGCCAGTTCGCGGGCACCGGGATCACGAGCCAGCCGTCCATGGGACCGGGCACCGCGGCCACAGCGGAGGATGACGCCGCGAGCAGCACTGCCACGATCGTCGGACACAGGGCAAGGCGGATCACCGGAACTTCACCTCGTACGTCTGCCCGGCCCGGAGTTTGACTCCGTCGGGCCCGTCGATGGTCTGGCCCTTGGGGGCGCGGAGCTTGTGGGTGCCGTCGAGCTTGGCCCGGAGCACGGCCCGGGTGGCACGGCCGTCCTTCCAGGCCAGATCGACCTCCACCCCGCCGCGTGCCCTGAGTCCGTTCACCTCGCCCTCCGGCCAGGCGCTCGGCAGCGCCGGCAGCAGGGCGATTTCGCCCAGGTGGCTCTGCAAGAGCATCTCGGTGATGCCCGAGGTGCCGCCGAAGTTGCCGTCGATCTGGAAGGGCGGATGGGCGTCGAACATGTTGGCGTACGTGCCCGTGGCGATCAGGCTCGCAAGCAGGTTGTGTGCGTGGTCGCCGTCGAGGAGTCGGGCCCAGAGGTTGATCTTCCAGGCCCTGCTCCAGCCGGTCCCCCCGTCGCCCCGTTGCTCGAGGGAGACCTTGACCGCATTGAAAAGGTCGGGCGTCGCCGGGTTGATCTCGCTTCCCGGGTGAAGTCCCCAGAGGTGCGAAACGTGCCGGTGGTGGTTGCTCGGGTTGTCCTTGTCTTCGAGCCACTCCTGGAGCTGGCCGTGCTGACCGATCCGGTTCGGGGCGATCTTCGCCCGCATCTCGGCGAGCTGACGGCGCAGCTCCGCGTCCACGCCCAGGACCTCGCCGGCCTCGATTACGTTCGAAAACAGGTTGCGGATGATCTGGTGGTCCATGCTGGGCCCCATCACCAGCCCGCCCTGCTCGGGCGAGTTCGAGGGGCCGGAGATCAGCCAGCCCTTGTCGCCCAGCGGGTCTTCGATCAGGTAATCGACGAAGAACAGAGCGGCCCCCCGCATGATCGGGTACGCCGTGTGGCGCAGGAACTCACGGTCGCCGCCGAACTCGTAGTGCCACCAAAGGTGCTGGCAGAGCCAGGCCCCGCCCGTGGGCCAGATCCCGTGGTTCGACCTGTTGATCGGGGCGGTGCCGCGCCAGAGGTCGAAGTTGTGGTGCAGGACCCAGCCCCGGGCATCGTAGTGTACCTTGGCCACCCGGGCGCCGGAGACCGTCATTTCCTCGAGGGCGTCGAAGAGCGGCTCGTGGCACTCGGCCAGGTTGCACGGCTCGGCCGGCCAGTAGTTCATCTCCGTGTTGATGTTCACGGTGTATTTACATTCCCAGGGCGGGCTGGTGCTCTCGTTCCAAAGCCCCTGCAAGGTGGCCGGCTGCGTGCCGGGGCGCGAACAGGCGATCATCAGGTAGCGCCCGAACTGGAAGTAGAGGGCGGCCAACCCCGGGTCGTCGCCGGCCGCGAAGCCCTTGATCCGCTCATCGGTGGGCAACTTGGCCTTCTCGGTCGTGCCCAGGTCGAGCGTGACCCGGCGGAAGAGCGATTGGTGGTCGGCCACGTGGGCCTCGCGCAATTGCTCGTACGTCTTCCCGCCGGCCGCCTTGATGGTTTCCACGCACTGCGTGGCCGGGTCGCCCGAAACGTCCTCGAACTCGACGTAGTTCGTGGCCGCGGCCAGCACGAGCGTTGCCGCGTCCGCCCCCTCAACCGTGATGCCCTCGCCGTTCACGCGGCACGTGCCCGCCTCGGCCGTCGCCTGGAGGTGGACCTCGAACCTGAGCGGGTTCTCGATCAGCTTGTCGTAGCGCTTGTGCTCCTTGCGAACCCGCCCCCGCAGCGCGAGCTGGCGCGGCCCGGCCGCCACCAGCGACTTCTCCTCGTGCGGCGTGTCGAGCGTGGCCGTGAAGCCCAGCTTGCCCGGCTTGTCGGCCGAGATGCGCACCACGATCACGTCGTCCGGGTGGCTGGCGAAGACCTCGCGCGTGAACCCGACGCCGTCCACCTCGTAAGTGACCGTGGACACGGCCCGGTCGATGTCCAGCTCGCGCCGGTACCCGCTCACGTCTCTGTGCCCGGGAAAGGCCAGCAGCAGGTCGCAACACGGCTGATAGGGTGTTTGCCTCAGCGGCACGCTCATGAACCGCTCCATGGCCAGCCGCTCCGCCTCGCGCTGCTTCCCTTCGAAGAGCAGCCGCCGCAGCTCCGGCAACACCTCGGCCGCCCCCGCGTGCGAATAATCGTGCGGCTCGCCGAACCAGAGCGTGTCCTCGTTGATCTGCACCCGCTCGTTCTCCGTCCCCCCAAACACCATCGCCCCCAGGCGCCCGTTCCCCAACGGGTTCGCCTCGACCCACTGCTTGGCCGGCCCCTTGTACCAGAGCATCATGGGCCCCGGCTCCGCCAATGCCACCGGGGCGGCCATGCCGCCCAGGATTGCCAACGTCAGCACGGCCCATGCCAGTGCGACTCTTGCCATTTGGATTCTCCCGGCTTTCTTGCGAGTTTTGCGTCGAATCTCCGCCAATGACCGGCCGCCCCGTGCGCCAACGGCCGACACCTATTATCCCCGCCGACGCGCCCGGTGCAACCGCGCGGCGGGCCTCCCGGTCTGTCGCCGGGGCGTGGCGCTCGGGCGGGCGTGTGGTAGAATCCGGGCGAGGAGGAACCGGACGTGATTCGGCTGCCGGACGAAGACCCCGCGGATTTGGCGGCGCTGTGTTGGGGGTACGGCCTGGCGCGGTCCGGGCCGTTCGGGTCCGCGGTCCGCGAGGACTTCGATCCGCCGCAAAGCGACCTCCACGAGGAGTGCGGATAATCGGATTTTGACCTTACGGAGCACAAACGCGCGAGGACAGACCGTTGAGCAAACTCAAACACCAGATCCCCGGAATCCCGGCCTCACCCTACCGGCCGCTGGACGGAGACGGCGTGCGGCGAATCGCGGACGCCGCTCTGGCGGTTTTGGCGGAGTCGGGAATGGCAGTGTATTCGGACACGGCGTTCGATGCACTTCGAGCGGCCGGCGCCCAAGCCGACGCGGAGAGCCGCGTCGTTCGATTCCCCCGCTCGCTGGTCGAAGACGCCGTCGACTCCAACCCGTCGTCGCTGACCCTCTTCTCGCGCGACGGCGAGCACGACGTCGTCCTGGAGCGGGACCGCGTCCACTACGCGACCGGCGGCACCGCCATTTACGTGCTCGACCCGGACACGGGCGAGCGGCGCCCCTCGACCGTCGAGGACGTGATCCTCAACGCCCGGATGGTCGACGCCCTGGAGAACATCCACGCCTTCACCATCAACGTCTTTCCCAACGAGATCGAGCAGAAGGACCACATCGACGTAAACCGCTTCTTCCACGCCTTGGACAACACGACCAAGCACGTGATGGGCGGCATCTACTCGCTCAAAGGGTGCCAGGACGTGGTCCGCATGGCCCGGACGATCGCCGGCAGCGAGGAGGCGCTAAAGGAGAAGCCGTTCGTGTCGTTCATCACGCTGATCATCAGCCCGCTGAAGATCGACGACGACTACGGCGAGATGACCTGCTACCTGGCCCGGGAGAAGCTGCCGGTCGTGGTGCCGACCGAGCCGATCTGCGGAACCACGTCGCCGATCACCCTGGCCGGCAACGTGCTCATGCACGTGGCCGAGACGCTGGGCGGCATCGCCCTGATCCAGTGCGTCAACCGCGGGGCGCCGGGAATATGCGGAAGCGTCGGCTCGATCACCAACCTCCAGACCATGGACCACCTGGGCGGGCCGATCGAGCGGGCCATGATCAACGCGGCCGTGGCCCAAATGGCCCAGCACTTCCAGATCCCCCTCTACTCCACCGGCGGGACCACCGACTCGAAGGAGGTCGACATCCAGGCCGCCTACGAAAGCGCCATGTCGAGCCTGCTCGTGGCGATGTCGGGGGCGAACTACATCCACGACATCGCCGGGCTGATGGAATCGGACCTCACGGTCTCCTACGAGAAGCTGGCCATGGACAACGAGATCCTGGGCATGTGCCAGCGCGTGCTCCGCGGCATCGAAGTCGACGACGAGACGCTGGCCGCCGACCTGATGATCCAAAAGGGCCCCGGCCAGGACTTCATGACCGAGGAGCACACCGTGCGTCACATGCGCGATGAGTTCTTCGTCCCCCGTCTGGCCAACCGCAAGAAGCGCGGCTCCATGTCGCCCGCCGACGCCGCCCCGGCCCGGGCCAAGGCGCTGGTCGAGCAAATCAGGTCGTCGCCGCAAACCAGCCGGCTGCCGGGGGACGTGCGGGAGAAGGTCCTGCAGTCGTTCCCGGAAATCCGATTGCCGGAGAAGCACGTCGCGTAACAAAGACATGTAGCTCCGACGCTCCGGGACCCCTCCGGTCTAGGTGACTCCTCCGGCCTCCGGCTACTGATTGCGGAAGAAGAGGGACGGGGCCAACTTGCCTCCAACGGCGCGAGGGGCTCTTCGCACAAATCAGCCCTGCCCCTTCTTCCTCCCGTCGGCCGTTTCCTCTCGTCGGTGCAGTCAGTGCTAGCATAGTAGCCGTGGCCGACTGCAGCCGTTGGCGTTGACAGCGCGTCGTCGCCCGAAGACAATCCGTCCGCTGACGTTCTCAGAAAGGAATGCCCTATCAAGGAAGAGACGGTGTTCTCATGCGGTATCGTCGTTCCCTATTGTCCGTGTGCCTCGTCATTCTGGTGACGTGTCAGGGCGAGTTCGGGGTTGCCCAAACACCAGCCCGGGGTGACTCGAATGTACAGGAAGAAGCAAGTCAACGACTTCAGGAAGGACTGCCGGACGAAACCGGCGACGAGCCGGACGGCGAGTCCACCGGTTCATGGATGGCCGCTATCTGGCATGGAGCCGTCAGCGTCTGGAACTACGAAATCACGGTTGTCGACGATCGGGCGATTACTGCGGGGACAGTGATCACCAGCATCATCCTGCTGCTTATCGGTATGCTCGTGTCTCGGTTGCTGAGCCGGGTGCTGGGGCAGCGGGTGCTCCCTCGCCTCGGCATGCACCGCAGCGCCGCCACGGCCATCCAATCGCTGACCTTCTACGCGCTGATTGCCACGTTCACCCTGTGGGCCCTGCGTTTTGTCAACGTTCCTCTAACCATGTTCACTTTCCTGGGCGGAGCGATCGCCATCGGCGTGGGCTTCGGAAGCCAGAACATCGTCAACAATTTCATCAGTGGCCTGATCCTCCTGGCCGAACGGCCCGTCAGAACCGGCGACTTGATTCAACTCGGTGATCTGTTCGGCACGGTTGAACACATCGGGGCCCGAAGCACCCGAATCACCACCGCGGCCAACCTCGAAATCATCGTCCCCAACAGCACCTTCCTGGAAAACAACGTGATAAACTGGACGCTGGCAAACAACATGATCCGAACCAGTATCTGCGTGGGTGTGGTCTACGGGTCGCCCACGCGGATGGTAACGCGGCTGCTGAAACGGGCGGCCGACGAGCACGGCTTGATCCTCGACAACCCCGAACCGTTCGTCTGGTTCACCGATTTCGGCGACAACTCCTTGGACTTCGAGCTGCACTTCTACATCCAGATACGCAACATGATGGAGCGGCGGCGCGTGGAAAGCGATCTCCGCTACAAGATCAACGAACTGCTGAATGAGGCCGGTATTACGATCGCCTTCCCACAACGCGACGTGCACCTCGACACGGCACAGCCGCTGAAGGTCCAGGTTGCACCAGCGGATGAGGACGAAGCAAAACCGCCCGACGATTCGAGGGAGGCGGCTTAGCGCGGTTTAGATGGGAGAAGTGGCGAGAGAGCGCCGAAGCGTGTGGGACGTGGCCCTCTCTTTCAGGCGGGTCCTTCTCCGTTCTACCCCTTAATCACCCCCATCGGCCGCAGCCGCGCGACCTTTTTGGCCAACCCCGCGCGGTGGACCACGTCGACGACCAGGCTGACGTTTTTGTAGGCGTCGGGCTGCTCTTCAGCGAGGCCCTTCCAGCTTCGGCAGCGGGCGAGGATGCCTTGCTCGGCCAGCTCGCGGTCGATGCGGCGGCCCTGGGCGTGCTGGATGGCGGCGGTGCGGCTCATCACGCGCCCGGCGCCGTGGCAGGTGCTGCCGAACGACCGCTCCATGCTGGCCGGCTGGCCGACCAGCACGTAGCTGGCCGTGCCCATGTCGCCGGGGATGATGACCGGCTGGCCGACCTGGCGGAAGCGGTCGGGCACCTCGGGGTGGCCGGGGGGGAAGGCGCGGGTCGCGCCTTTGCGGTGGACGCAGACGGGGCGCGGCTTGCCCGCGACCGTGTGCTCCTCGATCTTGGCGATGTTGTGGGCCACGTCGTAGATGAGGCTCATCTGGAGCGATTCCCAGGGCCGGCCGAACACCTCGGCGAAGACCTCGCGGGCCTGCCACATCAGGAGCTGCCGGTTGGCCCAGGCGAAGTTGGCGGCCGCACGCATCGCGCCCAGGTAGCGCTGCCCCTCGGGGCTCTCGACCGGGGCGCAGACGAGCTGGCGGTCGGGCAGGTCGATGCCGTACTTGGCCGGCACGTTGCGAAGCTCCTTGAGGGCGTCGTCGCAGACCTGGTAGCCCAGCCCTCGCGAGCCGGAGTGGATCATCACGGCCACGAGCCCTTCTTCGAGGCCCATGGACCGGGCGGTCTCGTCGTCGAAGACCTCGTCGACGACCTGCACTTCAAGAAAATGGTTGCCGGAGCCGAGCGTGCCGCACTGGTCGCTTCCGCGGGTGACGGCCCGTTGGCTCACACAGTCGGGGTCGGCCCCGTCGAGCGAGCCGCGGGCCTCGGTGTGGTCCAGATCGGCGTCGGTGGCCAGGCCCTCGTCTTTGAGGAACTCGGACCCGCGCTGGAGGATCTCGCGGAGCTGCTTTCCGCCGAAGAGATAGGCCCCGCCGCGGCCCACGCCGGCGGGAATCTGGCGGAAGAGCTCGTCGACGAGCTGTTGCAGGCGGGGCTTCACGTCGTCGAGCGGCAGGTTCGTGCGCACCAGTCGCACGCCGCAGTTGATGTCGTAGCCCACTCCGCCGGGCGAGATCACGCCGCCTTCGGCCGGGTCGGTCGCACAGACGCCGCCGATCGGGAAGCCGTATCCCCAGTGGATGTCGGGCATGGCCATGCTGGCCCCCTGGATGCCCGGCAGGAAGGCGACGTTGGCCACCTGCTCGGGCGCCTGGTCTTGGCGCACTTGCTCGATGAGGCGCTCGTCGGCGAAGATGAGCCCATCGACCTGCATCCCGGCTTTGTAGTCGGCGGGGATGCGCCAGCAGCACTCGTCGACCTGTTCGAGCGGGCCGGCGTAGTCGGGCTTGGCGGCCGGGGCGCCGCCCTTCTTGCCGTCGCCGCCACGACGGGCTGCATCGCGCCCGTGCCGTTTGCCGTGGCGGCCCTTGCGCGATTTTCGGTCTTTCCTGCTCATGGGATTCCTCCTTACTGCGCATTATAGGCGCGGCGGCCCGGGAGAATAGGACACCGCCCGGCAAACGGCGAGCCCGCCCCCCCCGACGGAGACACGGAAGCCGGGCGTCAGGTTCGCCGAGCGGCGGCGTTCGTAGTGACCCGATTCATCGGGTCTTCGTGCGAGAAGGCGGTCGAAGGCTGAATGGGACCGCATGAATGCGGTCACTACGAACTCTCGGGATGGCCTCGCAACCGCCGGTAGGTTTCCAGGGCGTCGGGGAACGGCTCCAAGGCCCGGTCGAAGATGCCCAGGGTGTAGGCGATGGTCATGCCGTAGTTGCAGATCGGCACGCCGGCCTTGCGGCAACGGAGCATTCGGGTGAGCATCTCGCGGCGGTTGAACATGCAGGCCCCGCAGTGGACCACCAGCTTGTGCTCCGAGAGGTCGTCGGGGAAGTCGCGGCCCTGGACCGTGGTGAAGCTCAGCTCGCCGCCCACGTACTGCCGGAGCCAGCGGGGGATTTTCACCCGGCCGATGTCCTCGCCGATCGGGTGGTGTGTACATGCCTCGCAGATGAGCACGCGGTCGCCGGGCTTCAAGTCGTCGATGGCCAGGGCCCCGGCCACGAACTGCGTGAGGTCGCCCTTCTGCCGGGCGAAGAGGATCGAGAACGAGGTGAGCTTCACGTCCGCGGGCGTGTCGCCGGCGACCTTCAGAAACGCCTGCGAGTCGGTCACCACCAGGGCGGGCGGGCGGCGGAGCCGGTCCAGGGCCTCGCGAAGCTCCCGCTCTTTGACCACCGTGCAGTAGGCGTCGCCGTCCAACAGGTCGCGGATCGTCTGCACCTGCGGCAGGATCAGCCGGCCCTTGGGGGCCTCCAGGTCGATCGGCACGACCAACACCGCCAGCTCGCCCGGCGGCACCAGGTCGGAGGCGATCGGCGGGGCATTGATGATCTCCTCGGGTGCCGCGCGGATCAGGGCCTCGCGCAGCTCCAACATGCCGCGGCCCTCGGGGGCAACCGTTTCGACGTACGGGGTTTGCGTCTGTTGTAGCTCCTGTTGCGAAGCCGCTTGCGGCTTCGCAAGATCGGATTTGTTGAACACGACGATCGCCGGAACGTTGCGATCGCGAAGCTCGTGGAGCATCGCCCGTTCGAACTCCTCGAACCGCCCGGCGTCGACCACGATCAGCCCCACGTCGGTCCGGTCGAGCACCTTGCGGGTCTTCTCGACGCGCAGACGGCCGAGTGCCCCCACGTCGTCGATGCCCGCCGTGTCGATGAACAGCACCGGGCCGATGGGCAAGAGCTCCATGGGTTTTTCGACCGGGTCGGTGGTGGTGCCTGCCACTTCCGAGACGATCGCCACCTGCTGGCGCACCAGCGCGTTTAGGAGCGACGACTTGCCCGCGTTGCGCCGGCCGAACAGGCCGATGTGGAGCCGGAGGCTCTTGGGGGTGCGTTGCATGGAAGTGCTTTGCGGAGTGCTCGCGTCAGCCCACCAACCCGAGCGTTTTGATGGCCTCGAGCATCTTCGGGCGCGTCTCGGGCCAGAGCCACTCGACGGGCAGGCGCAGCCCGGTGACCACCGTGGAGACGATCGCCCCCTGCTGCTCGGCGACGCGCCGGTACCTTGGCGGGCCGTCCTCTTGCTCGGCCAGCGTGTAGACCTCGACGTGCTGCGACGCGGGGTCGATGACCCAATACTCCTTCACCCCGGCGGCTTCGTATTCGAGGTACTTCTCGCGCCAGTCGCGGGCTTCGCTGTCGGGGGAGACGATCTCGATGCACAGATCGGGCGGGCCGCTGAGCTGGGTCCATTCGATGAGCCGGCCGCGGTCCTTGGCGACGAAGAGCACGTCGGGCGCGCGCCGGCTCGGCCGTTCCGGAAGTCGCGCCTGGTACTGTGGTCCCACCAGCGTCCCCAGGTCGTGTTTCTCGACATACAGACCAAGCACGTTCGCGAGCCAGCTTTGCAGAGCAACGTGCTGATAACTCGGCGGAGGCATCATGATGACTTCTCCGTCGACCCATTCCGCCCGGATATCCTCGTCGCACCAGGCGAGGAATTCCTCCTCGGTCATTCGCCGAGACGGGGGCACGGCGGCTTGTGCCGGTTCGGCGTCGCGGATGGACTGATCTTGCCAGGACATGGGCAGGCACCTCCACGAACCATTTTATCTCAGCGCTCGACCGGCAGCAACTCAGAAGTACAAGTCCCGATCGTCCGTCTCCTCGATACGCCGCAGCCGGTCGAGAAGCTGGCGCTTGCGCTTGCCCTCGGGCAGCTTTGCGACCTCCTCGCCGATCAAGCGACGGCCCGCCTCGTAGGTCTCGCGCGAAGCGTAGTCGACCAGGTACTCCATCAGGGTGCTCAGGGCGTTGGGCGTGCAGAAGTTCTGGATGAACCCTGGGATGGCGAACTCCATGAAGTGCTCGCCGGTCCGGCCGATGCGGTAGCAGGCCGTGCAGAAGCTGGGGATGTAGCCGTCGACCAAGAGCTCGCGCATCACTTCGTCGAGCGAGCGCACGTCGCCCAGCTCGAACTGCTCGCGCTCGAGCACCTGGGCGTCGGCCACTTCGGTGTAGCCGCCCAGCTCGATGCGGCTGCCGGCGTCGATCTGCGAGACGCCGAACGCCAGCACCTCGCGCCGCACCGCGGCCGGCTCCCGGGCCGTGAGCACCATGCCCGTGTAAGGGACCGAGAGCCGCAGCACGGCCACCAGGCGCTTGAAGTCGTGGTCGGCGACCAGGTGGCGCTCGTCGAGCTTCACACCGCTGGCCCGGCGCAGGCGCGGGAAGCTGATCGTGTGGGGGCCGACGCCGTGGTGCTGCTGCAAGTGGCGGGCGTGGGCCACCAGCCCGAGCACCTCGAACCGCCAGTCGTACAGCCCGAAAAGGGCCCCGATTCCCACGTCGTCACACCCCGCCTCCATGGCCCGGGCCACGCCGTCGAGGCGCCACAGGTAATCACCCTTGCGCGTGGTCCGGGGATGGACCAGGGCGTAGGTCTCGTGGTGATAGGTCTCCTGGAATATCTGGTAGGTGCCGATGCCGGCTGCTTTCACGGTGGCGTAGCCGGCGTGGTCGAGCGGGGCGGCGTTGATGTTCACGCGGCGTATCTCGCCGTGGCCGACCGTCACCGAGTAAATCTCGCGCACGCAGTCGGCGATGTACTCCGGGCTGTAGCGGGGGTGCTCGCCGAAGACCACGATCAGCCGCTTGTGCCCTTTCTGCTCAAGTGCCTCGACCTGCCGGCGGATCTCCTCGGGCGAGAGCGTGCGCCGGACCGCGGCCGGATTCGAGCGGCGAAACGCGCAGTACTGGCAGTCGTTCGTACACTCGTTGCCGATGTACAGAGGCGCGAAAAGCACGATCCGGTTGCCGTACACGTCGCGCTTGAGCTGCCGTGCGGCGTCGAAGATCTCCTCGACCAGGGCCGGCTCGTCGGCGGCCAGGAGCACGGATGTCTCCTCGAGTTCCAGCGGCTCCTTGGCCTGGCTCTTGGCGATCACCTCGCGCACCTCGGACGCGTCGGCCCGCCGGTCGAGCAGGCCGTGCAGCCGGTCCTCGTCGATGAAGTCGTATGCGCTGGTGCTCAGATTGTTTTTGTCGATCAAGGTGGTCATGACGCACCTCGCTGCGTCTATCGTTTTCGCAAACGGGGCGATGCTGTCAATGGGTGCCTGTGCGCGTGGCGTAGTTGAGCGAATCGCCCCGCCCGGCCCCGACTTGGCGTCCCAGGGCCGCAATCCGCCCCACCACGCCCGCGTGGCACTCCTCGGCGGTCTCGGCCAGGCACGCTTTGCGCGGGTAAATCTCGTAGTGTACGCGATATTGCGGCGGCGTCAGGTCGGGCATAATCACGTTCGCCCCGCGCTCCAGCCCGACCGCACGCCCGCTGGTGGCGTCGAGCGTGGCCAACGCCGTGGTGGCCGGGATGTTCGCCCGCGGACAGACCAGGCGCGAAAGCGCGATGACCTTGTACGTGGTCAGCTCGTCGGCGGGCACCTGGTCTTGGGGGACGACGGCCGGCCGGCCGTTCGACCTGCCCAGCGGCGTCTCCGGGTGGACCAGGTACGGCCCCACGCCGATCATGTCCAGGTCGAGCGAGGCGAACCGCTCGACATCGTCGGCCAGGTCGTCGTAGGTCTGGCCCGGGATGCCGATCATCACGCCGCTTCCCACCTCGTAGCCGAGCTCGCGGAGCGTGCCGAGGATGGCCAGCCGGTCGCGGCGCGGTCCCGGCTTCGGGGGGTGGACGCGATCGTACAGCTCGCGGTTCGAGGTCTCGAACCGAAGCAGGTAGCGATCGGCCCCGGCCTCGCGCCAGGCGGCCAGCTCGTCGTCTGCCCGCTCGCCGAGGCTTAAGGTCACGGCCAGCGGCGTCTCGTGTTTGATCCGCCGGATCAGGTCGGCCATCCAGTCGCGTGTCAGCCCGGGGTCCTCGCCCGACTGGAGCACCACTGTGCCGTAGCCGTAGCCCACGGCCTGGTGGGCACAGGCGAGGATCTCGTGCTGCGACATGCGATACCGCTTCACCCGTGCGTTTTCCGCGCGCAGCCCGCAGTAGGCACACAAGCGCACGCAGTGGTTCGACAGCTCGACCAGCCCGCGCAGGTATACCTCCCCGCCGACGTGCTGCTGGCGCAGCCGGTCTGCCTCCCGCCAAAGCTCGGCCAGCCGGGCCTCGTCGGTCTGTCTGAGCCAGGTGAGGATCTCGCGGTGGTCCATGGCGGCCGTCTTGAAGGTGGTGTGGCTAAGCTCAAGTGATAGCCGCAGGCTGCCGCCTGCGGAGGTGTCCGCGATCGTCGGCGGTTGGTCGTGTGCCGCGTCCGCGGGCTGCCGGCGCGCGGCTATCAGTTTGAGCCGACGCGGGCGGGCCTGTCGCTGAGCGATCTGCTGGGTGTGCGGTCAACTGGCCGGAATGCTACCGAATGCTCTATCTTATCACTTGGACCGCCCCCCGGCCATACGCGGCGGACCCGCGAAAACGGCGAACCGGCCGGGATGCCGCCCCGTCGGTGGCGACTCATAGGTAGACGACCGAGACTGCTTGATGGCCGACAGCCCGACCCAACCAACCGAGCCGTTGGGGCCCGAGCAGCTCGCCGCGCTCTTGGACCGCTGCGCGGCGCCGCTCGAGCTCTACGCCCGGGGCTGGTGCGACACGCCGGAGGACGTGGTCCAGGAGGCGTTTGTCGACCTGGCGGCCTGCGTGCCCGTGCCCGACGACGCCGTGGCCTGGCTCTACCGCGTGGTCAGGAACAAGGCCGTCAGCGCCGCCCGGTCGGCGAGCCGGCGCAAGCGACGGGAGTCCCGAGCGGCCCGGCAGCGAGCCGCCTGGTTCCAGGACTCACCCGACGAGTCCCTGGACGGACACTCCGCGGCCGCGGCCCTCGCTGCGCTACCCGACGAGCAGCGAGAAGTGGTCGTGGCCCGGATCTGGGGCGGGCTGACGTTCGAGCAGATCGGCCGTCTGATCGGCAGCACCGATAGCACGGCCCACCGCCGCTACACCGCGGCCCTGTCCGCTTTGCGAGAAAAGTTGAGGGTGCCATGTCCGAAAACGAGCTGAGCCGGAACGAGCCGGCAGAAGACAAGCTGAGCGACGAGGTGGCCGCCGTCGAGGCGGCTCTCGGCTCGCTGAGGCCGGCCACCTCGGCGCTGGACCGCGACCGGGCGATGTACCTGGCCGGCCGGGCGGCCGCGGCGGCAGGCCAGCCAACGCCGGGCCCCCGCCCGCGCCCCTTCACGTGGCTCTGGCCCGCGGCCACCGCGGCGTCGCTTTTGGTGGCGGCCACGCTGGGCGCGGTGCTGATCGGGCGCGGGCAGCCGCAACCGGTCGAGCGTGTGGTCTACGTGAAGGTCGCCGAGCCGGCCTTGCCCGCGTTGGCCACGATCGCCACGCGACCGGGCATCGCTCCCGACCGTGACCGGCAGTTGCAGACCCGACACGACTACTTCGAGCTGCGTCGTGTAGTGCTCAGCGAGGGTATCGACGCGATCGAGACGTCCGGCGCCGGCACGTCCGCGGAACGCAAGGGGCCCGTCGAGCCCTCCAGCTACCGGGCCATGCTGCGGGAGTTCTTGGATGGTTAGCACCGCAGTACTACTTCTTGGCTTCCGTGCAGCGGGCGGGCTTGCCCGCCGTGGAATCCGAAGTGGATCCTTGACGCACACATGGCGGGAAGCCCGCCCGCTACACGGAATCTCCTGAACAACCCAATGGCGGAGAACCTCCTCATGCGACGCGCACTCATCTCCCTGTTTTCGTTCGGCCTGATCGCGGCTTGGCTCTCGCCCGTCCGGGCCGGTGAGCAGCCCGGCGAAAAGCCGGCCGACGAGAAGCCGAACCTGGAGGTCGTTCACCTGACGATCCACCCCGCGCCCGAGCCGCGGCCGGCGTTGAAGTACCGGCTGACGCCTTCGTACCTGGTGCGGACCTCGGGCAACGCGGCCCCGTTGTACTTCAGGGCGTTCCTCCTTCTCGAAGCCAGGCGCGCGAGCGGGGGGACTTGGGAGAAAGTTGTCGCGTGGCAGAAGACGCCGCTCGAGGAGCTGCCGGTCGAGGAAGTCAGCAAGGCGCTCGATGCCTTCGCCTCGACGTTTCACGAGGCGGAGATGGCCTCTCGGCGGACCCACTGCGACTGGGGCCTGCCGATCCGCGAGGAGGACAACCCCTTCAATATGACGTTGCTCGAGGCTAATAAGGCTCGCGAACTAGGCTTCCTGGTGGCGCTTCGGGCACGGCTCCAGATCGCCCAAAAGAAGTACGACGAAGCCATCGGGTCGCTCCGGGTCGGCTGCACCCTGGCCCGGCACATAGCCAAGGGACCCACGCTGGTCAACGGCCTGGTGGGCATCGCCGTCTTCGATCTGATGGCTGCACAGTTGGAGACCCTGGCCCAGCAGCCGGACGCCCCGAACATGTACTGGGCACTGACGTCGCTGCCCCGTCCGATGATCGATCTCCACGAGGCACTGCAATTGGAGGCCGTCACCATTTACACGATGTTCCCCGAAATGGAACAGGCCCGGCGCACCGGCGCCTCGCCGGAGTTCTGGGAGCAGGCGCTCAAGAAGGGGATGCAGGAGTTCGCCGAGATGGGGCTTCTTGAGCATTCCGGGGGCACGAAGATCGGCTTGCCCGAGCTGGAGACGTTGATCGCCAAGGGTGCGCCGGGCGCTCGCCGGTCACTTGCGGCCGCCGGTTGGCCCGAGGAGCAGGTCCGGGCCATGTCGCCCGTCCAGGCCGTGCTGATCAATACGCTGGAGGTTTTCGACCGGCAGCGCGACGGCCTGTTCAAATGGTTCTGTTTGCCGTACTGGGAAGCCCACGACCGCGCCAAGGAGGCCGAGCAGCGGATCCAGGCCGAGTGCGCGCAGCTCGCCGACCGGCAGCACGTCGAAGCGGTCCCGCTGGGCGCCATGCTTCTGCCGGCCATCGAGCGCTGCTGCTTTGCCGTGGCCCGCATGGAGCGTCGCCTGGCCGCGCTGCGCACGATCGAGGCCGTGCGCCTCTACGCCGCCGAGCACGACGGCCGCCTGCCCGAGCGCCTCGATCAGATCGAGGCCGTCCCCACCCCACTAAACCCCGTCACCGGCAAGCCGTTCCCGTACCGCCTCGACGGGAACACCACCACCCTCGACGCCGAGGGCGGCGACCGGGCCTTGCGCTACGTGATCCGCCTGGCCGAGTGAAGGGCCGGGCTCTCAAGGCCGCCGCGAGGGCGCGGCGGCTAAGCACGCGCGCAGGAAGCGCTCATACGCCGCCCGAAGACTCTGTCTCCCCCTCACCCCCTCTCCCCCTCTCCCCTTTGTCCCCTCCCTCTATCTCTCTGTTCCTCTGTCCCTCTGTCTCGCGCTTCCCCTCCCGCACCACCTCCACGTACTCTGCCCCGAGGAAGAGGATGCTGCTGGCCACATAGACCCAGACCATCAGCACGAGGATCGAGCCCACCACGCCGTAGACGCTGTACCGCCGGCCGATCACCAGGGCGGCCAGGAGCTGGCGGCTGATCTCCCACAGCGCGGCGGCCAGGGCGGCGCCTCGGGCGGCCTCGGTCCAGCGCACCCGGGCACGCGGCAGCAGCTTGTAGACCAGCGTGAACAAGAGCCAGGTGAGCCCCAGGCTCAGCAGCACTTCGACCCCACGCCACAAGAGCGGCCCGTGGGGCACGTCGGCGGCCAGCGAGCGCACGGCCGAGCTGGCCACGCCCGCGACCAGGGCGGCCAGGACCAGCAGCCCCAGGCCCACCAGGATCAAAAACGCGCGGAGCCGGTACCAGAGGGCGTTTCGCACGGCCGCCAGGACGCCCTTGGGCCGGGGCCTTCCCGTCTTGAGGATCCGGTCGAAGGCGTGCTCAAGTCGGGTGAAGACCCCAATGGCCGCCAGCAACAACAGGGCCATTCCCAGCGGCCCGCTGAGGAACGCCTTCAGCCGAACCTCGGCCAGCACCAGACCGAGGTGGCGTGCCAGCTCGGCCGAGGTGTTTTGTGCCACCAGCTCCAGGAGCTGGCGCTCCGCGTCCTGGGCCCCGGCGGAGAACCGCAGCACGATTCCCACCACGGCGACCAGGATCAGCATCAGCGGCAACAGCGAGAGCAGGGCATAATAGGCCATCGACGCGGCCAGCAGCCCGCCGTCGTCCTCGTGAAAACCCCGGAGGGTCTGCCGGACCCCGGGCCAGACGGCCGTTTTGAGCCAACCGATCATATCGAGCTCCGTTCTGACTTGGAGGCCGCGAAGCGCTCGTTCGGAACGCGAAAGCTCGAAAGTACGAAAGCGCGATAATAGAAGGAGGAAGAGCACTCGGCCCTGCCGCGGAATCGGCTCAGCCGCACTACGCGTATGCTACCCGGCACGACCCCTCGTGCCGGCGCTGATTTCGTGCTTTCGCCCTTTCGTGTTTTCGTGTTCGTCTTGCTCACCGTCTCATCCAAGAGGAGAGGACCGCGTTGCCCCGGTTCTCTCTCAGCTCGACGTTCGGCTCTGGGAATCGTTCGACACCGCCGTTCCTTCCAGATCCACGGCGCTCTCCCTTTCGGAAAGCGGGAGTCGTTTATGGTCCTGCGGTCAACCGGCTGATTGCCCCTTCTTTTCTCTCATGCTCGCCCTGGCCCTGGCGGCGTCAAGGTCTCGGAGAAGCTCCTGGCGGCGGTGCCCGTAGCGCTGCTTGGCTTCGTTGTGCGCCGCTTCTTCCCGGTTGGCGCGATCCTTGCCCTCGCGCCGGTGTTTGCGCCGATCGTCGTCGACGACTTGTGGTGCGTCGGATTTGCCCCGTGAGCGAATTGCGGCGATTCGGTCTCCCCCGAGCCAGTGGCCCGTGAGGGCCGCGCCGGGCATTATCCTTTGTCCTGCCAATCGGCAGAATGCCCCGCCCTTGGGGGGGCGACTGACGGAGGCGGGGTTTCCGTAGGGGCTGAGCCGAGGCTCGCCCAGGCCCGGCCGTCCCCACCCGCGGGGGTTGCACGCAATTGTCGGGCGCGCTATACAGGGGTCGCAGGAAGATCGTGGCGGGTACCCTCGAGCGAGACGGGGGCGGACCGTCGGGGCGCGTGCCGGGTCGGCTCCCCGGCGGCATATTTCCTTGGCTCGTTCGGATCGCGGTCGGCGACGCGCGGTTCGGCGGGCGCGCTCGAATTGCCAAAGGAGACTCGACCATGACGTTTACGCTCACGAGCCCGGCGTTTGCCGAGGGCGAGACGATCCCCAGGAAGCACACCGGCGAAGGGGAGGACCTCTCGCCGCCTTTGGTCTGGTCCGACGTGCCGGAGGGGACCAAGGAGCTGCTGCTGATCTGCGACGACCCGGACGCCCCGACCGACGAGCCCTGGGTCCATTGGGTGATTTATCGGATCCCCGCCACGGCCACGGGCCTGCAAGAGGGGATCCCCAAGAAGCCCCGCCTCACCGATCCGCAGGGGGCCTTTCAGGGCAAGAACTCCTGGAAGATCGGCGAGACGATCGGCTATCGCGGGCCGATGCCCCCGCCGGGCCACGGGACGCACCGCTACTTCTTCAAGCTCTACGCCCTGGAGGCCCACCTGGCCGTCGAGCCGGGCCTGGATAAACGGACCATCCTCCAGGAGATGCAGGATCACGTGATCGCCGAGGCGGTGTTGATGGGAACGTATGAACGCTAGTGCCAAGAGGACAACGGGAAAAGGGGTCAGGACCCTTTTGCCGGAACGGCCTGGAGCGTGCTTCGCACAAAAGGGTCCTGACCCCTTTTCCCTCCCTCAGTGCCAAGAGGAGGCACAACCATGACACGAAAACACTTCTCAACGGCGCTGGCCGCTTGTTCTCTGATGGCGGGCACGGCCCTGTGGATCGGGCTTGCGGGATGCGGGTCGGACACGCCCGGGCCGCAGCGGGCCGAACAGGTCGAACCGGGCGAAGGGCAACCGGCGGAACCCGAGGAGCCGCCGGCCGGCGAGCCGTCGCCCGGTTTGCCCGGGGAGCCGGCCGGACCCGGCCCGGAACTGCCCGGGACGCTGCCCGACGAGTCGGGGCCGGCAGGGCCGGGGCTCGAGCCGCCCGGCTTCGCCCAGCCGCCTTTCGGCGAGTCGCCGTCGATCCAGCCGCCAATAGGAGTCGAGCCGCCGACCGGGTTCGAGCCCGGCTCGACCGAGCCGACCCCCGGCGGAACGTCCCCGCTCGAGCCGTTTTCCACGCAGCTTCCCCGTACGGAACTGCCGGGCACCGAACTGCCGGGCATGGAGCTTCCGCCCACGCAACGGCCGCCGGCCGGCCTGCCGCCGTTCGAGACGCCGTCCACGCCGCCCTCGACGCCGCCGGCCACACCGCCGGCCGTGACCCCGGGCAGGTTGAGCGTTACCAGTGGTGCTTTCCAATCGGGCCAGGTGATCCCCGAGAAGTACACCGGCGACGGGGAGGACGTATCGCCGCCGCTGGCGTGGTCGGGGCTTCCGGCGGGCACGAAGCAGTTGGCCCTGATCTGCGACGACCCCGACGCCCCCCGAACCGAGCCCTGGGTCCATTGGGTGATTTACTCCATCCCGCCGGAAACCGCCGGTCTGCCCGAGGGACTGGCCCGAACCGAGCGCCTGGCCAATCCGCCGGGAGCCCTTCAGGGCAGGAACTCGTGGCCCACCGATAACCTCGGCTACCGCGGCCCGGCCCCGCCGCCTGCGCACGGGCCGCACCGCTACTTCTTCAAGCTCTACGCTCTGGATACGGCCCTGGCGCTCAAGCCGGGGCTGAGCAAAGGCGAGCTGCTCGCGGCCATCAAGGGTCACGTCCTGTCCGAGGGGCAGTTGTTGGGGACGTACGACCGGTGAGCCGTGGCAGGGTGAACCGTGCCCGATAAGCGCAAGCACCGCGGCCCGCACCCGGACGACGCCGGGCTCTTCGGCCCGGCGGCCCTGCCGGTCCTCTGCCGGGCGGCTGAGGACCTCGAGTGGCTGCTGGGTAAGGGCTACGCCTCGACGTCGGCCCTGAAGCTGGTGGGCGACCGCTACGGCCTGGTGGCCCGGCAGCGCACGGCCGTGGCCCGGGCAACGTGCAGCGCGGCCGAGGCCGCCGGGCGCCGCGAGCGCGAAGTCCCCCCGGAGCAGCTCGCGGGCCGGGCGCTCTGGCTCGACGGGTACAACGTGCTGACGACGGTCGAGGCGGCGCTGTCCGGGGGTGTGATTCTCGGCTGCCGCGACGGGACGTACCGAGACATGGCCAGCATGCACGGCAGCTACCGCAAAGTGGCCGAGACCCGCCCGGCGCTCGGGCGGATCGGCCGGACCCTCGTCGAGCTGGGCGTCGGGGAGTGTCGCTGGTACCTCGATCGGCCGGTCTCCAATAGCGGGCGTCTGAAGACGATCGTCGAGCAGTTGGCGGCCGAAGAAGACTGGCCGTGGCAGGTCGAGCTGGTGCCCGACCCCGACCCGGTGCTCTGCGAGGCCGACCAGATCGTGGCCACGGCCGACAGCGTGATCCTGGACCGCTGCGGCCACTGGGTCAACCTGGCCCGGTGGGTGATCGAGTGGGGGGTCGGGAAGGCTTGGGTGGTGCGGCTGGCGGCCGACGAGTAGCCGCTAGCAGGGATTAGAACTCATCCTCCCATCGGCGCGCCCCATGGAGAATCCGGACGACACGAATGCCCCCTCGGATCGGCTCGTAGAACACGAGATAGCTGCCGACAACGAACCGCCTCAGATTCTGTCGGAGATCGTCTTGTCGTTCGCCCAAATGAGGATTCTGAGACAGCATGCGGACGACGCTGTCTATGCGATCCACGAGTCGATCAGCCGCCGCAACGCTGTCTTGCGCGACATTCAACCAGATGTTACGGAGGTCCTTGCGGGCAAGCTTCGCGCGGGTGATGCGGGCCATCAGGAGGGCAGCGAGCCTTGCTGGTTGAGGATGCGGCGGCCTTCCGCCTTCACGGATTCCACTTCCCAGTCTTCGATCTCGCCGCGATCGATCGCCGAGAGTCCGCGTTCCACCTCGCGACGAATGTACTCCTCCCAAAGGGCAGACATCGAGTCTGCGCCGAGCAACAGGTAGACTTGGCCTGTCTTCTCGTCACGCACGCGCACAGGCTGACCGGGATTCTGCTGCAATGCCTGGCGCTGTTCTTCGGTGATGGTCGGGCTCATATTCGTATCGTACCACAACGTTGCTCGCCGGACCAACGCTTTGCGGGAGCTGCGCCTTGGACTCGCGGGGGGCGGGGTGCAAGGGCGCCAAAACGCCGTAACCTATTGCTAACAAACGCTTTACGGCCTTCAAGCCTCGTCCGGCGGGGCTTGGCCGCGGCCGCCGGGGTACTGGAAAGCCGGACGGGGCTCGGCTATAATAGGCACCCACCAAAAGGAGGGGAAGGACACCGGCGCAAGGCCATTTTGGACACCGGCTCCGGGCGGGCCGTCCGTCTTGATTGGTGTGCAACGGATAGCGTCCCGAGCATCGTCTCGCTGCCGATCGGCATTGTTTCTGTTGGAACGCTCATGAGCACCGACGTTGCCACGTTGGATCACCTTCGCGAGCTGCGCGAGTCGCTCGTGCCGATGCGGGAGCGGCTGCTGGCGAACCTGGTGATGATCGCCCAGATTCCCTCCCCGGTGGGCCAGGAAGGGGAACGGGTCCGCTTCATGCTCGACCGGCTGGTCGAAGCGGGGATGGGTGACGTGGCGGCCGACGAAGTGGGTAACGCCGTGGGACGCCTGCACGGCAAGAAGGGGGACCGCAACATCCTGCTGGTTTCCCATCTGGACACGATCTTCCCCGCCTCGCTCGATCACAGTGTGACGGTCGAGTCGGACCGGGTCATCGGGCCGGGCGTTGGCGACAACGCCCTGGGCGCGGCCATCCTCTCGATGATACCGGCGGTGCTCAATCACCTGGAGATCGAGCTAGAGAGCAACCTGATCCTGCTCGGCTCGACG
>Ga0180437_10000740_pt1 | contig 59837 bp, 65 predicted proteins | sample SS_ome_4_FD_132410 | JGI IMG/M metagenome (GOLD analysis project Ga0180437, IMG submission 132410) | Hypersaline lake sediment archaeal communities from the Salton Sea, California, USA - SS_3_D_1 metaG | ecosystem: Environmental > Aquatic > Non-marine Saline and Alkaline > Hypersaline >...
AGATAATGTGAACCTGGAAGTCGAGTTGATTGTACCGGTGGCATTGGAGCAGGGCTCACATTTCGCAATCCGGGAAGGTGGTCTGACGGTAGCTTCCGGAGTGATCACCGAGATCCTGGAGTAGGTATATCGATATGGCAAAACAAAAAATTCGCATCCGTCTTAAAGCATACGATCACCGAGTATTAGATCAGTCTGCAAAACGTATTGTTGAAACTGCAGAGAGAACTGGTGCAAGAGTAGTTGGTCCTGTACCCTTGCCAACTCGTCTAGAAAGGTTTACAATACGCCGTTCTACATTTATCGATAAGGATTCGCACGAGCACTTTGAAATACGAACACATAACCGCTTGATCGATGTTCTCGATCCAGATTCAAAGACCATCGATATGTTGATGCGGTTGAACCTTCCAGCGGGTGTGGATATCGAGATAAAAATCTAATCTGAAAATATCTCGAACAAGCTTTTCATTGCCAGGTGAGAATAAATTAGTAACCTTCGATAATAAGCAAGTTGTAATGGGGCGCCGTAAGAGCGGTTGCGTTCGCGGACAAAAACGATAAAGTTTCGCGGCGGACTGACTGACTGCTGTGCCGACAGGGATGATGCAATCGAGCCCAGATTGACAGTCCCGGATAAATTGATGATCAGGAGAAAAATGATATGTTGAAAGGGCTAATTGGTAAGAAAGTCGGCATGACCCAGATTTTCGATGAAGCCGGATCTGCAGTACCGGTAACATTAATCGAAGCTGGGCCTTGTTATGTAACCCAAATGCGACAACCGGAAAAGGATGGTTATTCCGCTATCCAGTTGGGTTATGAAGAATCAAAACCAAAGCGTCTGACTGGAGGCCAACTCGGACACCTCAAGCGCAATGATTTTCCCCCGTTGCGCTTTTTACGTGAGTTCCGAGTAAAAGAACCAGAGGTCAATGAAGGCGATAAATTGACCGTAGATATGTTTTCGTTAGGTGATTACGTTGATGTAGTTGGAACAAGCAAAGGTAAAGGGTTCCAGGGAGGTATGAAACGGTATGGATTTCGAGGTGGACCCAAAACCCACGGGCAATCAGATCGCCAGCGTTCGCCTGGGTCAAGAGGATCAGGCACCACTCCAGGAAGGGTTTGGAAAGGAGCTCGGGGACCAGGACATATGGGAAACGAAAGAGTTACGATCCATAACTTGAAGGTGGTTTTGATCGATAATGAGCGTAACCTGTTGGGAGTACGCGGCGCTGTTCCGGGCGCTAAAGGTGGTCTCCTGATGATTAAGGAAGCGAGAAAACAGTAATTGAGCAGCGTTTAATTTGGAGCTAGAGGAATATGAAGGTAAATGTTCTTGACATGAAAGGCAAGAAGGTCAGCACAGTGGAGCTTCCACCGATGATCTTTGAAGCCCCAATAAATACAGATTTAATGCACCAGGCATATGTTCGCCAGATGGCTAACGCTCGCCTTGGAACACACAGTACAAAAGGGCGCAGTGAAGTCGCTGGCGGTGGAAGAAAACCTTGGCGGCAGAAAGGCACTGGAAGAGCGAGACAAGGTTCAATTCGAGCTCCACAGTGGGTTGGTGGAGGTAAGGTACACAAACCAAAACCGCGTAACTATTCACAGGATATGCCAAAAAAAATGCGTAAAGCTGCTTTGCGGTCCGCTCTTTCGGTTAAAGCCGCTCAGGAGGATATCGTCGTTTTAGAAGAACTGTCATTATCAGAACCAAAAACCCGCTTAATGGCACAAGCTCTCGATGGTTTGGTTGGCATGTCCAGCGCTCTGGTATTGATCCCTGAAAAAAGCGAGGATTACGAGGTAATCGTCCGTTCTGCAAGGAATATCCCGGATGCAAAGACGGTTATGGCGGATTATTTGAATATTCGCGATCTTTTAAGCTTTGAGAAACTTGTTTTCCCAATAAACGCATTAGAAGTTATTTCTGCATATCTTGGGTAAACGGAGGAAATATGACCACGATTTATGACGTTATTCGCCGGCCGATAATTACAGAGAAATCTAACTACCAGAACAGCGTTCTGCAGCAATATGTCTTTGAAGTTAGCCCAAAAGCAACAAAGAAGATGGTTAAAGACGCCGTTGAAGAACTTTTTAAGGTCAGCGTTCTCCGAGTAAATATTATCAATTTACCGCCAAAACGATCGCGTAACCTTCGAACAAGACAAATGACAGTCCGACGTAAAGCGTACAAGAAAGCGATTATTACACTGGCTGTCGGAGATACAATTCCGGTGTTTGAAGGAGTAATGTAATGGCAGTTAAAAAATATAAACCGGTGACACCCAGTTTGCGGGGCATGACCGGTTCCACATTTGAAGAAATTACAAAATCGACACCCGAACGTTCACTCACGCAACCACTACGTAAACGAGGCGGGCGCAACATGTATGGTCGGATTACCGTTCGACATAGAGGCGGCGGCCACCGCCGACGAATTCGGATCGTTGATTTCAAACGAGACAAGCATGATATCCCCGCCCGGGTTGCTGCAATTGAGTATGATCCCAATCGATCCGCACGTCTTGCATTGTTGAATTATGCAGATGGTGAAAAACGATACATCATTGCACCGCTCGATTTGAGAGTCGGCGATACGATTGTCTCCGGTCTCCAGGTCGATGTACAACCCGGAAACAGCTTGCCAATTTCCAACATACCCGTTGGTACGATGGTGCATAATATTGAATTGCAAGTTGGCCGTGGCGGTCAACTGGTGAGGGCAGCCGGTGGAGCAGCTCAGCTGCTAGCAAAAGAAGGGGATTATGCCCAGATTCGTCTGCCTTCCGGCGAAGTGCGCTTGATCCTCCAGAAGTGTTACGCGACCATTGGTCAGGTTGGAAATCTTGATCATGGCAATATTAAATTAGGAAAGGCTGGACGGAAACGCCACCTTGGTGTTCGACCAACTGTTCGCGGTTCGGCGATGTCGCCTCGCGATCACCCGCATGGAGGTGGTGAAGGCCGTCAAGGAATTGGAATGCCAGGACCGAAAAGTCCATGGGGAAAACCCACGCTTGGGTATAAAACACGTCGTAATAAACGAACTGGCAAATATATTGTTCGACGGCGAGGGAAAAAGCGAAGATAAGCAATTGATCCTTTGGTGTTGTGAAAATTGATAAAGTACAAGATGTGTGCTGAAAGAAAAATATTGGAGTAATGATATGGGAAGATCGTTGAAAAAAGGTCCATTTGTGGACCCAAAGTTATTGAGCAAAATTGAGATAATGAATGAATCTCGTGATAAAAAGGTCATTCGTACCTGGAGCCGTGCCAGTACAATCTTTCCTCAAATGGTAGGTCACACGATTGCGGTTCATGACGGGCGAAGGCACGTGCCTATTTATATAACAGAGAACATGGTCGGCCACAAGCTGGGCGAATTTGCTCCTACCCGCACTTATCGTGGACATCTCCAGGGGAAAAGAACTCGAGGGGGAGAATAAAAAATGGAAACTAATATTCGTGCAAAAGCGCGGTTTATTTCTATTTCAGCACAAAAAGTACGGCTTATCGTGGATATGGTGCGCGGTATGGATGTAATGGAGGCAATCACGATGCTGAAATTTACACCGAATCAAGCAGCGCATCCGGTTTCAAAACTTCTTGCTTCAGCGGCTGCAAATGGTGAGGAAAACTTTGGAATCAGCCGCGATGATATGTACATATACCGGATTTTTGCCGATGAAGCTCCCACACGTAAGTGGAGAAAATTTGGAGCAAGGGGAAGGTTCAAACCCTGGCTGCGTCGATCATCACATATCACAGTGATACTGCGCGAGCGAAAAGGATAAGAAGGAGATTATATGGGACGCAAAGTTCATCCGATCGGATTCCGATTGAAAGTCAATAAGACCTGGGAAGGTCGCTGGTATGCGGAAGGTGAGGATTATGTAAATAATTTACACCAGGATATTAAATTGAGAGAAGTGATAAGAACTGAAGCACCTCGCGCTGGTGTTTCACTGATCGAGATTGAGCGGTTTCCTGGAAAAGTGAAAATTATCGTCCATACAGCAAAACCAGGTATCTTAATTGGGCGCAAGGGTGAAAATGTAAAAAAAATGCGAGCAACACTCGAAGCTGAAGCAGGAAAAAAGATTGACCTTGAGGTTAAGGAAATCAAAGATCCTGACATAGATGCACGTCTTGTTGCTCAAAATATCGCCCAACAGCTTGAAAGGCGCATCAGTTATCAAAGGGCGATGAAGCGGACGATTCAGCAATCGATGAGGTCTGGCGCTGAGGGGATCAGGGTGGAAGTTTCTGGACGTTTGAGCGGTGCTGAAATGGCGCGTTCTATTAATATGCGCGAAGGTCGCGTCCCGCGGCAGACATTGCGTGCGGATATTGACTTTGCAGTTGATGAAGCGTTGACCACTTATGGACGTATCGGAGTGAAAGTCTGGATATTTAAGGGTGAAGTATTACCTGACATTGATGAAACGCCTGAGACAACTGAAGGCGTTTACGTTAGCGAATAATTATTTGGTTGACGGATTGGATTATTGCGGTATTCCGCATAATTATAGATTTGGAACCGAACTTAGCGAGGTAAGAAATTATGTTAATGCCGAAACGAGTTAAATGGCGTAAGCAAATGCGTGGCCGGATGAGAGGTAACGCATCCCGGGGAACTGAGATTGCTTTTGGAGATTATGGACTGAAAGCTCTGGAACCCGGCTGGGTTTCAGCGCGACAAATAGAATCAGCTCGCAGGGCAATCGTCCGTGCTGTCAGGCGCCGTGGAAAATTCTGGATTCGCATTTTCCCAGACAAACCAATTACACAGAAACCAGCGGAAACTCGAATGGGAAAGGGTAAAGGTGACGTGGAGTACTGGGTTGCAGTTGTGAAACCTGGACGTATAATGTTCGAAGTCGGTGGTGGATTGTCAGAAGAACTCTCGAGGGAAGCGTTGCGTTTAGCCCAATATAAACTGTCTGTGAAGACCAAGATTGTTGGGCGACACGACCTTTCGGGAGGCGAATGATGGCGAGTGAAGATCTACGCAATAAGTCAATGGATGAACTTATGTCGAGTTTAGATGATGCCCGAGAAGAGTTGATGAATTTTCGATTTCAACAATCAACCGGAGAACTTACTGACCATACACGTATCCGCTTTACCAGACGTCAGATTGCCCGGTTGCTGACAATCATCCACGAGAAAGAGATAGAACTGCAATCGGAGAGTGAGTCATGAACAATCGTCGACGTATGACTGGTGTTGTAACCAGTGATAAGATGCAGAAAACCGTAGTGGTCGAAGTTTCACGTACATTCCAGCATCGTCTTTATAAGAAAGTAGTCCACAACCGGCGAAGGGTAATGGCTCATGACGAACTGGATTGTAAGATAGGGGATCAAGTGTGTATCGTGGAAAGCCAACCCAGATCACGGCGAAAAAGATGGGTTGTCCAGGAAATTCTTCACCGTGACATAGCTGCTGGGGAACCTGAACTAGTGTTGGAGGAAGAGTAATGATCCAACAAGAATCACGGGTGAAGATCGCTGATAATACTGGCGCGCGCGAAGTGCTTGTGATCCACATAATGGGTGGTTCTTCTCGCAGATACGGCAGAGTCGGTGATGTCGTGGTTGGCACAGTGAAAAGCGCCACTCCCAGAGGTACTGTGAAGAAGAGTGATATCGTTCGAGCAGTGCTCGTCCGCTGCGCAAAAGAATGGCGCAGGGAAGATGGGTCAACGATCAAATTTGACGATAATGCAGCTGTCATACTTGATACAGATGGCCGCAATCCTAAAGGTACACGGATTTTTGGCCCAGTCGCGCGCGAACTACGTGAAAAAGGTTATATGAAAATAGTCTCGCTGGCACAGGAAGTTTTGTAAAGATTGCCAGAGATTTTTGAAGGAGCGAATACAGTGAAGGTAAAAATCCGAAAAGGTGACACTGTCGAAGTTATTAGTGGGCGCTTTGAAGATAAAGGTAAAAGAGGTGAGGTTATTAAAGTCTTGCCGGAGGAAGGACGGCTTGTTGTTCAGCATGTGAATATGCGGAAAAAACACCAGTCTCAGGTCCAGACCCGAGGTAGATCACTGTCACCTGGGATTATTGAGTTTGAAGGTCCTTTCTCGATTTCTAACGTAATGCTAGTATGTCCGGTATGTAATGAGCCCACAAGAATCGGAATCAGACGCGCCGGAAAAGAAGTTCAAAGAGTCTGCAAAAAGTGTAAAGCTGAATTTGATTAAAAATAATAATTTGGAGCGAGTTGGATGAGTCAGAAGTTGAAAGAAGAATACCTTGAAGAAACTGTGCCGGCATTAATGAATGCGCTCAATCTTGAAAATGTTATGCAAGTTCCTCAGGTGAACAAGGTTGTTGTGAATATTGGTGTTGGTGAGGCGATTGATAATTCGAAAGCTCTAGATGCAGCTGTATCAGATTTGAGCCGAATTACGGGCCAACAGCCTGTTGTAACCAAGGCTCGAAAAAGTATCGCCAATTTTAAATTACGAGAAGGTTATGCAATTGGCGCAAAAGTTACGTTACGTGGTGACCGTATGTGGGCGTTCCTTGACAGGTTGTTGAATATTGCTCTGCCGCGCGTACGCGATTTTCGAGGTGTGTCGCCAAATTCTTTTGACGGTAGAGGGAATTACACCCTGGGTCTTCGGGAGCAACTGGTGTTTCCGGAGATTGAATATGATAAGGTAGATAAAATTAGAGGCCTAGAAGTTTCAATTGTCACCAGTGCCAGTGATGATGATCAAGGCAGGCAATTGCTGCAATCTTTAGGTATGCCATTTCGGCAGGAAGGATAAACGATGTCCAAAAAGTGTATGCCCATTAGGGAAACCCGAAGGAAGTACCCAACACGCGTCCGCAACCGGTGCAAAATATGCGGTCGGCCACGCGGATATATGCGCAGGTTTGGATTATGCCGCATATGTTTTAGAGAACTGGCGCTTGAAGGTAAAATTCCCGGTGTCGTGAAATCTTCCTGGTAGATGGTGGAGGAGATATAAATGAGTGTTAATGATCCAATTGGTGACATGTTAACCCGTATCCGCAACAGTGTTATGGCGGATCATAGAGTTGTTGCAATGCCGAGTTCGAAGATTAAAGCCGCCATCGCTCAAATTTTAGTGGATGAAGGTTACATCGATAGTTTTGAGGTAGTCGATGGGTTGGTTGCTGGTTCGAAAGTATTACGAATCCAATTAAAGTATGTCGGTGAACGTCGCAAACGTCGGCCGGTTATCGATGGCCTGGAAAGAGTTAGTCGACCCGGTCGAAGAGTGTATACCAACAAACAAAAGATACCATGGGTATTATCTGGGATTGGCATAGCAATTTTATCTACCCCGAAAGGTGTAATGACTGGACAACGCGCCAGACAATTGGGTGTGGGTGGAGAGGTATTGTGCAAAATCTGGTGAAAATTAGCGAGACAAGCGATTTTAGGAGGTAATTAAGGTGTCCAGAATTGGAAAATTGCCTGTAGTAGTACCTGAAGATGTTGAAGTGAAGATAAAAGGTACGAACGTACAGATAAAAGGGCCGAAAGGTGAACTCGAGCACACATTTCCAGCAGAAATGATGATTTCTTTGAAAGATGGAGAAATTATTGTTGAACGTCCATCTGATGATCCACAAAATCGAGCGTACCATGGTATGACACGATCGTTAATCAACAACATGGTTACTGGAGTTAAATCTGGGTTTGAGAAAATATTAGAAATCAACGGTGTTGGTTATCGAGCTGAACTCGAGGGGAATAATCTTGTTTTGCATGTTGGATATTCACACCTTGTCACCGTTGAACCACCTGCCGGAATTGAATTTGAAGTTGATTCAAAGACGCGCCAAATAAAAGTGAAAGGTTACGATAAACAAGTGGTAGGTCACATTGCTGCCGACATTCGAAAGGTTCGTCCACCTGAGCCTTATAAAGGTAAAGGGATAAAGTATATTGATGAACGTATTCGCCGGAAAGCAGGTAAAGCAGGAAGGGTGGAGTAATATGGCTAAGAAAAAATCACGTTCTCAGGCTAGAATTCGCCGGCACATTCGTGTGAGGCGTAAAATTTTCGGGACTGAAGAGCGACCTCGCCTGAACGTATATAGAAGTTTATCCGAGATATATACTCAGATAATTGATGACGAAACGGGAACAACGCTCGTGTCTGCATCAAGCATTGATAAAGAACTTCGAGCGAAGATGAAGGGGTTGAATAAAACCGAACAATCTGCCTTAGTTGGGAAAACACTTGCTGAGCGAGCAAAGTCGAAAGGTATCTCCGAAGTGGTTTTCGATCGAGGCGGATATAAGTATATTGGACGTGTGAGCGCCGTAGCGGAAGGCGCACGTGAAGGTGGATTGAAAATATAGAAGTGCTTTGTAATTCCTCTCAATTATGAGAGGGAATTTGCATCCCTCTATTTAGGAGAAGTTTATGTCAGATTTCGAGTATTCAGAATTAACCCAGGAACTCAGTGAGCGTGTAGTCGATATCAAACGGGTCGCGAAAGTGGTCAAAGGTGGGCGTCGTTTCTCCTTCCGCGTTGCAGTAGTGGTGGGAAATAACCGTGGTAGTGTTGGAGTGGGTATTGGAAAGGCGAACGCTGTACCAGATGCAATGCGAAAAGCAAATGAAAAAGCTCGCAAAAATATGCATCAAGTAGCTATGTTCAAATCTACCATCCCACATGAGGTATTGGGGAAGGTGGCTGGAGCAAAAGTGCTGTTAAAACCTGCCTCACCAGGAACAGGAGTAATTGCTGGAGGCGGTGTCAGAGCAGTGATCGAAGCAGCAGGTATATCAGATATTTTGACGAAATCCCTGGGTAGCAGCAATATCCTAAATGTGGTTTTGGCAACAATGGATGCCCTGGACCAATTAAAATCCCTCCAGGATGAAGCGGCAAAACGAGGAAAATCCCCTGAAGAGTTAATTCCTTACTGGGAGCGGAAATAAAATGGCGAAATCTGCAAAAAAGAAAGTAAAAACAATCCGCGTAACATTGGTAAAAAGCCCAATAGGGTATTCAAAAAATCAAAAATCAACCATCGAAGCTTTAGGCCTGCGCCGCATGAAGCAGACTGTTGAACATATTGACTCCCCTGCATTGCGCGGGATGGTGGATAAAGTAAGCCATTTAGTAGAAGTTGAAGAGGAAGCATAGGTTTTGACATGGAACTACACGACCTGAAACCAAACGATGGATCAAAAAAGAAAAGAAAACGCGTGGGCAGAGGTGCTGCTGCCGGACAAGGAAAAACAGCCGGTAGGGGTACTAAAGGCCAAGGCGCCCGTGCAGGTGGAGGCACCAGGCTATACCACCAGGGCGGTAATTTACCGTTCTTCCGACGTTTACCCTTTTTGCGTGGCAAAGGTTTTACGCCTATAAATCAAGTTGATTATTACGAAGTCAACATTGATCAACTTGAAAAATTTGAAGCAGACAGCCTAATATCCCCTGAGACACTCTCAGAAAAGCGGATAATTAAGGATACAAGAAAACCTGTTGTACTTTTGGGTCGTGGCGATGTTGAAACGGTATTTAATGTTAAAGTACATCGTATTAGTCAAAACGCCAAGACGAAGATCGAAGCTGCTGGCGGAAGTGTTGAAATAATTAAGTAAATCATCGATAAGGAGTCAAGGATATGAAGCGGTCTGCTTGGCGATACATCTGGGCAGCACATGATATTCGGAAGAGAATACTGATCACGATTTTGTTATTAGCAATTTATCGTTTGGCTGCGCATGTACCAGTTCCGGGAGCGAATCGGGATGCTATAGCAAGTATATTTGAAGGCGGGGGGGCAGGAGGTACGCTGGTTGGACTGCTCGATTTACTTTCCGGTGGTACGGTTTCAAATTTCTCTGTTCTGGCCATGGGCGTCTATCCATATATTACCGCACAGATCATTCTTCAACTTTTGGTTCCGATTATTCCTGCATTGCAGAGGAGAATGGAAGAGGATCCACGTGAAGGTCGAAAATGGATGGAAAAATGGACGTACATCCTGGCTGTACCGATGGCTGCCCTACAGGCAATTGGACAGATCAACATCTTCAGTTCATTAACAGGCGGAGTTCCCATTATAGAAAACTTTGGGTTCCGCGGTGGTGATACGCTAGCTTCTTTAGCGGTTGTTATAAGCATGACCGCTGGGACGATGTTCGCTATTTGGTTGGGTGAGCTGATCTCCGAATTTGGTCTCAGGAACCAGGGTCTTTCATTGATCATATTTGCGGGAATCGTTTCACGTATTCCAATCAACTTTGCCCGCTTGCTGGCGGATGAACAGAATCGTGTAATTCTGATTTTGATAGCGACTGTTGTAACACTTCTAACAATATTTGCGATTGTATTTGTACAGCAGGGCAGGAGGAATGTTCCTGTAATGTATCCTGGCCGGCGGGTTGGCAATAAAATGTCGATGCCGGTGAAGGGAACTCTGCCTCTAATGGTTAACATGGCAGGTATGATCCCGATAATCTTTGCTCAGTCCTTACTTACATTCCCAGCGATATTAGCAAGTTTCTTTACTCAATCAGAGATAGTCTGGTTAGCTAATCTTGCTACAACTGTACAGGATGTATTCGGTGGTCAGGGTAACGTGTATTGGATTCTATATTTCTTAATGGTTGTAGGCTTTACATTCTTTTACACCAATGTATTGTTTACCCAACAAAACTACGGCGAAAGCCTAAAAAGGGTCGGAGCAAGAATTCCAGGCGTCAGTCCTGGAGCACCTACTCAAAAGTACTTGAACAAAGTATTAAGCCGAATAACACTTCCAGGCGCATTATTCCTGGGCCTGGTAGCAGTCCTACCCTGGCTGCTTGGATTAATCTTTCCCTTTGGGGCAAGTACAGGTCTGATGCTCGTTCAATCCGCAGGCTTGCTGATCGTAGTTGGTGTCGTGAGAGATGTGTTCTTTAATATTGAAGCAGAACTCAAGATCCACGGATATGAAGACGCGTTGTTGATACGTTGATTTGGAGTAATAATGCCGACGTATATTGTGTTACTAGGTCCACCCGGTGCAGGTAAAGGAACGCAAGCTCAGCTGCTTTCGAAAGCGTTGAATTTACCGCATATTTCATCAGGTGACATTTTCCGGGAGAACATTAAAGATCAAACGGAATTAGGGAAACAAGCAAAGAGTTATATGACTCGTGGTGATCTGGTTCCCGATGAATTGACGATCTCAATGATCAAAGAGCGATTATCACGTCAGGATTGTCAAAAAGGGGCGTTGTTAGATGGTTTCCCGCGCACACCTGCTCAAGCGGAAGCATTGGATGTTCTATTGAGTGAATTCAATGGTTGCGTGAATACTGTACCGTACATCAATGTCCCAGCAGATGTTTTGGAAAAGAGATTGTCGGGTCGATGGACATGCCGGGGAGAAGGTCATGTTTTCCATGAACAGCACAATCCCCCTGTTCAAAAGGAAATTTGTGATTTTGATGGTTCGGAGCTTTATCAAAGGGAAGACGATAAAGAAGAAACGGTGAAAAACCGCATTCAAGTATATTTTAAGAATACCATGCCATTAATCGACCATTACAAAGAAGCCGGGTTATTGGTCGAAGTAGACGGAGAACAAACGATTGAAAAGGTCCATGAAGACCTATATAAATCCATCTCAAGCACGTAACGACAAATCGAGCATGGATCGAAGTATAGTACTCAAGAATAGGCAAGAGATTGCTTTAATGCGTGAGGCAGGCAAGTTGAATTCTGAAGCGTTAACTGCGGTTCGAAATTCGATTCGACCTGGGATTACTACTGCAGAGCTGGATGAAATTGCAGAAGATGTCATCCGTAAAAATGGCGCAATCCCGGTGTTTAAAGGCTATCCCGGACCTTACCCATATCCGGCGACTTTAACGATCTGTATAAACGAGGAATTGGTACACGGGATTCCTGGTGACCGCAAATTACAGGAAGGTGATATAGTGTCTGTAGATTGCGGGACAAAATATAAAGGTTTTGTCGGCGATTCGGCTTTTACAATAGGAGTGGGAGATATCACTCCACAGGCTCAATATTTGTTGGATATCACTGAGCAATCTCTTTATGAAGGCATCAAGAAGATGAGGGCCGGTAATAGAATTGGAGATGTATCGGCAAGTATCCAAGAATTTGTAGAAGGAAATGGTTTTCATGTAACCCGAGTATATACAGGTCACGGCGTGGGACGTAAAATGCATGAAGGACCGCAGCTTCCAAATTATGGTTCACCAGGAACTGGTTTAGTTCTGCAGCCTGGAATGACAATTGCCATCGAACCTATGGTCCTGGTCGGAACGGATAAGACCCGAATATTAAAAGATATGTGGACTGTCGTCTCATCAGATGGATCGTTAACAGCTCATTTCGAACACACTGTAGGTGTAACGGAAGATGACCCGGTCATCCTCACAAACCCATAATGAAGTAACCAGTTGTTTTCCGAAAAACAACATGTTGACTGGACATAAAAGATCGCAACAGGTATAATTAGAGTTTTGGCTGAAGGAGTATTTTAATATGAAAGTATCAGCATCAATAAAGAAACGTTGCGTAAACTGCAAAATTGTGAAACGCAAAGGCGTTTTGTACGTGATATGTGATAATCCAAAACATAAACAGAGACAAGGATAGAAGATTATGGCACGAATTGAAGGTGTTGATTTACCACGTGATAAAAGAATTGAGGTTGGATTGACATATATTTATGGAATAGGCCCAACTCGTTCCAATCAAGTCCTATCTCAAACAAGTGTAAATCCAGATACCAGGGTAAAGGATTTAACTGATTCCGATGTCGCAAAGATGCGTGAATATATCACCCAGAATTATAAGGTTGAAGGTGATTTGAGACGAGAGGTGCAGTTAAATATAAAACGTTTGATCGAAATCGGGAGCTACAGGGGACTCCGTCACCGAAGAAATTTACCGGTTCATGGACAGAGAACTCGCACAAACGCACGTACCCGAAAAGGCCCTAAGAAAACGGTAGCCGGTCGAGGTCGTCGTCGTGGAGCAACCAAGAAGTAAATATATATTAATTATTAGCAAGTAAAAGTGAGGTCGTATGGCTCAGAGTGTAAGATCAGCGCGCAGGAAAAGCAGTAAAAAAACCAAACGTTCATTATCATCCGGTCAAGTACATATTTTTGCTACATTTAATAACACAATAATAACGATAACGGATCATGATGGAAATACTGTGGCTTGGGGAAGCGCAGGTTCCGTTGGATTTAAGGGATCAAAGAAAAGCACACCTTACGCTGCCAGGTTAGCAGCAGAGCAGGCATTAAATTCTGCAAAATCATTAGGGATGCAGGAAGCTCAATTGTTTGTAAAAGGTCCGGGACCTGGGCGGGAGTCGGCGATTCGCGCTGTAGCGGCTATGGGCATGAAAGTGACATCAATTTCTGATATTACCCCAGTTCCGCATAATGGCTGCAGACCTCCAAAAAGACGACGTGTTTGAAATTATAGAAAGCAGGAAGGATATCTAGGAAGATTATGGCAAAATATCGTGGTCCAGTTTGTAAATTATGTCGCCGTGAAGGCGAAAAATTATTTTTAAAAGGTGAGCGCTGCTTCACTCCAAAATGCGCTTTTGAAAGAAGAGGTTACCCGCCAGGACAGCATGGGAAAAGCGCGCAGTATCGCCGAAGACGTGAATCGGATTACAATCGTCAATTACGAGCAAAACAAAAAGCTCGTCGAGTTTATGGAATATTAGAAAAGCAGTTCAGACGATATTATGAAGTCTCTTTGGAAAGGCGTGGTCTGACTGGTCTAAATTTACTCCAGATATTAGAATCTCGGTTGGATAATGTGGTTTTCCGGCTCGGTTTTGCTGACAGCAGAGCGCAAGCTAGACTCTTGGTTACACATGGTCATTTTTCCGTCAATGGGCGGCGGACCGATGTGCCTTCGATGCTTGTTTCTGAGGGCGATGAAATTTCGGTTAGAGATGGATCCCGAAAACGAACCTACTTCAAAGATCTGTCCGTTGTTGCGGAAGATAAGAATGTGCCTTCATGGCTAAGCAGGGATATGAATAATATGTCAGGCACTTTGATTCGTCTTCCTGAAAGGTCGGAGATTGACGGTAATCTAAACGAACAGCTTGTCGTTGAGTATTATTCAAGATAGAAATACAAGAGATTGATGGCGATTACAATCGTATATACGCGGATAATAAGCAGCGAATGGGGATGAGGTGAACTGTGATTGGTTTAAATAGTATGGTAATGCCGAAAATTGAACGTGAAGCCGAGGCGAGGAATTATGGTAAGTTTAAAATCAGCCCGTTAGAAAGAGGTTATGGTGTAACGATTGGCAATGCCCTTCGGCGGGTTTTGCTTTCCTCCCTTGAGGGTGCAGCAGTTACCTCGATTCGAATTGCAGATGTTCAGCATGAGTTCAGTGATATCCCAGGTGTCAGGGAAGATGTCATTCGAGTAATGCTGCAATTAAAACAGCTCAGAATGAAGCTGCATGAAGTGGATTCTGCCCAATTACATTTGGAAGTCCGAGGTAGCGGTGTAGTTACAGCCGGTGACATTATTGCTCCACCGGAAGTTGAAATAATGAATCCTGATTTATATCTATTTTCAGTTGATGATGATAATGCTCATATTGAAATAGAAATGAATGTTGAGCGTGGTCGTGGGTATTCTCCGGTGGATGACCGGATCGGTCGTTTGCCGATTGGAGAACTACCTGTGGATGCAATATACAGCCCGGTTAAGCGAGTAAATTGGGATGTTGGCTATGCACGGGTTGGCCAGAGTACAAATTTTGACCGGTTGATCATTGAAGTTTGGACCGATGGTACTGTTGGTCCTGAAGACGCACTAGCGAATAGTTCGAAGATTATTATCGATCATTTACGCCATCTGGCTGGGATCAGTGAAGAATCGCTGACCGCTATTACTCTAGAAGAGGAAGAGGCCAGCCGCTTAACAAGTGAAATGATCGAAACACCGATAGAAAACTTGGATTTGTCCGTACGAGTTTTCAATTCCCTGAAGCGAACAGGAATCACAACTGTTGGAGAAGTACTTGAGTTGCTTGAAAAGGGTGATGAGGCGGTGATGTCCATCCGTAATTTTGGAGAAAAAAGCTTGCAGGAACTGCGTCAAAAGATGCAAGAGAAAGGTTACCTCGAGGATGAAGAGGAAAGCGAGGAGGAAGAGTAGAATATTATGCGACATCGTGTTGCGGGAAAAACTTTAAGTAGAGGCAAGGATGAGCGGAAAGCTCTACGCCGAAATCTAATAAAGCAGCTATTTGAGCACGAAAGAATTAAAACAACGCGCGCGAAAGCGATTGCTGTGAGAGGACAGGCAGAGCGTCTGATTACACTTGCGAAAAATGGAAACAGCGCTGGAGAAATTGAGATGGTGAACGCCCGGCGTAAAGCAGCATCACAATTGAGCGATGCTGGAGCTGTTCAGAGATTGTTTGATGAGGTTGCACCGCGTTTTGAAAACCGGCAAGGTGGTTATACGCGAATTGTAAAATTGGGAATGCGCAAGGGTGATGCAGCCCAAATGGTTATTCTCGAGCTTATTGAAGATTAATAGATAGCAGTTGACAAACGTTAACCGCTGTCATGGTACGTTACAAAGTAATTCTCATATACGACGGTACTGATTTTTTTGGGTTTCAACGTCAATCAGTGGAGTCTCATGCCAGGACAATTCAGGGAGAAGTTGAACATACCCTGCGAAAAATTGGCTGGGATGGCCAGAAGTTACTAGCTGCTGGGAGAACGGACGCAGGTGTACATGCTTCCGGACAGGTTGTTGCTTTTGATTTAGAGTGGAAGCATTCAGAAGATAAGCTGTTGGCAGCCCTTAACTATTACCTGCCCACAGATATCGCCGCAAAATCAGTCCTAACAGTAGACTCAGATTTTCATCCCCGATTTGATGCCGAGTCTCGAATTTATCAATACCGTGTAATCTTCCACTCAGTACGCGACCCGCTGCGAGAACGATATGCCTGGAGGGTATGGCCAGAAGTGGATTCAAACCTGATCAAGGAGGCTGCTGAAATCTTGCCAGGCAGTCATGATTTTAAAAAATTTGGGAAACCAATGAAACCAGGTGGTTCAACAGTTCGAAAAGTGTTCAATTCTCAATGGATTACGCAGGCCGACGGCGGAATATTCGAAATTGAAGCAAATGCATTTTTATACCATATGGTACGTCGTATTGTCCGAATCCTAATAGCAATCGGACATGGTAAATCAAATGGCGATGAGTTAAATAATGAATTAATGGGTAAATCGATAGAGATTGTTCAAGGAATAGCACCACCCCATGGATTAAGTTTAGTTGAAGTGGTATATCCTTTACCAATTAACCGAGATATTTAATACTTATTGAAGCATTAATATAAAATTGGTACCAGTAGCAGCTGGATATCATTAGACGATGGAGACAAACAGCGTGTATAAGACATATTTTCCTAAAGCCAATGAAGTATCCCAGGGTTGGGTGCTCGTTGATGCAAATGGACAGAATTTAGGCCGGTTGGCTACAATTATCAGCGGAATATTGCTGGGTAAAAATAAACCAACCTTTACTCCGGGCGTAGATACCGGAGACCATGTTGTGGTTGTAAATTGTGAAGGAATTACAGTCACTGGAAACAAGATGGAAGACAAATTCTACTATCGACATTCTTTATACCCCAGTGGTTTAAAGAAAATCAATCTGCGCGACCAATTGGATAGACACCCGGAGCGTGTGATTCGACGTGCTGTTTGGGGAATGCTGCCTCATAATAAGTTGGGTCGAAAATTAATCAAAAAGCTCAAGATTTATGCAGGGCCAGACCACCCGCACGGAGCTCAAAAACCACAAGCTTTCACATCAGGTAAGGAGTAATTGAATGGCAGTCCAATATTATGAAGGTATCGGAAGACGGAAAGCATGCACGGCACGCGTGCGAGTTATGAAAGGCTCAGGCCAGTTTATTGTTAATGGAAAACCTGCTATAGAGTATTTCCCTAGAATGGGAGATATTGAGGGGATTGTAGCACCCCTTCAGGCTGCGGGAGAGAATATCAACACATTTGATATTTCTGTTGTCGCCAAAGGTGGTGGTGTCACCGGCCAATCCGACGCCGTTCAACTGGGGATTGCCAGGGCGCTTGTAAAAATGAATCCTGATCTCAAACCTGTAATGCGTACTGGTGGATTCTTGACGCGTGATTCAAGAGAAAAGGAACGGAAAAAGCCGGGTTTGAAGCGGGCGCGTAAGGCTCCAACATACACAAAGCGTTAATCTTTTTAATTACAACAATGCGTATACCGAACTGGCGGTGATCAAAGTATCACGGTTGGGAGATACGCATTTTTTATTTAATCTATCAAAAGGAATTGGTTTAAAATGAATCTGCCAGGCATAGTATTATTGGGACTCGGACCAGGAGATCCAGACCTCATCACTCGCAAAGCTTGGGATTTATTGAAAAATTCTTCAGAAGTGCATTTGCGCACGCTTCAGCATCCTGCAGTTAAGAGCCTGCCCAATCATCTAAAGATTTACTCGTTCGATCACTTTTATGAAAGTGATAATACTTTTGATGAAGTTTATACCCATATTGTAAACAGCGTACTGGAACTTGGTAAACGACCGCAGGGTGTAATCTATGCGGTTCCCGGTCATCCGTTCATTGCAGAAGCAACTTCCTTTGAGATTTACCGTCGTGCAATAAAAATAAACTTACCCATCAAAATATATGAAGGTTTAAGTTTTCTTGAATCTATCCACAGCGCACTGCGGATTGATCCACTGCCCAAAACGGTAATTATTGATTCATTGGAATTAGCGGTTTTACACGTTCCTAATTTTCCACCGTCAATACCCGCTGTCATTGCACAAATTTATTCCAGGGATGTGGCATCGGAGGTTAAATTGACCTTGATGGAAAATTATCCGGACGAGTTCCCAGTGAAATTGATTCATGCTGCGGGAACTGCACAAGTCTGCGTTGAGGAACTCAGACTTTTTGAGATTGACCAGAGTTCTCAAATTGGTGCTTTAACTACTCTTTATATACCCCCTTTGGGAGAAACAACATCTTTTGAAGCGTTCCAGGAAGTTATTGCTCAACTTCGAGCGCCAGACGGGTGCCCTTGGGATCGGAAACAAACTCATAAAACTCTGCGCCCATATTTAATGGAAGAAACATACGAATTATTATATGCACTTGATAATGGAGATGTCCTCAGCATGCGTGAAGAATTTGGTGATCTTCTCCTGCAAATTGTGCTGCATGCCCAAATCGCATCAGAATCTGGGGATTTTTCGATGGTGGATATTCTGCGTGAAATTAATTCCAAGATTGTCCAACGACATCCACATGTATTTGGCGATCTTGAACTGCAGGATGAGAATGGTGTGCTGGTTAATTGGGAGATATTGAAAGCTGAAGAAAGGGCTCAAAATGGAAAAGAAGAGCAGAGCCTGCTGGACGGATTAGCCTTAGCTTTGCCGGCTTTGGTGCAGGCAGACCAGTACCAAAAACGGGCTGCACGCGTGGGATTCGATTGGACGGATATTCTTGGAGTTATGAATAAAATCTACGAAGAATTAGAAGAAGTAAAGTCAGTACAGGGTACTGAAAACTTGGAAGCTGAAATCGGCGATTTACTCTTTTCGGTAGTGAATTTAGCACGCTGGTCTGGTATTGATCCAGAAAGTGCATTGAGGCAAGCCAACACTCGTTTTCGCAATCGGATTCACCATATTGAGAAACAGGCACAAATCAGAGGGAAGCGATTGAATGAATTAACTCTATATGAAATGGAGGATTTATGGCAGGAGGCTAAAAAGAACACAGGGGAATTGTGAGGGATTTTCAGGTAAAATCCTTATTCGATTTAGCCGGCTTTACTCTCTTGGAACAGAATATAGCCATAACCGAAAAGGAATGCTGCGAATACAATTATCAATATCCATCCAAATGTACTTTGCCAGATTGATATTTGTTGGGTTAAGATCGTTATCACGGCAATCGAATTACCAATAATCAATGCATATAACAACCCGCTTCTCGATCGTGCAGAAAGTTCCTTTATTGAGCTGCTATAAGCCCAGATGGACAAACCTGAACCAAATAACGCGGCACCGAATAAACGCACAAATGAGACAATATACCAATAGGCAATCGTGTTTATACCCTCAACTTTGGTTATCTGGAATAAGGCCAGAGCAAGAGGCGCGTATAAGCAAAACGCGATTCCGGCAGTAATAAAAACGATAGAATTTAATAACAACAGCCTTTTATAATTCAATTATTTTATTTCCCTCAGTGATGATCCAAAGAGCGATTAATAATTCAACCTAACACTCAATTCATCCGAAATCCAATTTCTTCGGGATAGTTTATCATAAGCCTGGTTGGATTGGATAGAAGTCTATCAAGTACTGATTTAATTCAAGTTCAAATTATTCGGGTCTGGGCAGTCAAAAAAATTTTTAAAAATAGGTGTCAATAAAAATGCTTACAATCCACTCCTATGTTTTAGGTCCCGTTCAAACGAATGCCTATCTGGTTTCAGATGAAAGTTCTGGAGATGCGGTGGTTGTAGATCCAGCCTGGGATGGCAAATTCTTGATTTCTGAAGCAAAGAAATTCGGTATAAAAATCAAGGGAATCTGGCTTACTCACGCACATTTTGACCATATAGGCGGCACGGCTGCCATTGTTGATGGTTTATCACCAGCACCTTTGATCGCCCTACATCAAGATGATCTGGATTTATATAGATTTCAGGGTGGAGCGCCATTTTTTGGTATGGAAATGGAACCTGCGCCGCTCCCACAAATTGATTTGTTTCATGGACAGCACTTGAACCTTGGGGAAAATGAATTTGAGGTTAGACATTCCCCAGGACACACGCTTGGTCATGTAATATTTTATTGTGAATCACAAGCTGTTGCTTTCAGCGGTGATGTAATTTTTCGCGATAGTATTGGAAGGACTGATTTGCCTGGCGGGGATTATCAAACATTAATGAACAGCATCCAAGAACAAATCCTTTCCTTGCCAAACAATACCCGTTTATTCACCGGTCATGGCCCCAAGACGAATGTGGGTTTGGAACGCGTGAGTAATCCATTTATCCTAAGTTGATGATTATTTAGCAAAATCTATCGCACGAGTTTCCCTGATAACTGTTACTTTGATTTGACCTGGATACTGCATTGTTTCTTCAATTTTCTTGGCGATATCTCTCGCCATGCGAATCGCATCGAGGTCGTCGATATCTTCAGGTCGAACAAAGATGCGCACTTCTCGGCCTGCTTGTAAGGCATAACTCTGTGTGACCCCTTTGTGGGCATTAGCGATTTCTTCAAGAGAGCGAATTCGCAGCAGATACTGTTCGAGACTCTCTCGTCTGGCTCCAGGTCTTGCTCCCGATATGGCATCAGCGGCTTCAACAATGGCTGCTTCAACACTTTCTTGCTCAACTTCATGATGGTGTGAGGCAATTGCGTTTACGACTTTGTCGTTTATTCCATAACGCTTGGCAAGTTCGGCGCCCAGCTGAGCATGAGTGCCTTCTACACTGTGATCGATCGCTTTACCTAGATCATGGAGCAAGCCACCAGTTCTGGCGATGTCAACATCAGCATCGAGTTCGGCTGCGATCAGGGCGGACAATTTAGCGGTCTCAACAGCATGGGAGAGTTGATTTTGTCCATATGAAGTTCTGAATTTGAGTCGCCCAAGAGTCCTCATCAATTCCTGATTTAATACAGGGACGCCTGCTTCGTATACAGCCTGTTCACCCGCTTCTATAATTGCTTTATCAACCTCTTTACTTTCTTTTTTAAGCACCTTTTCGATATGAGCCGGATGAATTCGTCCATCCTGGATTAATTTATTCAATGCTCGTTTTGCTACTTCTCTTCGAACTGGGTCAAATGAAGATATGGTTACCGCCTCTGGAGTGTCATCCACAATGACGTCAACTCCCGCAGCTTGTTCGAAGGCGTGAATATTCCGCCCATTACGGCCAATGATGCGCCCTTTCATATCGTCAGAGGGAATTTCCACTACGGAAGTCGTGATCTCTGAAACATGTTCAGAGGCAACTCTTTGGATTGCCGAAGTAATTATTTTTCGCGCCCTAATTTCACCTTCTTCTTTTGCTTGAGATTCGATTTGTCGGATAATACGGGCCATATCTCCTCGCGAATCTTTTTCAACATCCTCTAAAAGTAAAGCTCGTGCTTCTTCGATCGTGAGATTTGAGATCCTTTGAAGCTCCTCTATTTCCTGCGCATGTAATTTCTCAATTTCATTCGCCCGTTTGTCCATAATGCTCTGACGCTTATTCAGGTTTGCCTCCCTCTTCTCGAGCCGTTCGACACGATTATCTTGTTCTTCGCGCCTTTTTTGCAAACGGTCTTCTTCTTTGCTGAGTTCTCTTCGTCTGCGTTCTACTTCAGCTTCAGATTTCTGGAGGATTTCCAGCGCTTGGTCCCGGGCTTGTATCTCCACCAATCTTGCTTTCTCTTTTGCATCATCAAGCGTTTGTTCTACTTTTACTTTCAATCTCTTTTGTGCTTTTTCTACCTGGTTTTGTTTGTAGAAATATCCAACAACCATTCCGATAAACAAAGACACAGGTAGCAATATCAGGACAATCCAAAATAACACATTGCTATTCATATGTCTGCCTCGTTCTCAAAAATTTTATTTTCCAATACATATTCATCCCATGTTCTTTTTGTTACATGGGTGCAAATTTCATATATAAAACCTCTGCGTGATAAGAATCCAAGCATTTTCTTCCTGTACTTTTCCCAATCGCAGCTCTTATATTTATGGGCTTGTTTAGATGCTGCCTTATAAGCCATCAGCGAATCGTCGACATCTTCAAGAGCTGCTTCGATGTAATCTGCCTGTATTCCTCGTCGCTTGAGTTCATACGATAATGCTCTTTTACTGCGCGGACGAAATTCGGATCGGTTATCGACCCAATCATTCGCGAATTTTTGATCATCAATTAAACCAAGTGATATAAGTTTGTTTATGGTGTTATTGATAATTTCATAGGGATATAAATTAGATTCCAATTTCCGCCTTACTTCTTGTTCTGTTCGAGGTTGATAACTGATGTAGTTTAACGATTTTTGATACGCCGTTTCAATTTCGTCTTCTGATTTTAAAAGTGCGATTTTTTCCGACGACATTTCTTGACCAACTTTCAGCCAGGCGGCAGTAATTCTTGATAAACCAAACGCGAATTCTCCATCCAAAAATATATTTACTCTCTTCGGATTCTTTTTTTGAACAGATATCGCAGTAATTTTTCGGTTCATCTTCATCCTGAATCAAAATAGCCGTACCTGTTTGCACAGGCCACGGCTGAGAAGATAAACTGTCCGCTAATATTTCGGTTGTTCGGTGATGAAATCAGAATTCAAGGGTTAAGAATCATAACCCAGTTTTTATTATTTTAGTTGAATAAAAATTACTTTAAATTTCATTTATTTCATAGTCACAGGCATAACTTTCTTTGTATTAATAAATACGAAGGGTTAGGTTATGTTTATTTTGAGTAATAGCTCCTGGGTAAATTTACACTAATATGCCTATGAGCGTTATTTAGTATTTCACCGAATTCGAATTATTTATCTAATCGCAAAGCCCATGAATGAGTTTCGCTAAATCAACCGTGGCCGCGGGAAATCAAGTTTTTTCCTTCGCAGCAAAATATTTTACGTGGCTAGATTTTGATGTAAATATCGATTTTTCGGATCCCATTATATGTTTGTGCCAATTGTCAATGGAGGGAAAAATAGAATTTAAATTAAAAACCAGCATACGTACCCATTGTCAAAGAACTTCTCCGGCTTTGTGTGATTAATTTAATAAGCTCAATTCCTAAACAGTATTTTACCGGAGCATATCAGGCTATCCCGCTTGGAAATTCATAAGAAAGATTGTCTGATCAATTTGCCAAGATTTCTCATGTATTATACATGATTTTGAGAAAATTTTTATTAGAACAGCAAAAATGTTTTCTGGTTCCCGAGCATTCATTTCTTAATCATTTCCTGCTATATGGGTCCCGAAGATCAGTGCGGATTATGTAACAAAACAGAAGAATTCTACAAAAAATTTTCTATTTGGATTGTCGTTTTGGACGTAAGAAAATGAGCTTTTCATACCAATAGAAACGAGCCTAAAAAGGATAAGCGGATTATTGGCTTGAAATGGAACATGAATTTTATAAATTGTTGCGAAATCTTGGAATCTCGATTGTAATATTATAAAGTGATAAAAATTATGAGAAGGAATATTACAAGGATGTTAAGGGGTGATTCATCTTGCATTAAACAACAAAGTAGTATATACTTGATTCAATTGTGGGAGCAAGTGGGAGAATGTGGGACGCCGGATTGTCGCCGGCGTTTCGCTATTAAAAAGGATGGTAGAACTTATGTTCTTGGGTCAATTCTACCACAACTTAGACAATAAAGGGCGTTTAACAATCCCGACTAATTTTCGAGATATGTTATCGGATAACGGCGCGTATATTTTGCAGGGTTTCGAGCAAAATTTGTTGGTTCTCCCTTCTCCCTCATTCGATGTCGCTTCTCGACGAATTAATCAGATGAGTATGACAGACCCAACAACAAGATTACTGCGGCGGTTATTTTTCTCCACCGCGAAATTTGTTGAGGTAGATAAAGCTGGACGAATCCTGATTCCACAATTCCTGCGGCAAGCTGCTCATTTGGACATTCAAGTTGTTGTGGTGGGGAATGGTACATACTTCGAGATTTGGTCACCCGAAAATTGGTCCTCCCAAGCAGAGCAGATACAGGATACGCAAACAAATGCTCACAGGTTTGCAGAGTTAGATCTTGCCTCCGATTAACCATTATCAAAATGCAAGATGAACGGTAATAGCATTAAAGATGTGTTCTATCACCGTCCTGTACTTTACCAAGAAATAATACAGGCGCTGCAACCCAGGCAGGCTGCAACCTATATTGATTGCACACTCGGAGCAGGTGGTCATGCCTGGGGGATACTCAAAGCGAGTTTTCCGGATGGGCGACTTTTGGGAATGGATGTTGATCCGATCGCACTACAAATTGCCCGTGAACGTCTTTCTGAATTTGGTTCCCGAGTGAGGATCATCCAGGAATCATACATCCATTTGGACCGTTTGATTAAAGATACTGGTTGGAAGACAATCAAAGGTGTAGTTTTTGATTTGGGTGTTTCTTCGATGCAGTTGGATAATCCTGAGCGGGGCTTTTCCTTTCAAAAACAGGCACCGTTGGATATGCGATTTGATCCACGAAATCCAGTCAGCGCACAGGATCTGATTAATAACCTTTCTGAAATGGAATTAGCTGATTTAATTCTTAAATATGGTGAAGAAAGAAAGGCAAGAATAATCGCAAAATCTCTGGTTGAGCAAAGACCAATCATGGATACACTGCATTTAGCCAGTATTGTAACCAAAGTCACCGGAGGAAGGCCGGTCAAGATTGGCAGACGCAAACGTCATCCGGCGACAAGGACATTTCAAGCGTTACGTATTGCTGTTAATCAGGAGCTAGCTTCTTTGGAAAAAGCGTTACCAATTGCAATAGATTTATTGGATACAGGTGGCCGACTGGCTGTGATTTCATTTCATTCTCTTGAAGATCGGATCGTCAAAAATTTTTTCAGGCGTGAAAGTAAAGACTGCATTTGTCCGCCAAAATTACCCGTTTGCAATTGTGGTCATCAAGCAACTGTACGTTTGATAAATCGCCGGCCGATTATTCCAAGCCACGAGGAGATTATTCAAAATCCACGATCACGCAGCGCTCGATTACGGACGGTAGAAAAAATTAATAAACTGGCACATTAGTTGCAAATTAAGCTTTATAACATTACACTCCTGACTATTTGAATATGGAAAAAATTGAAAACATAACCCAGGCATATTCACAAGCACCATGGCGAAAGCAATTGCAGATTATCGGATTGTTCTCATTATTTCTTGTATTTATCGCGTTGGTCGCAGGAATTTATTTGAATGTCAGCGCACAAACTGCCAGCACAGGTCGTGATATCCAATATATGAAAGGTCAAATTGAAACGCTTGATCGTGAAATTGAGGATATGCAGTCGCAGATTGCGTTACTGCTCTCTGACCATGTCATGGAAAAAAGAGCTCAAAGTATGGGATTCCAGCCAATAGAAATGAATCAATCTGAGTACCTGCAAGTTTCTGGCTACCAGGAAAGACAAGGGGTCGTATTGGCGCCATATACTCGTCAGGAAGTGTTGAAGGCTCCAACAATACCTGAGGAATACACGCAGCCACTGGTGGATTGGATTAAAGTGCAATTGAATTGGATTTCAATATCGCTCCCTGAGATCGTCCCATGAATAAAAAATATATTTGGCGCTACAATCTTGTTGGTGGTTTGATGTTTATCATGCCGGTATTGGTTGTGTTTCAAATGGTTCGTATCAAGGTTAATCCACTGCAAGTTGAAAAATTAATCCGGGTGGGAATTTCATTCTCTGGGGAATATCGTTTCTATACCCCAGCCCGAGGCCGGATTTATGACCGCTGGGGAAATTTGATGGTTGGGAATAAAACAGCATATGAGGTTGGGATTGAGATAAGAAAAGTAAGAAATCCATCAACGATTGCTCAAACACTGGAACTGGTGCTGGGATTGGATTATGCAGATGTTTATGCTGCCGCCAGCCTGGATGCAACAGAGACAGCAGTATACCGGGTTGTGGCGACCAACGTTGAAGAGGAACAGATAAATCAACTTATATTGCTAATCGAACAAATGGAAGAGTTGTATGGTTCGAGTCGTGAAAAGGATGCTCCCAGCTTAAGCGGACTTACATTCAAACCGCATTTACAGCGCATTTACCCTGACAATGAATTAGCCTCAAACATTATTGGGTTTGTGAACAGGGAAGGGGTTGGCTTTTATGGTGTTGAGGAGAAATATAACGACTTGCTGGCCGGTGATGAATCATTCGTATGGATTCCTCTTCATCCGGGCAGGGTGCAGGAGTTGCCTGAGATACCCGAAGGGGCAAGCCTGGTTTTAACCATCGACCGGGCGATACAGCGTGTTATGGAACGAGTGATTGATGACGCTATTGATGAAACTGGCGCTGATTCGGGCACTCTGATTGTTATCGACCCAGAAACTGGTGAACTGCTGGCTTTAGCAGCTACAAAGCGATTGAATGCAAATGAATATTGGAAATACCAGGAAGTTTTTACAGATGAAACTCCCTTCAACCCGATTGTAAGCCAAGCATATGAACCGGGATCAGTTTTTAAGATCTTCACCATGGTATCAGCTTTAGACAGTGGTGCTGTGACAACGGAAACAGAATTTATAGATACCGGCGTTTTTGAAATCGGTGGTACTCGCATATACAACTGGAACATGGGGGCATGGGGCCTTCAGAATATGCAGGGATGTATGCAGCATTCGCTGAATGTTTGTCTGGCGTGGGTAGCCGATCAATTAGGTCCAAAAGATTTTTACCAGTATATGTTGTCATTTGGATTTGGGCAATTGACAGGCGTTGATCTGGCTGGTGAAGTTCCGGGTCGTTTGAAAGCACCAGGTGACGGGGATTGGTATGATGCAGATCTTGGAACAAACTCTTTTGGGCAGGGCGTTTCCGTTACGCCGCTCCAGATGGTAATTGCAGCCTCAGCGTTGGCAAATCAGGGAAAGATGATGGCTCCACATATCGTCCGTTCTGTGATAAACGATGGATACCAACATGATATTGAACAAAGAGTGATTGGTATGCCGATCAAAGCAGAAACTGCCCAAATCATATCCGAAATGCTTGCCCGTTCGTTGGAAAAAGAATCGTCAGACGCGTTGGTTACCGGATATAGGTTAGCTGGAAAAACCGGAACAGCAGAAATCCCAACTCAATATGGTTATACATCAAATGAGACGAACGCATCATTTATTGGATGGGGTCCGGCGGATGATCCCCAATTTCTGGTTTATGTATGGTTAGAGAAACCCAAATCCTCACAATGGGGTTCAGTAGTTGCAGCCCCAGTTTTTCGTAAAGCAGTCGAGCAGCTTGTTGTACTTATGGATATACCTCCGGATGATGTACGATCTGAATTGTACGGTAATTGATTTTTCTGAAATCGAGGATTTCTGATAGCGGATCAAAATATATATGCTTACAATAGCGGATGTGATTGAAGCGTTAGGGATTGATCGACCAGAATGGGCATCGGTAGAAATAGCATGCGCTGTTGTGGATTCTCGCATTGCCACAGAAGGCTGTTTGTTTGTAGCGGTTGAGGGGGAAAATGTCGATGGGCATGATTTCATTGATGAAGCTGTCGAAAATGGAGCAAAACTGGTTTTTGTCCAAAAACCCCTCCCGTCCGGTTATCGGGTTATGGAATTGCACCAAGCTGCCATTTCCAAAAATATCGAAAAAATCGACACACCATTTTGCATAAGAGTTAATGACACGATCGCCGCTGTCCAACAAACAGCCCGGTTTTGGCGACAGAAATTAAATCCCAAAGTGGTTGGCATTACTGGAAGTGTTGGGAAATCGACAACCAAGGAAGTCTCGGCGGAAGTTTTAAATCAAAAGTACCAGACTTTAAAGAATCCGGGGAATTTAAATAATGAAATAGGTCTGCCTTTGACCATCCTGAGTCTGACTGAAGAACATCAAATAGCAGTACTGGAAATGGGTTTTTATGTTCCAGGGGAAATTAAGTTTTTGTGTGATATCGCTAAACCGCAAGTGGGAGTAGTAACAAATATTGGAACCGTTCACGCCGAAAGAGCTGGTACTCAGAAGGCGATCGCTGAAGGAAAATCTGAGCTGGTACAGGCGCTACCCTCTGCTCCTGATGGTGTCGCGATATTGAACTATGACGACCCATGGGTCCGTGGGATGGCTGCACAAACCGATGCCAGGATTTTTTATTATGGACTAGATCCCCGTGCTGAACTGTGGGCTGACAATGTGGAAGGTCTGGGTTTAGACGGGATCCGTTTGAGGCTTCATTACCAAAATGAAACCCAATATTTGCGAATACCTTTGATTGGTCGTCATTCCGTACATACTGTCTTACGAGCTGCTGCCCTGGGTCTTGTTGAAGATTTGACCTGGGAGGAAATCATAAACGGCTTACGGACAGGCAGGGCGCAATTGCGCCTGGTTGCTGTTCGCAGCTCGGGTGGAGCCTTAATCCTGGATGATACATATAATGCTTCACCAGAGTCAACGATAGCAGCGTTAAATCTTTTGGAAGAGTTAGATGGCAATAAGATAGCTGTCCTGGGTGATATGCTTGAACTCGGGCAATATGAATACGAGGGACATAGAATGGTTGGGGGTAGAGCGGCTGAAGTGGTAGATGAACTGGTTGTTGTGGGAAAAAGAGCGGAGATCATCGCTAGAACAGCCCATAAAATCGGACTATCCGGGGAAAAAATAACTAAATTAGAAAACAGCCAGCAGGTGGTTGATTTCTTGAATGACCGTTTAGATGCAAATGATGTGGTTCTTGTAAAGGGATCTCATGCGATGCGTTTAGATCAAGTCGTTACAGCATTGGAGAAGAGTGAATGACTCAAACTTCAATGACGCTGGCGTTAGCTGGTATCAGTTTTATGATGACTGTGATCTGGGGACCTCCACTCTTACGTGTTCTGCGGCATTTCAAGGTTGGAAAAGCAATCCGCGTTGAAGGGCCAGATCGGCATTTCAGTAAATTAGGAACGCCAACAATGGGAGGGGTGCTGATTGTTATCCCGGTATTATTTGTGACAGGATTATTAAATGCGGCTTCATTGATAGGAATTACAGTAACAGGTAGATCGATCATGTTACCTATGTCTGTTATGGTCGCATTTGCAGCCCTGGGTGCTATCGATGATTGGGAAGGTTTGAGGGGTCGACCAAATTCCTTTGGAATCCGCGCACGCACGAAATTTATTGTTCAAGTGGTACTGGCGTTCGTTGCTTCGATTGGCATAATATACGTTTTAGGGATTTCGATATTCTATATTCCCGGAATGAAAGGATTTATCGATTTAGGTATCCTATATATCCCACTTGCAACATTTATCATTGTTGCTTATTCAAATGCAGTTAATTTAACAGATGGATTGGATGGTCTGGCAGGTTTGATATCCGCGACCGCATTTGCTGCTTATGGAGGAATTGCACTTTTACAAGAACAAGTTTTCCTTTCCCAATTTTGTTTCATTGTTGTGGGCGCAATTTTTGGTTTTCTCTGGTTCAATGTCCATCCTGCCATGTTATTTATGGGCGATACGGGATCGCTCGCTTTGGGTGCGACCTTGGCGGTCATCGCATTGATGACTGGTCATTGGTTTGTGTTACCAATAATCGCAATAATTCCTACAAGTATTGTGCTCAGCGTAATTCTGCAGGTGATTTATTTTCAACTTACCGGCGGCCGCAGATTATTTAAGATGTCTCCGCTTCACCACCATTTTGAGTTATCTGGATGGAGCGAAACCCAGGTCGTTCAGCGGTTCTGGTTAGTTGGCTTGCTGTTTGCGATGATCGGTGTTGCGCTGGCGCTTGTTTAAAATGGATGGATTTTTTGCTGTTATGAAGTGTTAGTGGTTTCTGAAAAATGAGAACAACAGATGCGTGACTGGAATGGGAAGAAGATCGTTATCCTCGGCGCTGCCCGTCAGGGCACCGCACTGGCACGATATTTGGTGCAACAGGGAGCGTTTGTGATTCTAAACGATCAGAAATCTGAGGGTGAATTAGTCGGTGCCCAAAACGCTCTGGAGGATTTATCGGAAGATGGATATCCGATCGAATGGGTGTTTAATGAGCACCCATTGAGCCTGTTAGATAGTTGTGATGTTTTATGTATGTCTGGAGGCGTTCCCTTAACATTGCCGTTAGTCAGCGAGGCTTTGGCCCGCAATATTCCGGTCTTGAACGATTCGCAAATCTTTTTAGAGGCAGCTCCGTGTCCGGTCATTGGTATTACTGGTTCAGCAGGAAAAACAACCACAACTTTATTGGTAGGGAAGATTTTGGAAAAAGCCGCCACATCCCGGAGAAGCGTATTTTATGGCAAGAGGATTTGGGTTGGTGGAAATATCGGTAATCCGTTGATTGATGATATCGAAAATATGCGTTTTGATGATATTGCTGTAATGGAACTATCAAGTTTTCAATTAGAGATTATGAACAAATCGCCTCATATCGCGGCTGTGCTCAACTTTTCCCCTGATCACTTGGACCGTCATGAGTCAATGGCTGATTACATTTCCGCAAAAAAGAGAATACTGACATTTCAATCATCGTCTGATATCGCTGTTTTAAGTCGGGATGATAGGGCTACGTGGTCTTTATCTGAATCAACTGCAGCAAAGGTAATTTCATTTGGTATCTCTGATTTAGAAGATGGTTTGGAAGGCACTTTCATTAGAGATTCAATCGTTTACATGAGATATATTGCAGGAAATCATTCGATAACCTCAGGTGATGTTTTCGAGAAGGGGAATGAACGGCCGGAGGTGAGACTGCTAGGAGTCGATGATATTCCATTAAGAGGAGAGCATAATTTGAGAAACGTCCTGGCTGCTGCGGCAATCACATATGCTGCTGGAGTATCTGCTGAGAGCATAGAGGCTGGGGTCATTGACTTCGTGGGTGGACATCACCGGTTGGAATATGTCAGAACATGGAATGGTGTGGAGTGGTTTAATGATTCAATTGCCACTACTCCTCGCCGTGCTATAGAAGCCATAAACTCATTTGAAGAGCCTCTGGTTCTTCTTACGGGCGGCAGGGATAAGAATTTACCATGGGAGGAACTTCTAGAATTAATTCGCCAGAAAGTCAAGACCTTGATCTTATTTGGTGAAATGGCAAAAAAAATAATGACAGCCTTGGATTTATCGGAGAATGATGTACTGAAAGTTATCAGGTGTGAGAGTATGTATGATGCTGTGAAAACTGCTGCTGATATTGTACAACCAGGCGATGTAGTCTTGCTTTCACCGGGTGGGACCAGCTTTGATGAATTTACGAATTATGAGGAGCGAGGAAAATGTTTCGCAAAATGGGTAGAAGAACTTCCCTAAGTTCATCTCAATCCAAGAACAACATTGAAACCCCGCCTGTTGGAGAAGGCGCATATATCAATACGGTCGATTCTCAAAAAAAGGAGAAGCATCGGAATAAGGTCCAATTGCGATTTGATATTCCGCTTTTGCTAACTGTAATTACCTTTCTAATTATTGGACTTGTTATGGTATATTCGGCCAGTTACGATTATTCCAATATTTATTACGGGAATGCAACGACAATTTTTTACCGCCAATTGATCTGGTTGGGAATTGGATTAATTTGTGCATTCATTCTTTCACTATTTGATTATCACAAATGGAAAAAATTAGCGCTATTTGTGATGGTTTTTACTATTGTAGCTTTGCTTTCCGTCCTTGTTGTAAATGAGGTGAGAAACGGCGCTGTTCGAACGCTTTTTGGAGGATCGATCCAGCCATCGGAGATGGCGAAACTGGCCATAATTATATACCTGGCAGTGTGGTTGTCAGCAAAGCAAGAGAAATTAGGCGAAATTGGTTTCGGTTTACTTCCTTTAGCAATTCTTTTAGGATTGTTTGGTGGTTTGATTATTCTGCAACCGGATTTCAGCGCAGTAGCAACGATTCTTATGCTTGGCGGCTTGATGTTCTTCCTGGCAGGCGGTGATTTAAAACAAATCGGGATTTTACTGGCAATTTCATTGGTGATAGGCTGGATTATTATTCAACTTTCTCCAACTGGATCAGAAAGGATTGAATATTTTATGACCGGTTTGATGGATCCTACCGAAGGTTCATACCATGTCCGTAGGTCTTTGGAAGCGATTATCAAAGGCGGGTGGTTTGGCGTTGGAATTGGTGAGGCTGAGACTAAGCTAACGGGATTGCCGGTGCCTCCAACAGACAGTATTTTTGCTGTGGTTGGTGAAGAAACAGGTGTAATTGGATCGGCGGTATTGGTGATTTTATTTGCAATATTCATGTGGCGTGGATTTTTGGTGGCGCATGGAGCTCCCGACCAGCTCGGGATGCTGCTTGCTGGAGGTTTGACTTTATGGGTGTCATTAGAAGCTTTCATCAACATGGCCGTCATGGTAAATCTACTGCCTTTCGCGGGAAATGCGCTTCCATTTATAAGCGCAGGTGGGTCAAACTTAATCGTTTCATTAGCGGCTGTTGGCATTATCCTGAATATTTCACGCTTGTCAGAGATTAATAAAGTAGAGCAAGGAAAGATAATCAATGCGGTTGTTGATTTGCGCAGGCGGTACGGGAGGCGGCGTTTATCCAGCTCTCGCCGTACTGCAAGCCGTAAAAATGCATGAAACTAGGAATGCTTGGAGCGTTCGTAAAAATATGGATACATTCAAGCTAAATCGAAATGCTTCCAAAGATTCTTTCCTGTGGGTGGGCAGCAAAGATGGCATGGATGCCGAACTGGTAAAAGGTTCGCAGGTGCCGTTTGAAGGCATTTCCGCGGCAGGTATCCATGGTGTCGGGTTGGGTTCTTTACCTGGCAACCTGTCCCAGCTAGTGAAGGGTTTTTTCCAATCCAGACAGATTTTGGATAGATTTAATCCTGATGTGCTGCTTTTTACTGGTGGATATATGGCAGTACCGATGGCTTTAGCAGGGATTAGATACCCATCGTTACTATATGTTCCCGATATCGAACCCGGGATGGCTTTGAAAGCCCTATCGAAGCTGGCTGATCGTATTGACATAACGGCGGATGAATCGCGAAATTACTTCGGTAATCAAAATAAATTGAATGTGACTGGCTACCCAACTAGATCAAATTTGAGATCGTGGACGAAAGCTAAGGCTGTTGGCACACTCGGTTTGAAATCCGAACTATTGACATTACTCGTATTAGGCGGATCTAAGGGTGCGCGATCAATCAACCGCGCAATTATCAGGACATTACCGGTTTTGTTGGAAGATATTCAGGTTGTGCATATTAGTGGTCAATTGGATTGGATAGAAGTTGAATCGGCTGGCAAGAATTTGAAGGGTATATCGAAGTATGCTGATCGTTATCATCCCTATGAATATTTGCATGACGAAATGGGAGCAGCCTTGACCGCGGCGGATATTGTAATTTCCAGAGCTGGTGCATCAGTTTTAGGCGAATATCCCCTTTTTGGTTTACCTGCAATTTTGATCCCTTATCCACACGCATGGCAATATCAAGAAGTGAATGCTCGTTACCTCTTAAAAAGGGGTGCTGCAGTACTCATAAGTGAAGAGGATCTTCAGGATCAGCTGCTACCACAGGTGCGCGAAATGATAGCAAACAAACAGCTCCGGAATAATATGAGTAAAGCGATGCGAGCGCTGAACAAACCAGATGCCGCTGCAAGCATTGCCTCACACCTGAGAGAGATGGCGGTAAATAACCGGGAAGGATTCAGCAATGATTAGTCTGGTGTTTGCGTTCTATATTTTTGTGATCTTATTTGCAATTATCGGTTCTATGCGGGGATGGGGCAAAGAGGTCCTGGTCAGCTTCAGCGTTATTCTTGCCCTGGGTTTTATCGCTGTTATTGAAGATCTATTACCGTACACAAATGATATGTTCCAGGGCGGTTCGATGTCACAATTTTGGATGCGTTCAGGGATCCTGCTAGTTATGGTATTTTTTGGATACCAATCGCCAAAATTATCCCAATTTGCCAGGTTTAATGAGAGACGCGATCGTGTACAGGATTTTCTTTTAGGCTTATTGTTTGGGGCAATCAATGGTTACCTGATCTTTGGAACATTATGGTACTTCATGGATGAAGCGGGATATCCATTTTCGCCGGCAATCAGCGCTCCGGCTGCTGTACCTTCCTCAATTGAGACTGCAGAGCGACTATTGAACTCATTTGCTCCCGCAATTCTAAGCGGTTATTGGATTTATGTAGCGGTTGTCGTTGCTTTTTTATTTGTATTAGTGGTTTTGATTTAAGTAAATAAAAATGTTAAATTTATTGAATTTTGATGTGAATTGATTTTATGAAAAAGGTTCATTTTATTGGCATCAGTGGTACCGGGCTGTCTGCAATTGCAAAGGTCTTGTTGGAACGCGGTTATAAAATCAGCGGTTCGGATAGAAATATTACACAGAATGCCGAAAACTTATCTTTGGCAGGAGCGACGGTATACAGCGGACATTCCGCAAGACAGATAAACGATGCAGATCTGGTCATACGCTCTTCCGCAGTTCCTGAAGAGAATGTTGAAGTTCAGGCTGCTTACGAAAGAAGTATCCCTGTATTAAAAAGATCCCAATTTTTAAGTGAATTGATCGGAGATAAACGCTGTATTGCTGTATCAGGAACCCATGGAAAAACAACCACCACGGCTATGATTGCCTGGATATTGTATTGCTGCGGTATTGATCCTTCCTACATAATTGGTAGTGTTTCGATTAATCTGGGTGATAACGCCCATGAAGGACTTGGTGATATCTTTGTAATCGAAGCAGATGAATATGATCATATGTTCTTAGGACTGGAGCCAAATATCGCAATTGTCACGAATGTTGAATATGATCATCCGGATTTTTTCCCTACATCCGAAGATTTTTATCAAGCTTTCGTTCAATTTGCGGGGCAGGTAGAGAATACAGGTTCACTGCTGATATGTGGGAATGATTCTGGCGCGGTGCGTCTGTCGAAAGAAGTAACGGGACCCGAACACAAGATGATATTTGGTATTGCTGAAGAGGTGGATTCCGTCCAATTGTATGTAAATCAGCAAGAGTTCGATTTTTCAGTTCAAAAAATCGAGTCAAATGAACTTGGCGGCAATTCCTTTCAATTCAGGAGTAAATACATGAAGGATATTGTGGTTACCCTTCAAATTCCAGGTATCCACAATGTGTTAAATGCAGCCGCTGCGCTGAGTACAGCAGAACTTCTCGAGCTCCCTCTGGATGAAGCGGCTAAAGCTTTAATTGAATTCAAAGGTACTGATCGCAGGTTTGAAATCCAGGCTGAACGTAATGGAGTGATATATGTTAATGATTACGCTCATCACCCAACTGAAATCAGAGCCACCCTCGCTGCTGCTCGAACACGATTCCCGAAGTGCCGGATTTTGGCGGTGTGGCAGCCGCATACTTACTCACGTTCACGGGCGTTCTTAAAAGAGTTCAGTAATGCTTTTAATGACGCTGACTATGTCGTTGTTACTGATATTTATGCTGCTCGGGAAAAACCGCCTGCAGATGGTTTCGATGCAAAGGAAATAGTTCGGGCTATTTCAGAGTACAAGTATGTTCAAAACCAAAATGTCCGGCATGTAGCTAGCGTGCATGATACCGCGCTCTATTTAGAGGAGCAAACAAAAGCGGGTGATGTCGTGATCATTCTCTCTGCAGGGGATGCGGATTTAATCCTGCAGCATATCAGCAATACCAGTCTGGATCAGGAAAAGCTGTGGGATTTTACACAACTTAAAAAAGTATATGGTGATCGTTTACGGGAAAAAGTAAACATGTCAAAGCTGACCGCTGCCCGGATAGGCGGACCAGCGGATGCATTGCTTGAAATTAATTCAAAGGAGGAGCTTGCGCATGCTGTTTCCCTCATCTGGGAGAACCGTATACCTTTATTAGTCCTAGGCAGCGGTTCAAATATTTTGGTGAGCGATCGAGGTTTTCAAGGTATTGTCCTTTTGAATAAAGCCAGGAAGGTTGATTTTGGAAATAATTCTGATACCCTGACTGTGTGGGCTGAATCGGGCGCTAACCTGGGAGTTATCGCACGCCAGGCAGCGCGGCGTGGATTGGTTGGGATTGAATGGGCTGCCGGCATCCCCGGGTCAATTGGGGGAGCCGTGGTTGGCAATGCTGGAGCACACGGATGTGAGATCGCCGATGCGCTGCTAATGGCCGAAATCTTGCACCTGATTGAGAACAAAAATCAGCACAAAGTGCTGCGTGAAAAGTGGTCTGTTCACCAGTTTGAATACTCCTATCGCAGCAGCCTGCTCAAGCAGAATCCAGGCGAATATATCGTTCTAGCAGCAAGGTTTGGGTTACGGCAAAGCGATCCCAGTCTGGTTCAAGAAAAGGTGGAACAGTTCACTAAATACCGCCGGCGTACCCAACCTCCTGGTGCTAGTTGGGGGTCGATGTTTAAGAACCCTGCAGGAGATTACGCTGGTCGTTTGATCGACGCTGCTGGTTTGAAAGGCGTTTGTATTGGTGATGCAGAAATCAGCTCACTGCACGCTAATTTCTTTATCAACCGAGGTAATGCAACGGCTGATGATGTTTTATCGTTAATTCAATTAGCCCGGAAGGAAGTATTCGATCAATTTGATATTGAACTGGAGTTAGAAATTGAGCTAATCGGTGATTTAGAACTTGAGGCTGTCGGAAAATAGCTCACTGCTCTGAAAAATGAAGTGATAACAATTACCTGCTAATAGATTATGCCGAGTCAAGACAAGAAACGAATTGTGGTGATATTTGGTGGACGATCTGGGGAACATGAGGTCTCCCTGATGTCGGCGCGTTCCGTACTTTCTGCGCTTGATTTTGATAAATATTCGGTCATCCAGGTTGGGATTTCTCATGATGGTATCTGGATGGTTGGTGAAGATATACTGAATGCGTTTGAGAGTGGCGATTATCTCAATCATAAGACGGCAACCCTCTTACCAGACCCCACTCGGAGAGATTTGTACCTGATTGACAAAACGGAAAATGGGGAAGTGTTGCTGGATTTTTCGAATATCGATGTCGTCTTTCCGGTATTGCATGGGACATTTGGAGAAGATGGGACTATGCAAGGATTATTGGAATTAACCGAGGTGGCATATGTTGGTGCAGGGGTGTTGGGCTCATCATTAGCCATGGATAAAGGTGTTTTTAAAGATGTGATGTTAGCGAATAATATCCCAGTTCTAGATTCAATGGTAGTCTCAAGAAAACAAATTGAACAAGACTCATCAAAAGTGATTGAATCAGCTGAGCAGCTCGCGGAATATCCAATATTTGTTAAACCTGCAAACATGGGTTCTTCAGTCGGTATTACTAAATGCTGGTCAAGGTCAGATCTCTTTGAAGGTTTGGTTGAAGCCGCCAACTTTGATCGCCGAATACTCATTGAAAAAGGCTTCGAGGCTAGAGAAATTGAAGTGAGTGTATTGGGGAATGACGAAGCTATTGCCTCAGTCCCAGGAGAGATCATTCCGAGCAGGGAATTTTATTCTTATGAGGCTAAATATATCGATGATGATTCGGAGTTGATCATTCCGGCACCGATTTCGGAGTACCTTTCCTTGAAAGTAAGAGAGTTAGCAGTTCAAGCTTATAAGGCAATAGACTGTGCGGGCATGGCTAGAGTTGATTTTCTTTTAGAAAAAAATATTTCTGGGCATGATCAGCAAGCCGGTCTCTTTTTAAACGAAATCAACACAATCCCTGGTTTCACAAAAATCAGCATGTATCCAAAATTGTGGGAAGCCAGCGGGATTTCATACCCAGAACTTCTTGACCGCCTGATCATGTTGGCGTTAGAGAGGAAAGAAGAACGTATTCAAACAGTAAGACGTTACCGGAGAGATGATTGATGGGAATTCGTTTCACCCGTTCTTCTCGGCGAAAAGATAGAATGCGCCGGAGAAGAGTAAATCCAGGCAATCACACCAAAAAGGCAAATGCAAGCCGGGGTAGTATGAGACCGGTTTCTTCAATGCCTCCTGTGATGGTTCGCGGTTTGGATGGTGGAGCAGCTGTTGGCAACAGCAAAGCATTCAATAGGAGCCGCCGACGAATTGATGTCCCATTGAATGTGCCGGGTGCAGAAGTGCGTTTGCCTTCGGTTCCCAGGGTAAACATTGGCTGGCGAGTTTTGTCACTGTTACTGGTCTGTTTGTGCGCTTATGCGATCTACCAGGTATGGGAAACTGATACATATCGAGTGGATCTGGTTGAAGTAAATGGTCTGACAAGAGTGACCAGCATGGATTTGAATACTTATTTAGGTATTTCTGGAGAGCCGATCTTCACTCTCAATCCCGCAAGCATAGAAAAAGATTTATCAAACGCATTTTCAGAATTTTCAAGTGTTTCTGTTTCGGTCGCATTACCAAATACGGTTGCAATTACAGTTACTGAACGGGTGCCTGTGCTGGTTTGGAATGTCGATGAGAAGAATCTACTTATCGACCAAAACGGGTCTGTATTTCCTGCACGGGATGGTTTATTTGATATCACACAGTATCCAATCGTACATTCACAAGAAGTCCCCGGAGACATTAATTATGGAAGTTCAATGCCACTGGCATCTGGGGAATTGGAACTCAATAGGTATGCATCGAATGAATTAATTGACGATCAGGGAACAGCCAAAGCAAAACAAAAGCTATCCCCCGAGATGGTATCGACGATACTGATCCTGGATGAATACGCCCCAGAGGGGGCGATATTGCACTTCGATGACTTGCATGGTTTATCCTGGAAGGATCGCCGCGGCTGGGAAGTTTATTTTGGCAGTGTAAATGATATCGAAATGAAATTGAGTGTATTCAAAGCAATCTTTAATAAATTGAAGATGGATGAAGTAAGACCTGAATTTATAAGTGTTGAATTTGTGCATAATCCTTATTATCGCCTAGCAGAATGATGAGTTGAGTGAGAGTGTCATATGGATGAAAAAGTTGTCGTTGGCATAGATGTAGGTACTACCAAGGTTTGTACTTTAGTTGCCCAGGAAGGATCTTCCGGTGGGTTGCACATACTTGGTTCTGGTGTAGAAGCATCGCAAGGGTTGCGTAAAGGTGTGGTTGTGGATTTGGATGCTTCAACAAAAGCGATTTCTCGGTCAGTGGACAAAGCTGAACGACAGTCTGGTCTCGAAATCAGTTCCGCTTTGGTCAGTCTAGCTGGTTCACATGTATCATCTGTGAATAATCGAGGTACAGTAGGTGTTGCCGGAAGAACTGTCGATAATGAAGATGTTATGCGTGCGGTCGATTCTGCCCGCGCGGTTCCTATCTCTCACAACCAGGAAGTCGTTCATGTCATTCAACGAGGTTTCAATTTAGATGGACAGGATGGAATCCGAACCCCGGTTGGTATGCATGCATATCGATTGGAAGTAGAAACGCATATCATTACAGCAAGTGCAGCCAGCGTTGAAAATCTGCGGCAGAGTGTTCAAAATATGGGTGTGGAAATATCTCAATTTGTGCTGAATCCCCTCGCTGCTGCTGAGGAAGCGCTTACAGAAACAGAAAGACTTATGGGGGCAGTCATTTGTGACATAGGAGGCGGGACGACGGATATTGGTGTATACGTCAACGGAGATGTATGGCATACGGCTGTCCTGGCTTTAGGTGGTAATCATATAACTTCGGATATCGCCCAGGGTTTGCGATTACCAATGTCACAGGCGGAGGAAATCAAACTGAAGCATGGGCGTGCTTTGGTAAACGATATTGATCCAAACCAATATTTTCATGTACGTACAATTGGTGAGCAGGAACCAATACAAGTTAACCAGCGCGACCTTATCCATATAATTACTGCTCGGGTTGAGGAAATTTTTAGCATGGTTAAACAGGAGATAAGGCGTTCGGGGTATGAGGGATTATTTCCAGCCGGCATGGTGTTAACTGGTGGATCAAGCATGCTTCCGGGAATCCGGGAAGTTGCCAGCTCAGTAATGGGTCTGCCGGTCCGCATCGCTACACCAGATAACTTATCAGGCAACAGCGACAACCTTGTTACACCAGCATTCACAACCAGCGTTGGGTTATTACGCTGGGCTTATTTAATGAGTGAAGTAGCTTCACAGAAACGCAATGGAAGACAAAAAATGTCACCGATAGGAAATTTTTCTTTAGATTGGGCGACAGTCCAAACTTTTCTAAAACGGCTTTTACCTTAGGAATTATTTAATAGCTATTTCAGAATTAAATAGAGAATTTATTGTTGATTAATAATAAAAATAAGTTGATAGTAATCCGAGAGGAGGAAGATATGTCAAACAATTTTAATAAGCCCAACCAGATCGAATCATTTGCTCGAATTAAAGTCATTGGAGTTGGAGGCGGTGGCTGCAACGCGGTTGATCGTATGATCGACGAAGGATTGCAGGGCGTCGAATTTGTAGCGATCAACACAGATGCGCAAGCCTTGTTATTGTCTAAGGCTCAGACAAGAGTGCGTGTAGGAGAAAAACTAACACGTGGGCTTGGCTCTGGAGGAGATCCGGAAATTGGGCGCAAAGCTACCGAAGAATCCGCTGAAGATCTTTACGCAGTGATTAAAGGTTCGGATATGGTATTCATCACTGGAGGGATGGGAGGCGGTACTGGAACTGGAGGTTCAGCTGTTGTAGCTCAAATTGCGAAAGAAATTGGAGCGTTGACAATTGGTGTTGTTACGCGTCCGTTTACTTTTGAGGGAGCCCGTCGCAATAAGGCCGCGGAGACGGGAATCACGAAGCTAAAGGAACAAGCCGATACTCTGATTGTGATACCTAATGACCGATTGCTCCAAATTGTTGACAAGCGAGCGAACCTCCAGCAGGCATTCCGATTGGCAGACGATGTGCTCAGGCAAGGTGTGCAGGGTATTTCAGAATTAATAACTGTCCCCGGGTTAATTAACCTAGATTTTGCAGATGTACGCACGATTATGTCGGAAGGCGGCGCAGCGCTGATGGCGGTTGGTAATGCCAAAGGGGAGGATGCAGCTCAAATAGCTGCAGAACAGGCGATTTCAAGTCAATTGCTGGATATCACCATTGATGGCGCGCACGGCGTTTTGTTCAATGTCACTGGAGGGTCCGGTTTGACCCTGTACGATGTCAACCAGGCGGCAGCGATTATTAAAGAAACTGCGCATCCAGATGTAAATTTGATCTTCGGTGCAGTAATTGATCCAGAGATGGAAGATGCCGTTCGAATAACGGTAATCGCAACCGGATTTGAAAGACAGACTGCTTCCCGACGTTTGATTGATCAACCGATAAATGAACCGATCGGTAAAGTGCAGGAACAAGAATCAGAAGACACCACTCAGAGTGTCCGTCCCGATATTAAGAATTTTCAGCCGCGTGCGTATGAAATCGACGATCTTGATGTACCCGCATTTATCAGGAACAGCGAACGATTCAATCAATAGAGCAGATGTGATAATTATTAAGCAAATTCGAGCAATCTATTTCAAGTATGCGGTTCCTACCACGAATTAGTGGTAGGTCAATCAATGATGAAGATGTTCTCTAGTTTTATCTACGATAGCATGGACATACGATGTCTCAATTCCTCCTCTATCTTGCATGACCAGATATCAGAAGTCCGAAGGATAGAACCCGAACATATGTCTGAAAGATGGGAAATTAATATGAAAAACCCCCGTATGTGCCTTCGCACGGGGAATGATTAATCATTACGGCTGGTTTGACAAGCATGTTGCCAGACCTGCCGTAGTGAAATGAACACCGGACGGGAACGTTTCTCAATAAGTCCTTCCTGAAGTCAAAAACGCTTACCTTAAAGAAATAAATATTTTAAGACAAACATGGTGCGAATATCTTGTCACAATTGCACTGATGTGCTAGAATGCATCACCCTTCCACCCATAGATGTGGGCTATTGTTTTATGAACCCCCACAGGTGGCAGGGACATTTGTTCTAAAAAAGGGGTGCTATGCGCTGTCCGTTTTGCGGTGACCAACATTCACGAGTTGTAGATACTTCTCATGATGCTCGAGGAGGAATTCGACGACGGCGGGAATGCGATAATTGCGGACAAAGGTACAGCACTTACGAACGCCCAATTCTAGCTACACCATTGATAATTAAACAAGATGGCACTCGTGAAGGATTTGACCGGGAAAAGTTGATACATGGTATTCGGATAGCCTGCGCCAAACAGCCTGTATCAGCTGCGGATATCGATCGTCTGGTGGGAGAAATTGAATCACGAATCCAGGCGATGGGAAAAGCAGAAATTTCCTCAAGGATTATTGGCGACATGGTCATTGAAGGTTTAAAAAAATTGGATCAAGTTGCTTATATCCGATTTGCCTCCGTATACCTGGGACTAGATGATTTAATTGCAATTCGGAACGAGATTGATCACCTGCTGATTGGCTAATCTGAAAAGATTACCTGTGTGTTTTCCAAATACTGCGAATTACAGGTTTAAGTTAACATTATTGTTAGAAAGGAAACATCACTATGTTTAAGGAACTCGATACAGCTATCAAAGATACGGCAAAACTTAATATTCCTCCGATACCAGATAATTTGAAATCGGTTGTCCTATCGGATAATTCAAAACGGGTGTTAACGAAAAGATACTTAAGACGCGGAAAAGATGGAAAGCCAGCAGAAACAGTGGAAGAAATGTTCTGGCGCGTAGCATATCATATAGCAGCACACGAATCAAATTGGGATAAGGAAGTTCAACAAAGAGCTTATCAATTTTATAATTTATTATCTGATCTACAATTTTTGCCAAATTCACCAACATTTACCGGGGCCGGAACCCCCTTGGGGCAGCTAGCAGCATGTTTTGTCCTGCCTGTGAGCGATGACATGGGGCGCAATTCATCCGGAATATTTCAAACACTACGAGATGCTGCGTTGATACAACAGACCGGCGGCGGAAATGGCTTTTCTTTTTCAAGGTTGCGACCGAAAGGGACAATGGTTAAAACTTCCGCTGGACATGCGACTGGTCCGGTAGGTTTCTTACGTGTTTACGATGTGGCATTTGGAGAGATTGCACAGGGGGGCACCAGAAGAGGCGCAAACATGGCGGTGCTGCGAATTGATCATCCGGACATTGAAGAATTTATTACATGTAAAAGCAGCGAGTACGCGATAACAAATTTTAATATCTCTGTCGGAATTACGGATTCGTTTATGGAAGCTGTGATAAATGATGATATGTGGACATTACGCTTTCCCGATGTCGAATCTCCCAAGTATGAAGGTTTTAGCGGTACATTTGAACAAGCAGAAGCAGCGGGGATACCGATTATCGAATATAAAAAAGTGCGCGCATTGGACCTTTTTGAAAGTATTGTGAGACAGGCGCATCACAATGGAGAGCCAGGTGTACTTTTTCTGGATACTGCCAATCGCGGCAATCCAGTCCCGCACCTGTACGACCTGGAAGCGACCAATCCATGCGGTGAACAGTGGCTTGGTCCTTACGAAAACTGTTGCTTGGGGTCTGTAAATCTCGCCCAACATTTTGGAATTAATCACACTGTGGACTGGGAGAAACTACAGAATAGTATTGAACTTGCCACAATATTCCTTGATAATGTCGTCGAAGCGAACACGTATGTCCCTGCAGTACCGCAATTGCGCGAGGCAGCTTTCCGGAACCGGCGGATTGGGCTAGGCATCATGGGCTTAGGAGATCTGATGTACCATGCCGGAATCCGATATGGGTCTGAGGAAGGTCAGGAGTTCGCTTCCCAAGTAATGGAATTTGTGCGTTACCATTCAATGTTGACCAGCATTGAAATGGCGAGAAAAAGGGGCTCCTTCCCTTCGATTTTAGGAAGTATTTATGATCCTGGTTCATTAAGTTGGCGGCCTCCATCACCCTTGAAACCATATGAAAATGATTTTGGCAGGCCGGCAGTTGATTGGGATAAAGTGATTTCTGGTATCCGAGAACATGGAATTCGGAATGCGGCTCAAACAACAATCGCCCCAACCGGGACGATTGCTACAGTGGCGGGTTGTGAAGGATATGGATGTGAACCGGTATTCGCGCTGGCATACTACCGCCATGTTGAAGATAACGGTCTAGATATGCAGCTCTCTTACACCAGTCCGCTCTTTGAGGCAGCTCTTGTTGAGGCGAATATTACAGGCGAACAGCTGCAAAGGATAATCTCAAAAGTCATCGATACAGGAACATGTCAGGATATTGCTGAAGTGCCGGAAAACATTCGCCAGGTCTTCGTTGTTTCGCAGGATATTTCGGCTGAAGAGCATGTAAGGATGCAGGCTGCATTGCAAGCCTTTGTTGATAACTCTCTATCAAAAACCGTAAATTTTTCAGAAGAAGCTGCAGCTGAAGATGTAGCGCATGCATACAATTTAGCCTGGGAACTGGGTTGCAAGGGATTAACCGTATATGTTACGGGTTCTCGACAGAAGGTCGTTCTTGAGACAAAACATGTTGCCGACAAGAAAAAGGCAGTCGCTGGAATCGAACCGGGTACACTGGAAACTGATAGTTCTATGTGGCATGATATGAAAAAACCACGCCCGCGGAATTTGACAGGACAGACTTATAATATCAGCACTCCTCTTGGGAAAGCATTTGTCACCATAAATGTTAATGGGGACAGCCAACCGTTCGAAGTGTTTGTAAATACAGCCAAGGCTGGTTCGGATACTGCATCCGTTTCGGAGGCAATCGGCCGTTTGATATCATACATATTGCGTTTATCATCTCCGATCGCTCCACGTGAACGATTGAAAGAAGTTTGGCGGCAGCTTTCAGGTATTGGCGGAGGCAGGTCATTAGGGTTTGGTCCAAATCGAGTTCGCTCGTTACCTGATGGGGTTGCACGTGTGTTAGCCGAATATCTTGAAAATACAGAATCAGCATTCAAGTTGGATAATAGAGATATTAAGAATCCGGGGAAAAAAGAAAACGGCGATAAGTTGAGGAGTGAAACGGCATTAGCATCAGTACAAGGTGAAGATGAGACCGGATCATACCGAATTGGAGATTTATGTCCGGATTGTGGTCAGGCAGCAGTCGTCAATGAGGAAGGATGCCGCAAGTGTTATGCATGCGCTTACAGTGAATGCTGATTTAAACATTTGTTTTTTTACAGACCCGGAATACTAAGATTCATAAATCGAGTTTACCAATGACAAAAAGAATGGTTCTTGTCTCAGGCAATATTGGGGCAGGAAAAACATCACTTACAGAACGCCTAGGAATGCGTATGGGCTGGCAGACAGCTTACGAATCGGTTGCTGATAATCCATATCTGCCAGATTTTTATGAAGATATGAAAGTATGGTCGTTTCATTTACAGATCTTTTTCCTCGGCCACCGCGCTGAACAATATCTTGAATACGCAAATTTACCTCAATCTGCGATACTTGATCGCAGTATATATGAGGATGCACATATATTTGCACGCGCCCTCCATCATCTGGATAATCTAAATGAACGTGATTATTTCGCCTATCGAAAGTTGTTTGATCTTGTGGTGGAGAGTTTACCAGCGCCTGATCTATTGATCTTCCTAAAAGCACCTGTGCCAGTATTGATGGAACGTATACGTAATCGCGGACGGGATATCGAAGGCGGCATTACTCCTGAATATTTGACTTTGCTTGAATTATATTACCAGGATTGGCTGGAAGATTTTGATGTATGTCCGGTATTAACGATACGGACCGACGACCTGGATTTTGTTCATAAAGCGCGCCATCTGGATATTGTGGTGCAAATTATTCAAGACAAATTAGCTGGGAAAGAGGAGATTGTTTTTCCTGCAAGCGATTGAATGCTTCTTTTTTGCATTAGAAACATCCAAAAAATTCCGGGATATTTCCCGGATTTCTTTTAATGGTTTTCCGGATCCACGAGTATTTTTTTGACAACAGAGCATACCTGGTCTACTTGCGATTTTTTCATAACTGATGAAAATGGGAGGGCTAAACCGCGCTCCCCGAGGTCTTCTGTGACAGGAAAATCTCCAGTTTTGTAACCAAATCTTTGAACCATGTACGGCTGCAGGTGAATGGGCACAAAGTATGGCCTTGCAGGTATACCTTTTTTTTTCAATTTTTCAGCAACCGTATTCCGATTAATAGCCGGTGACAATCTGATTACATAAACAAACCAACTGGTTCGAGTTGTTGTGCCTGCGACCTGAGGCGTTTCAATCTCATCAATTTCTGCGAAAATTTGATTGTACCAGGCAGCTACTTTTGCGCGCTTTTCAAGCAGTTCGTCTATTCTGTTCATTTGAACCCGTCCGAGTGCGGCGCTCATTTCATCAAGACGGTAGTTGTACCCGAGGTATGAGTGATTCAGCCAGGTATCACCAGGTGTACGGCCTTGATTGCGTAAAGAGACCATTTTAGCCGCTGCCTGGTCGTCATCTGTGAGGATAACGCCGCCCTCTCCAGTCGTTATCTGTTTATTGGGATAAAAAGCGAATACGCCGTAATCGCCAAGGGTGCCAGCTTTGCGGTTCTTGTATTCAGCTCCCAGCGCTTCACACGAGTCCTCGATCAATTTTATCCCCGCGTTTCTTGTTATCTGCATGAGTGGATCCATATCGGCAGGCTGTCCAAATACATCAACTGCCAGAATTGACCGAAGATCCTTCTTATTTCTACAACCTCGACGCGGCAGCCACTTATTGGCGGCGGTTCCCCCAGAAAGTAAATCTTTTATAGCAGATTCAACCAGATGAACATCCAGATTTCCAGTTGCAGGTTCGACATCCACAAAAACCGGGATCGCTTTTTCATATAGAATGACATTCGCGGATGCCACGAATGAGAATGGTGTGGTTATTACCAGATCACCCTCACGAATATCTGCAGCATGTATACAGAGATGTAATCCAGCTGTACCCGAATTTACTCCAATTGCGTATTGAGACCCGGTAAGTTTACGAAACGATTTTTCGAACTCCTGGATTTCATTTCCCATGCTTAAATTAGGAGTATTAAGGACTGCATTTACTGCTTCCCGCTCTGCTATGGTTATGTCGGGGGACGACATAGAAATATTTATTTTAGAATTCAATTTAATCACCGTATACTGAGATACTATTTTTTTGATAAGGCCTTATTCTGGCCAAACCGTTCCGGCCCGAATTATGCTTTTTGGGGGCACCTCTCCTTTAATTGTCGCCCCATTACCAATACGAGTTCCTTCACCGATATTTACTCCCAGGTTTACGGTCACCCCCATACCAATAAGCACACCCTTTTCTACATGTACCATTCCGGCAAGGATTGCACCGGGGGAGATATTTACGTGATCATCTAATACACAATCATGGGAAATGATGGCGCCTGTATTAATGATGGCACCAAAATTGATCTTTACTTCGGAACCGATGTATGCATGAGGAAATATCTGCACGCCTGAATTAATTTCTGCGCTGGGTTCAACAAATGCTTTGGGATGAATTATCGATGGGCATTCGAATCCCTTCTCCAGCAGATTCGAGAATACTATTGACCTTATCTTTATATCACCAATCCCACCCACCGCATTTACTGCCAATCTTATGCCTCGATCAAAAGCCTCCGGGAGGACTTCTTGCCCACCGAACACTGGAATCCCCATGATCTCAGTCTCGTTTTCAATTCCGTCATCCAAAATGCCAGCGATCTCATAAATGTTCAATGCTCGAATTAACTCTATTACTGCTTTTCCATGTCCCCCGCCGCCATAGACAATCAGTGCATTTGTGTTGTATTCCTTACGTGGGATTTGATTTTTTCTCATCTTTCTTTCTTTGTCCTGAGGCATGGCAGTTTCTATTCGATCGATCATGGAAATTAAACGTTCTTTGGTAATCATCTCAGATGTAGGCAAGTTTTCCAGGTTCAGGTTATGTTCCTGTGCGAATTTTAACGCTGGTTTGGTTATTCTCAGACCATTTGATATCTTTAATTCTTTCCCTGTGTAGAGCTGAGTGGTGTTTGATACACTTATGCTTTCATTGTCGATCACGGGAGGTTTCCAGGTTGGCGATCCAGCTAGGTAACATAAGATATCTCCAGCATTTGCAAAATCGCCTTGCTTGAAAGACAAATTTAATATATATCCATCACGCTCTGCTTCGATATCCGCTACCGATTTCGTCGTCTCAATGGTGCATATTGGATCACGCTTCGTCACTTTCTGGCCCTCACTCACGTGAAGCGCGGCAATCGATACTTCACGTTCATTTGGGTTGAGCAGGGGGATTGTTATCGTGGTGGATCCTTCCAATTTATTTTTTCCTTATTGAAATTTTTTATTGGTATTGATTAGATTATCGATTTTGCAGCATCAATAATTTGGTTTTTACCTGGCAGCATCGCGGTTTCAAGCGGTTCGCTGGCAGGAATTGGATATTCTAATGCAGCTATTCTTCGAATGGTTTTTACATTTGAATTTGGCAGTTCACTCACTCGTGCGGCGATTTCTGCCCCCCAACCAAGGCTCCTTGTTCCTTCTTCAATTACGATTAATCGACTGGTTTTTTGGACAGAAGCGAAAATCGGGTCGATTCTCCAGGGAGTTAACTGGGTGGGGATAATTACCTCACAGAAAATTTCATCTTCATACGCTAGTTCGATTATAGCCTGGTGAGCATATTCAACCATGTGCCCATATGCTGCTATTGTTATAGATGAATGCGGAGCATCCCGAACTGCCATTAAGTAGGTCTTTGGTCTGTCTAAAATTTCAGAATTTTGGATAACGGATAGGTTACTTTCTGGTAGGGGATCAATTTCGCGGATGATTATTTCTTTCGAATCCAGGTATTTGTTTGGCGGTAGTGCATATAAAAGTTTATTTTCCAAAAAAAGTACTGGATCTTCACAATTGAAGACGGTATAGTTCAGCAGCCTCCCCGGATTTCCAATCGGGCAAGGGGCGAATACTTGTAAGCCTGGCACTCCTAAAAAGAGCTTTTCTAATGTCTGGCTGTGGGTTGGGCCGTATCCTCTTCTGCCTCCCATAGGAGTTCGGATCACAATCGGAACCCGGACCTGTTCATTATACATCCAGCGGAATTTCGCAGCATGGTTGATTACCTGATCACTCGCGAGAGTCAAAAAATCGCCGAACATGATTTCAACGATTGGAAGAAATCCGGCTAATCCTAAACCGGTCGCCAGCCCAACGATACCAGCTTCGGAGATTGGCGTAGTTATCACACGTTCTGGGAACTTGCGAGATAAACCGCGCGTCACTTTAAACGCGCCGCCATAGGGATCAAGAATATCCTCCCCCAGGATAATTACTCGCTCATCGCACTGCATAGCATCATGGAGTGCGGCATTAAGGTCATCTAAAATTGTCCTCATTGCCCGGGCCTACCAGCGATTGTTATCATGAAGTAAATTCTTTATCAGGTTCTGGAAACGGGTCATCCAGAGCGTCATTAAACGCATTTTGAATCTCGTGCTCGACTTTTATTGTGATTGAATCCCTTGTTTTTAAATCCAACCTTTGACCTTGAATTTGAACGGGATCATGATCTTTCCGCATACGATCGATTTCATTTACACTGCGGGTGTCGTCTCCTTTTGAATGAGGTCCGAATCGATAAGTGTGGATTATCATAGCGCGAGGCGAAATTGATGACCTCACACCTTTGATAAGTTTATCCGCGAGCTTTGAAATCTCAATTACATCACTGGATTCAATATCTTCAGTAGGGATATCAAATGAACGAAAGCGCATTTTAATATCACCCGCAACAGCTTTTTCGATGGGAGTAGTTTGTGCGATGCGGTTGTTCTCTAATACAAATAGAATTGGAACTTTCCACAAAGAAGCCATATTTAGAGATTCGTATACAATTCCTTCCCCAAGAGTACCATCACCCATAAAAACGAGCACAATTGCGTTATTATTTTTAAACTTTTCCGCAAGAGCTAATCCTGTGGCAATTGGCAGAATTCCTCCTTGGATACCGTTGGAGTAAAAATTCCTCCAATGCAAATGTTGGGTGCCTCCCCTTCCCCCGACAACGCCAGTCGATCTTCCCATCAGTTCTGCGAATAAAGATTGTATATCACCCCCGTATGCCAGGAAATGCCCGTGGCTGCGGTGGTTGCTGAGGACGATATCATTGTGTTGGATATTGCTTATAACGCCTACTGCGTTGGCTTCCTGGCCAAGACATGAATGGGTTGTCCCGAAAAATATCCCTTTCGAAAAATTGGCGAGCACAGTTTCTTCAAAAAAGCGTATTCGTACCAATTGTTCGTACAGCTGTTCATTGGTCGGCATATCGCTGGAGTATAGCATAAATCTTATGGAATCGATCTGAAAATTCGATCATTACGGATTGTCGGGGTGAGTATTTTTTCCCTGAAATTCTTCTGCTGTTGCATGTCCAGGTTGGTTAATTCCCTCCCGTTTTAATACTTTCCAAAAGGTAATTACCAAAATTTTAATGTCCAGCCAGAATGTCCAGTTATCGACATACCATACATCAAAGCGGAATTTATCCTCCCAGGTGATAAGGTTACGACCATTAATTTGAGCCCATCCAGTTATTCCTGGAAGTACATTATGCCGACGAATTTGTTCGGCAGAATATCTTGTTAAATAATCCATCAACAGCGGTCTGGGCCCAACCCAGCTCATTTCACCCCGGATAATATTCAGGAGTTCAGGCAGTTCATCCAGGCTAGTCGTACGCAGAAAATGGCCTACAGGGGTGATTCGTTCGGAGTCCGGAAGCAAATTTCCATCCTCACCACGCTTATCTGTCATGGTGCGGAATTTGTAAATCCAGAACGGCTTGGATTGGTAACCAGGTCGTTTTTGCCTGAAAATGATTGGTGATCCGAGTGAAATCCAAATACTTAAACTCAAAATCAGCAGGATAGGCGAGATCAGTATCAAACCAAGGGATGTGGCGATAAAATCAAATATTCGTTTTGATAATGGTATTCCACTTGGAAACATCGTTAGTCATTATATAAAGGAAGATTTAAGCTTATTTATTAATTATCGTTGAATTTTGAGTTACAAATTGCTCGCTGCTGATTATTCTCAGAACCATCATAAGGTCGCCTCTCCAATCAGTACTACCATTAAGAGGCATCCATAATGCAGTTTTCCCTATGCGGACACGAGTTCCCAGATCTGGCAGGTTTTGCGGGATTTCTTCATCTGGATAACGCATAACGATTTGGCTATTTTCCGTCGTGAGTGTAGATAAACCAATTTGCTCACAATACAATTTCACTTCCAATTGGAAAAAAAGATTGCGAACCGTTTCTGGAGGCGGGCCAAAGCGGTCTGTAAACTCCTCCAACATTGCATTCACTTCATCAAATGAAATTACCCCAGCTAACCGCCGGTATAATCCCAGTCGGATGGATTTATCTGGAACATATTCTGCCGGAATATTCATCGGTAAAGGCAAATCCACGTTGCTAGAAAACAGCCTTGTCGTATAGAAAGTATCCTGGAAAATGCTTGGGAGATCCTTGCCATTACGAATTTTTCGGACTGCTTCTCCGAGCAATCGCGTGTACAAGTGGAATCCGACAGCAGCGATGTGCCCGTGTTGGCGAGTTCCCAGGATATCACCAGCGCCTCTGATCTCGAGATCGCGCATTGCGATTGAGAACCCTGCCCCAAGTTGTGTATTTTCGGCAATCGTTTCCAATCTCTGACGACCTTCTAAAGTTGGCAGTTTGCGCCTATGGCGGAAAAAATAGGCGAATGCACGTTGAGCGCCTCTTCCAACACGACCGCGCAGCTGATAGAGTTGTGAAAGACCAAAAGTATCTGCACGGTCAACGATCAATGTGTTTGCATTGGGGATATCGAGGCCTGATTCGATAATTGAAGTGCTCAGCAGCACATCAATCTCACCTGCTGTAAATTGTTCCATGCGTTTTGATAGTTCAGATTCATGCATTTGACCGTGGGCGATGCCGATGCGCGCTTCCGGAATCGAATGATTTAAGTGGTTTGCCATCGCATCTATCGTGTGAACCCGGTTATGGACGAAAAAGACCTGCCCGCCACGTTCTAATTCTCTCAGGACAGCTTGCCGCACTAACCTAATGGAATAAGGACCAACATGAGTAATAACCGGCAGTCTCTCTTCAGGTGGGGTGTTGATGGTGGATATATCCCGGATACCGCTGAGCGCCATATAGAGCGTGCGAGGGATTGGTGTTGCTGTCATGGTCAGCACATCTACCTCGGTTCTCATTTTTTTTAGAGTTTCCTTGTGGGTTACTCCAAATCGTTGTTCTTCATCGATAATCAGCAAACCTAAATCTTTAAATTCAACATCCTGTGAAAAAAGACGGTGGGTACCGATAATTATATCTATGTTGCCCGCTTTCAAACGGTTGATGATCTCTTTCTGCTGCTGAGGTGTACGGAAGCGGGATAACATCTCTACTTCAACCGGAAAAGTTGCCAAGCGCTGGTTGAAGGTATGGAAATGCTGCTGCGCCAGCACAGTAGTTGGAACCAATAATGCAACTTGCTTACCGTCCAATACGGCTTTAAAAGCAGCGCGCAATGCGACCTCGGTTTTTCCATAACCCACATCGCCACAAATTAATCGATCCATAGGTCGTGGAGTCTGCATATCCAGTTTGACTTCAGATAAAACTTGCACTTGATCTTCGGTTTCAATGTAGGGAAAACTCGCCTCTAATTCATGTTGCCAAGCCGAATCTGGACTGAAAGCAAAGCCTTCGACTTCACTCCTTTGAGCATAAAGTAAAAGCAAATCATCAGCCACCTTCAGGACTGCCTTTTTTACGCTGCTCTTAGTGTTACCCCATTCAGCACCGCCCAGCCGATTTTTTGGCGGCTGCCGGTTATCCGGACCGATATAACGCGTTAATCGGTCAGCCTGGTATACAGGAACGTATAACTGGGCTTCGCCTTCATATTCGATGCAAAGATACTCGCGCTGTAATCCGTCTACATTTCTTTCTACCAATCCCTGATATTGACCAATGCCATGATCGATATGAACGACCCAATCACCTGTTTGAAGATCGGCGTATGATTCTTCAGGTGCTTCCGCGATTGGTCGCGCGCGCTGGCGGTGTTCAGGTCTCTTCCAACCAAATATTTCTCCATCCGTGAGAAGGCTAACCGTTGGGCATTTTTCCGGTAGGAATACCCATCCTTCGGTTAAGCTGCCTTCAATGAACAGAGGTTTATCATTTTTGGATAAAGAATGCCCTTCATCCCAGAGACCTTTCAGGCGCGCTGAGTGACGTGATACGATCACCTGGTTATCGCCAGCCCGAGATCCCCTCGATAGATGCTCCATTACCTGTTTTAATCTACCGCCAAATCGTGGCCCTGGTGAAAATCGGTCAGATAACCTGGTATCTGATTGGATTAGATTCAGTTCTTTTTGAGTACCATCTGAATAATTGACTGTTGTTTGCGGTCCAAGATCGAGCAATTGACGAGTTTCTATTGATTCTTGAATTTCAGCCCAAGTTATATAAGGGATCGGATAATCCTGGTTCAGGTTATCGTTTTGAATATATTCCTGCCGCAGTCCAAGCGCCTGCTCTTCGATATCATAAACGGTATCCTCCAGAGTCTGACGATCGTAAATCACAATCAACCCATTTTCAGGAAGATAATCCAGTAAACTTGCGGTATTTTTATGCAGCAGTGGAATATAGAATTCAGAGCACTTCGCAATGCCATGCGTTGGTGAATTTTTTGAAGAACAAATATACTCTCGCGCAGGAGTAACTTGTACATGATCTTGATTCTTTTTGTTATTTTGTTGGAGTGACCTTTGAGTACCCGGATCAAAGCGTCGCAATGTCTCGATCTCATTTCCAAAGAATTCAAGTCGAACGGGAAGAGTCTCAGCTGGCGGCCAAATATCTAATATGCCACCTCGGCGCGCAATTTGATTAGGTGCGACCACAGTTGTCACATTTTCATACCCGAGATAAATACAACCAGTAATAAACTCGTCAAATATAATCTCATGTTTCGCTTCCAAAAAACGCGAATTTTTAATAAACTCATCTTTGGGAACAGTACGAACCATTATTGCCCGTGCAGGGGCGATGATTAAAGGCGGCTTTTTTACAACTTCAAGGCCATCCTGATGGTAAGATGCCAGTTCTGTTATTGCTAATAATCGATCCAGGCGGGTGGTGTCGCTCCAAGGGGCATCTTCGAAGAACAGTGGTTCGGGCTCTGGAAAAAGTTTCAGGTTTAAATTTGGTGCCAATAAACCCATTTCTTCAACGAGGGTGAGGGCATGGTCCATACGGTCGGTTAATAAGACAACCGGGCGATCAAATTCCTTCAGGAGAGCTGCCAGGACAGGTAACCGAGCGGATCGCTGCAGTTCCAGGGGGGCAGGAGATGAACCCTCTTTGAGTTTGCTAGAAATAATTTTACTGTTCTCAGTGATACAGTTAATAAGGAATTCTAAACCCATGATTTTAATTATTGGATATCTACGGTGACGTTATATTTATTCATTGCGGCTTCTAATCCATTAGTCAGGTATTCATCCAAAGCATCTATCGCGCGAATTAACATAAACTCGACAGTTTCCACCTCTGAAGCGGTAAAGTCCTGGAGAACATATGCAGCCGCGTTTTTCTTACCTGGTGGACGCCCAATTCCCAATCTCATCCGGGGGAATGAATCAGTACCCAATCGATCGATGACCGATGATATTCCTTTATGACCACCAGAACCGCCAAATGGACGAATTCGTATTTGACCGAGGGATAAATCGACATCATCATATAGAATCATGATTTGTTCCAGCGGTATTTTATAGTATTTGATCAATGATCCGATTGCCTTACCAGAACGGTTCATGAAATCTTGTGGTTTGACCAATAAAAGACGTTTGTTACCGTAATTTGTCTTAGCCACCAAAGCATTACTTTCGATTCTGGCGAAGTCTTCTCGCTGTTTTTCTGCAAAAAGGTTGAGAAGCATAAATCCAATATTGTGGCGATTATTTTTATATTCCCTTCCAGGATTGCCTAAACCGGCGATCATAAAAAAATTGACCGCATCTGTTTCATTTTCCCGTTTAAAGAACGAGAGGATGTTCAGAATATTATTCTCTTTTGACATCTGAAAAACCACATTACTAATAAATAAAATTAGTTCCTGATAATTTTTTAAACCAATCGTTTAGTTTAACACGGAGATCGAAGAGGGTCAAATTGTACTGCGATAAAATGTTATTGTTCGGGGAAACTGACACCATCTAGCTGTTCAATGAAAATATCACCCTAAGGGAAGAAAGAGAAATAAAACACCCGAATTTCGAATTTTTTGTTTATGTTTTGAGGATTTTCGACCACAAGGATTTATAACTATGGTAAACTCACAGCCGTGTAAAACCATCCTCAAGCGCATTGTTTTTAGAGGTAGTATTTTATGAAGACAAAATATATCTTTTTTACAGGAGGCGTTGTTAGTTCGGTTGGGAAGGGGGTAACAGCTGCGGCTGTTGGCCGAATTTTAAAGGAACGCGGTTTTAATGTAGGAGTCCAGAAATTAGATCCCTATATTAACGTTGATCCTGGAACAATGAGTCCCTACCAGCATGGAGAAGTGTTCGTGCTTGATGATGGCGCTGAAACAGATTTGGATTTAGGCCACTATGAACGTTTTATTGATATTAGCTTAAACAGTGTATGCAACGTCACTACCGGACAAGTGTATGCCGAGGTCATTTCAAAAGAACGACATGGCGATTATTTAGGCGGCACCATTCAGGTAATCCCTCATATTACGAATGAAATTAAACACCGCATCGGGATGGTGACCAAAACCACTGCAGCCGATATTGTTTTGGTCGAAGTAGGGGGTACGGTTGGCGATATCGAGTCTTTGCCGTTCTTAGAAGCTTTGCGTCAAATGAGGACTGATTTAGGCCGGCAAAATTGTATGTATATTCATGTCACCTGGCTCCCTTATATCTCTGCCAGCCGTGAATTGAAGACCAAACCCACTCAACACTCTGTCCGCGAATTACGGTCAATCGGTATCGCAGCGGACATGATCATTGCTCGCTCTGACTACGCGGTTACTGAAGAAGTGAGAGAGAAGATAGCGCTTTTCTGCGATGTTGAACCGAGAGCGGTCATACCCTTGGTGACAGCTCCCATTCTATATGAAGTACCGTTACTTTTAGAACAACACAGCGTCGGCGATTTGATTGTCGAACGGTTAGGCTTGGAAGTCCAGCATGCACCAGATTGGAAAGAATGGGAGCGATTGATTGGTGAAGTAAAGCGCTCCAAACCGAAAGTTGAAATAGCTCTTGTAGGGAAATATGTTGAATTGCGTGATGCGTACTTCAGCGTAAGAGAAGCCTTAGATCATGCTGCGTTAGCTTTGAGAGTGGAGGTAAACATCAGTTGGGTGCAGTCTTCTGATTTGGAGAAAGAACGCAGTTGGGATATCATCCGGCAGGCGGATGGCATCATCGTACCGGGTGGGTTTGGCAGTCGCGGGATTGAGGGTAAAATCCAGGCTATCCGATATGCACGGGAGGAGAAAGTTCCATATCTTGGATTGTGTCTGGGTATGCAGTTAATGGTGGTTGAATTTGCACGTTTTATTCTGAATAGTGAAGAACCAAATTCGACGGAATTCGATCGTTCAACAGCTTACCCGGTAATTGATTTAATGCCCGACCAACATGCAATAACAGACCTGGGAGGTACAATGAGATTGGGGCTATATCCTTGCCATCTCCAACCAGGGACAAAAGCTCACGGTGCCTATCAGGTAGATTATGTAGAGGAACGCCACAGACACAGGTTTGAATTGAATAATACCTATCGTGATACATTAGCAAAAGGTGGGATGGTATTTCCTGGGGTTTCTCCGGATAACCTCTTAGTTGAAATCGCGGAGTTGGAAAATCATCCATTTATGTTGGGCACCCAATTTCACCCTGAGTTTTTATCTCGTCCGAACCGACCGCATCCATTGTTTGTCGCTTTCCTCGACGCAGCCCGAATTCACGCCGGATTACACCTGAGCGAATTTGAATCCTCAAGCAGCGTTCAAGAACCAACTGATCGAAAAGAATAGATTACGGCTACCTTTGGAAAAAATGTGTCGTTTTCAGTCTCATTAGAACAGTAGAGAATTCTCCCACTTTGGTGGGGGTGAAGATTAAAAATAAAAGATCGAGGTGATTAAAATGGATACAATAATTGAAGATATTTTTGGAAGAGAAATTCTGGATTCAAGAGGCAATCCCACAGTAGAAGTGGATGTTTTCTTGTTGGATGGCAGCCATGGTAGGGCTGCGGTCCCATCGGGCGCCTCAACAGGCATACATGAGGCTTTGGAACTGCGCGATGGCGATAAATCCCGGTATTTAGGCAAGGGAGTTCTGCAAGCAGTAGATAATGTAAACAATAAAATTGCTGATCATCTGATCGGTTGGGATGCAGTAGGGCAAAAAGCGATCGATCAGGCGATGTTGGAATTGGACGGTACTCCAAATAAATCAAATTTAGGCGCAAATGCGATTTTGGGGACCAGCTTAGCCGTTGCAAAGGCGGCTGCAAATTCTCTGGCGATGCCTCTCTATCGTTATATCGGCGGTGTGTACGCACATGTCTTACCGGTACCGATGATGAATATTCTGAACGGAGGCGCTCATACTGGCTGGCAATCGACGGATGCACAGGAATTTATGGTAATGCCGCTGGGCGCAGATTCATTTGCTGAGGGACTGCGGTGGGGAACAGAAATTTACCATGCATTAAAGGCAGTATTGAAGGAACGCGGATATGTAGCTCTGGTTGGTGACGAGGGTGGGTATGCCCCATCGCTCAAGGCTAATTCAGAAGCTGTTGAGGTAATTCTCGAAGCGATTGAAAAAGCAGGTTATAAAGCTGGTGAACAGGTCGCGATCGCTCTCGATCCAGCGGCATCAGAGTTTTATGAAGAGGATTCCGGTTTATATAATTTACGGAAAGAAGGTAAAAAACTAAACAGCGAAGAAATGGTCGCTTTCTGGAAATCATGGATTGACCAGTATCCAATCGTATCGATTGAAGACGGACTTGCACAAGATGATTGGGAAGGCTGGAAGATGATGGTGAGCGAAGTTGGGGATAAGATCCAGATTGTCGGTGATGATCTGTTGGTAACAAATCCCGAGAGGGTGCGACGTGCGATCGAGGATAAAGCTGCAAACGCTTTACTAGTTAAATTGAATCAGATTGGTTCGTTGACCGAAACTATTGAAGCTGTTGAGATCTGCCAGCGAGCCGCCTGGCGCGCAGTGACATCACACCGATCTGGAGAGACCGAGGACAATACGATCTCCGATCTGGTAGTGGCTTTGAATATGGGCCAGATAAAAACAGGCGCACCAGCGAGGTCAGATCGGGTCAGTAAGTACAACCAACTGTTGCGTATTGAAGCAGAATTGGACACCACTGCTGTTTACGCAGGATGGGGCGCTCTAAAAGATTAATCGGATTTAAGCCTTCAAATTTATTTTCAGAACAACCCTGGAATGATTTTCTTAGAATTCCGGGGTTGTATATTTAACCCCACGAACTGATTTCAAATTTAAGAAGAAATTAGCTTGATTCAAATATCAAGTTATTGTATATTATGGTTATGATTATGAAATAGGGAGGGGTTGTGGAAGACGAAAATACTGGATATCGAATAACCGACCTGAAAGAATCTGAACGACCACGCGAACGATTAGCTAATAAAGGTGCGGGGAGTCTTGGTGAGGCAGAACTGTTGGCGATATTAATAAGAACGGGTTTACCCGGAGAAAATGCTGTACAGATTGGGCATCGGTTACTCCAAACTTTCGGTGGTTTACGCGGCTTGCACCGGGCATCTTACGAAGATATAAAACTACAAAAAGGGATCGGACCTGCGAAAGCAGCTCAACTAAAATCTGCAATAGAACTAGCCGATAGAATAAGTGTAGAGGATTCTGAGAAGAAACCTAAAATAAACAGTCCGCAAGATGCAGCTAATCGGGTCATGTTTAAGATGAGCGCGCTGGATAAGGAGGAATTGTGGGTACTGATTCTGGATACTCGAAATCGGGTGTTAAAGATTGAAGAGTTATATCGCGGTTCGATTAATACTTCTCAAGTCCGAGTTGCCGAGATATTTAGCGAAGCTGTTAAGCTAAATGCAGCCAGTATTATTGTCGCACACAATCATCCGACCGGTGATCCAAATCCAAGCACAGAGGATGTTACTTTAACCCGCTCTTTAGTTGACGCGGGACGGTTATTAGACATTGAATTATTGGACCATCTGGTGATTGGTGATAATGAATTTGTCTCGATGAAAGAGCGCGGGTTGGGGTTCCGATAAATTCTGATTGATTTAATCGGGGGTCATCCGTACTCTGAAATCTAAAAATTCATGGTCAGCAGGCAGCCACTCGGTTTTTACCTCTGAGACGATTGCACTTCGCGGTCCTTGTTGCAGCGACTGCACAAATTGTTCCAATATAAGTGGTTTGCCCTGCGCCTCTACTTCAACTGATCCATCCCTGCGGTTCCTTACCCATCCCTTCAGATTGAGGCGGTAGGCGTTTTCCTGCACAAAATATCGAAATCCAACCCCCTGCACTCGCCCGCTAATTATGGCATGAAGCCGTTTTTCTGCGGAAGCCATCTCTCCTCCTTTCAATATAAAATCACATGCATAACTGTTAAACCGGATGACTCAATTTTATCCGGAGGATTTAAAAAATTTAATCAAGATAGAAATTTATCGAAACCGGATTGTATCCGTATCAGGCTCCCAAAAAAGCTAACAGTGGGGTCAGCGTTAATGGGCTCAACAACGTGGAAGTAAATACAATCGCTGTCACAAATGATGGTTTTAAATTGTATTCAGTCGCCAGGACACTTGTGAAAACAGCCGATGGCATTCCTGCTATAGTCACCAGAGATGCGCGCGCTGGTCCACCTAAGCCGAATATCGTC
>Ga0180437_10000741_pt1 | contig 59825 bp, 45 predicted proteins | sample SS_ome_4_FD_132410 | JGI IMG/M metagenome (GOLD analysis project Ga0180437, IMG submission 132410) | Hypersaline lake sediment archaeal communities from the Salton Sea, California, USA - SS_3_D_1 metaG | ecosystem: Environmental > Aquatic > Non-marine Saline and Alkaline > Hypersaline >...
ATCCGGATAAATGCACCCTATGCGATGAATGCACTAAGGTATGCCCGGTGGTCATGCCCAATGAATTCGATATCGGATTGACCGGCCGTAAGGCCATCTACATCCCTTTCCCGCAGGCGGTTCCGGCTACTTATACACTGGATATCAGGGGCTGTCCCGGCCTGGTGCCCATCGCCTGCGGCAAGTGCGCCGATGTCTGCGAACCGGAAGCCATCGATTACGATATGCGGGACCAGATCATCGAAGAGGAAGTCGGAGCCATTGTCATCGCCACCGGATATGATCTCTACGACAAAGTCAACATGGCCGAGTACGGGTACGGCAAGTATCCGGATGTGCTGGACGGATTGCAGTTCGAGCGGCTCCTCTCCGCTTCCGGCCCCACCCAAGGCCAGGTCCTGCGCCCCTCGGACCATAAGGAGCCCAAGGAAGTGGTGTTCATCCAATGCGTAGGCTCCCGTGATCCGGAGATGCACTGCTCCTACTGCTCCAAGATCTGCTGCATGTACACCGCCAAACACGCCATGCTCTACAAGCATCACGTCCACGACGGACAAGCCTACGTGTTCTATATCGATATCCGATCTGGGGGTAAGAACTACGAAGAATTCGTCCACCGCACGACCGAGGAGGACAGCGTGCTCTACCTGCGCGGCAAGGTCTCCAAGATCTTCCAGGACGGCGACAAGATCAAGGTCTGGGGCGTGGATACCCTGAGCGGCAAGCACGTCGAGATCGATGCCGATATGGTGGTGCTGGCCATGGCCATGCGCCCTTCAGAGGGGGCTCAGGAGCTGGCCAAGTCCATGAAGGTCTCCATGGACAAGGACGGATTCCTGGCAGAAGCCCATCCCAAGCTGCGGCCGGTGGAGAGTGTCACTTCGGGCATATTCTTCGCCGGCGCCGCCCAGGCGCCCAAAGACATTCCGGAGGCCGTCGCCCAGGCCAGCGGTGCCGCCGCCAAAGCCATCTCCATCCTGTCCCAGGATCAACTGTTCCACTCGCCCATGGTGGCGAAAGTCACGCTCAATCTGTGTACCGGATGCGGCATGTGCGTGGACGTCTGTCCCTATGAAGCCATCTCTCTTAAAGACGGCAAGGCAGAAGTCAATGAAGTGTTGTGTGAAGGATGCGGCACCTGTTCGGCCACCTGTCTGCGGGCCGCGATCGCCGTGAGAAACATCACCCCACAGCAAGTATTTGAGATGATCGATGCCAGTATCGGAGGCTGAATATGGCGGGAAAATACGAGCCAACCATCGTTGCGTTTCTCTGTAAGTGGTGTTCTTCGGCCGGTAGCGATCTGGCCGGAGTGTCGCGCATGCAGTATCCGCCCAATGTGGTCCCCATCACCGTTATGTGCTCCGGAAGCGTCTCCCCCCTCTATATCCTGAACGCCTTCAAAAAGGGTGCCGACGGGGTCCTGGTCTCGGGATGTCATCCCGGCGACTGCCACTACATCAAGGGCAACTATTTCGCACGCCGCCGTATCGCGCTGGTCAAAGAACTGCTCGAGTTCATCGGCCTCGAACCGGAACGTTTTAAAATGTCCTGGGTTTCGGCAGCCGAAGGCACCAAGTACACGCAGATCATCAAGGACTTCGTGGATGTGCTCGAACCCCTGGGTCCGCAGATGAAGCTGAGGAGAGAGCAATAATGGTCAATCTGGACGATCTCAAAAAAGAGGCCAAGCGGATCCTGCAGGACGATAAGGTCAAATATGTGGTGGGTTACACCCGCAGCAGCGCAGGCCCCCTGGCCTCGCCCGTCTTCATCGAGGATCCGGAAAAAATCGGCGAGCTGATCTGGGATGCCAGCTGTGTACAGAATTTGGCCAAATTCCTGCTGGATGAGAAGCGCCGCAAAGGCCGCGCCAAAAAGCCCGACACCCGCCCCATCGCCATTGTGGTCAAAGGATGTGACAGCCGGTCCGTCAACGTCCTGCTGCAGGAAAAGTACATCGAACGCAAGGATGTATTTCTGCTCGGCGTATCCTGTGAAGACTTGGGGGTCGTCGATCAGAAAAAGATCGCCCAAAGATTCGAGGGCAAGACCATCCAAGACATCAAGTTCGACTTGAGCCCGGAACTGGCGGTAACTACCGAAGACGGCACGGTCAAGCTGCCGATTCAGGAAGTCTTGGCCGACCGCTGCTTGGAATGTCAAGCAAATTTTCCCGTGGTGTATGACGTGCTGCTGGGAGACAAATCGCGTAAAAAAGTGGACGAGCCTTTCGGGTCGCTGGAAGAGATCGAATCCATGGCTGCGCCGCAGCGATGGGAATTCTGGCAGGAGCAACTCGGCAAGTGCGTCCGCTGCTACGCCTGCCGCTCAGCTTGCCCCATGTGTTATTGTGATGAATGCGTGGTGGACACCATCGCCTTCGCCGTCGCCGCGGATACCAGCGCCGAGGAAAAAGCCCAGAAGATCAAATGGATCGAGAAATCGCCGACCAAATCTGAGAATTTCGGATACCATATGGTACGAGCCATCCATTTGGCCGGACGCTGCATCGACTGCGGCGAATGCGAGCGGGTTTGCCCGGTATCCATCCCCCTGAGACACCTGAATAAAAAACTTGAGAAGGCGGCAAAACAGCTATTTGATTATAACGCGGGTTTCGAGCCGGATAAACCGGCCCTGGTTTCATCGTTCCGTGACGAGGACCCGGAAGACTTCATCAGGTGACAGCATGGACATGATACTGCAAAAAAAATCACTGGCCCCGTGGTTGGAGAGGCTTGAAGGATACGATATTTACGCGCCTGTAAGGCAGGACGATATCTGGAATTACGCCCACGTCACGGACGGAAGGGATATAGACCTGGGCTATCCCAACACCGTCCAATCCCCGAAGCCCATCATTTTCCCGCAATGCGAGACCATCCTGGAGTTTTCGGCCTCGGAGGACGGGACACCGGTGATGCGCGAGGTCATCCCCGAGCCGAATCCGTTCGTGGTCCTGGGAATGCGTCCCTGCGATGCAAGGGCCCTCACTCTATATGACAAAGTCTTCGGAGGGGACATCAAAGATCCTTATTACTGGAAGCGGAGGGAAAAAGGCATCCTGGTGGGTCTGGCCTGCACGGTTCCGCCCTCCCCCAACTGCTTCTGCCCGACGGTGGATGGATCTCCCTGTTCCACCGATGGGCTGGATATCCTGCTGACCGATCTGGAAGATCGCTATTATGTCGAATCCCTCACCAAAAAAGGCGAAAATCTCCTGAATGATGCGAAAACTCTATTCAAGGCGCCGACCGCTGCCGAAAACAAGGCGGCGGCTCGAATAAAGTCGGAGTCGGAAAAAAAGATAAACCGCCAAGTCAGACAACTCGCCGAGGTCCCGCCCAAGCTCGCGGGTATGTTCGACGCATCCCTGTGGGATGAGGAAGCCATGAGCTGTTTGCGCTGCGGGATATGCACCTACCTCTGCCCCACCTGTCACTGCTTCGACATTGCCGATGAATTGAGTTCTTCGAGCCCACTCAAGGGCCGCCGGATCAGGAACTGGGACACGTGCCAATTTCCGGACTTCACCATGCATTCCTCAGGCCACAATCCCAGACCCGACAAAGCCTCGCGTCTCCGCCAGCGTATCCTGCATAAATTCCACTATTTCGTGGTCAATCACGAGGCCTACCAGTGTACCGGCTGCGGACGCTGCATATCCCTCTGCCCGGTGGGGATCGACATCATCGAAGTCCTGGATAAGGTGAGAGACTATGCCTGAGAACCCTTATTTGCCCAAGTTATCCAAAATCATCGAGGTCAAGCAGGAAGCCGACGGCCCCCGCGCCATCAAGACCTTTCGGACCCAGTTCGTAGAGGATGGGTTCACCCATGAATGCGGCCAGTGCGCCATGCTGTCGGTGTTGGGCAAGGGAGAATGTATGATCTCCATCTCTTCCACCCCGCTCGAAAAAGAATACCTCCAGTTCAGCATCCTTAAAATGGGACGAGTGACCTCGGCCATCCATGATATGAAACCGGGAGACCTGCTCGGCCTGCGCGGCCCTTACGGAAACAGTTTCCCGCTCCAACAATGGAAAGGAAAGAACCTGATCTTCATAGGAGGAGGAATCGGACTGGCGCCCATCTGGTCGGTCCTGCAGACCGCGCGCCGCACGCGGGCCCAATACGGCGACATCACCCTCCTCTACGGCGCCCGGACCTCAGCCGACATCGTATACAAAGACGAGCTTCAGGAGCTTAAGAAGGAAATGACGGTCCATCTTTCTGTGGACCAAGAGGAGCCGGGCTGGGAGGAATTCGTCGGTTTCGTTCCGGTCAACCTGCTCGATAAGAAGCCGTCCCCCGGCAACGCCATCGCCATCACTTGCGGCCCCCCTATTATGATCAAATTCGTAATCGCCAACCTTGAAGCCTTGGGCTTCAAGGACGAGCAGATCTACACCACGGTGGAAAATAAGATGAAATGCGGCATCGGCAAGTGCGGAAGATGCAACATCGGGCTCCATTACGTATGCAAAGACGGCCCGGTCTACTCCTGGGCCGAGTTGAGAAGAATGCCGCAAGAATACTAACTAGCTTAAGGAGAGAACATAATGGCAACCAAGAAAGCGGTAAATAAGCAGACACCCAAAAAAGGCACGCGAAAGGCCGCCGAGGTAAAACTGGTCACCGTCTACATCATGGGCAAAGGATACCGGGTTCCGGCGGATGCGACCATTATGGGAGCCATTGAATACGCCGGATACCAGATGAAACGCGGGGCCGGCTGCCGGGAGGGCTTCTGCGGCGCCTGTGCGACGGTCTATCGGCTTCCGGGCGATTATAAGATCTACACCGGTTTGGCCTGCACCACTCTGGTCGAAGAAGGCATGTGGCTGTCCCAACTCCCCGCCACCCCGGCTCACAAATCCCTCTATGATATCAATAAAATAAAGCCGGACGTGGCCACCATCCAGATGCTGTATCCCGAGGTCTTCCGCTGCGTTGCCTGCAACACCTGCACGAAAGCCTGTCCTCAGGACCTGGAGGTTATGGACTATATCCAGGCCGCCAAACGCGGGGATATCGAAGCGGTCATGGACCTCTCCTTCGATTGCGTCATGTGCGGGCTGTGCGCCATCCGCTGTCCCGCGGAGATCGTACAGTTCAACGTGGGCCTGCTGGCCAAGCGGCTCTACGGCAAGTACTTGGCGCCTAAGAGCCCCGAGCTGGAAAAGCGGATCAAAGAGCTGAAAAAACGCAAATACGACAAGGAATATAACGAGCTCATGTCAGCCAAAAAGGATGAGCTGAAAAAGAAATATTATGACCGGGATATGGAATAAAGGAGAGTCCAATGTATCCAGAATATATGCAGGATTCGCTTAAAAAAGTCGTGGCGAGCCGCAACCGACGGTTCGAAGTGGCCAAGTCCGGAAAACCGGTTTTCCCTCCCATGACCGCCGATGAGCGCGAAGAGGTGCTGACCAAATTCCATCCGGATTACAAGCAGGAGGCCCGCCGCAAGGTAAGGCTGGGGCCCAACAAGGGCGAGTCGATCACTACCGAAGTGGCGGACATGTTGGAATCCCATTCCCGCATCAAACCGGACATGTTCGACCTCGATAATCCGGATTATGAGACCGATCTGTTGATTGTGGGAGGAGGCGGAGCCGGCTGCGCAGCCGCCATTGTCGCCATGCAGAACGGTGTCAAGTCCATCATCTCGACCAAGCTGCGGTTGGGCGATGCCAACTCCATGATGTCTCAGGGCGGCATGCAGGCGGCCGTCAAGCCCCAGGACTCCCCCACTCGGCATTATTTGGACGCCATCGGCGGCGGCCACTTCGACAACAAACCCGATTTGGTGAGAGCCCTGACCGAGGACGGTCCGGAGGTGGTGAAATGGCTGGAGGACCTGGGAGTGGTCTGGGATAAGCTGGAGGACGCCTCGCTTCAAGCATTGCACGGGGGGGGCACCTCACGAAAGCGCATGCTCTCCGCCAGGGACTATACCGGCGCCATCATTATGCGCACCCTGATGGACGAAGTCCGCAACAATCCGAAAAAAATCTCTGTGCTCGAATTCATGCCCACCGTGGAACTCATCATGGATGGGAGGGGCCGCTGCGCCGGAGGCATCCTCTACAACATCGAAACCGAAGAATACTTCGTCGTCAAGGCCAAGGCCACCATCATCGCCACCGGCGGCTACGGCCGCCTGCACATCCGGGGATTCGACACCACCAACCATTACGGCGCCACCGGCGATGGGCTGATCATGGCCTACCGCGCCGGCGCTAAGCTGATGTACATGGATTCGGTGCAGTACCATCCCACCGGCTCCGTGTTTCCGGAGCAGATCGCTGGCTTCTTGATCACCGAGAAGATCCGCGGCGCAGGCGGGCAGCCTCTCAACAAGTTCGGCGAACTCTTCGTATTCCCGCGGGAACCGCGCGATGTGGAAAGTTCGGCCATCATCCGCGAGTGTGTCGAACGGAACAACGGAATCATCACTCCCAGCGGCCGCGTGGGCGTATGGCTCGATTCGCCCTTGATCGAGATGCTGCAAGGGGATGGATACATCAACAAGCAGTTTCCCGCCATGCACCGTCAGTTCATCCGGTACGGTATCGACATCACCACCGAGCCGATGCTGATCTACCCGTCACTCCACTATCAGAACGGCGGCATCGAGATCAACGAGCGCTGTGAATCCAACATTCCCGGGCTCTATGTCGCCGGAGAAGCCTCGGGAGGCGTGCACGGGCGCAACCGCCTCATGGGCAACTCGGTGCTGGATTACAACGTATTCGGCCGCCGGTCCGGATACCATGCCGCGGAATACGCCAAGAATGTCAAGCTGGGGCGACCGACCTTGGCACACATTCTCGCGTACGAGAAAGAGCTCAAGGAAGCTGGGATCAAAACCGATCTTATCGCCCCGATCCTGCTTCCATCCTACACTCCGGAAGTCGTCCGTAAGCGGCAGCTCACGGCCCACTATGAAGGCACCCTGCGCTAGCCGCCTTCGGGCATAGCTCGAAGACGCCCGTGCCCACCCGTATCGGGCTGGGCGGCTCAAATCCCTGCGAAAGAACTATTCTATCCCGAGAGAGGATAAGCCTGTGGCCTTGTGGAGAAATGCTGATTTATGACCAGGAGAGAAGGAGGCCTCTGTCGAGGGTGGCGTATCAGCCGTCGACTTCGTAATCGCCGCTGTCGGTGCTGGAGCGGGCGCCGGCTTCGGGAGGGCTGAACTTCTGCTCCAAGGCGATGATTTTGACCAGGTTCCCGGGATAATTCTGGTCCTTTTTCTCCCCGTAGGGATTGAACTGACAACCGACCTGTAATGTGTAGCCGCCGCCTTCGACCGCCGTGGCCCAACGAACCCGGCCGTTAAGTATCAGGGGAACCCGCTCGCCCGGCACAAAAACATGCACGACAATTTTCGCATCGATATCGGGCTTGTGATTCGTCCGGAATCTCAGACCTCCCCGGCTGATGTCAATCAATGGACAGAATTCTTCCTGAAATTTATCAAGTGAGGAGGGAAGGAGCTTGCTGATCTTATAGCTAACGGTGGCACCCGGGATTTCGAACCGCAAGCAGGTTCGTCTTTCTATGCCGTTCTCCGACATGGCTTCTCCTCATCGATCTCCTCCGCCGGGGAGAAGAATTGTTCATAGAATATCTCAATCATTTCGCACTTGTCAACGCTTCTTGCTCGCCTCATCCTTTTTAGTCGTCCGGCATCCTGGCAGATGGCAAGTGAATTGCGGGAGAAGGGCCCCTCAGCCCTGGATCACGACCTGCGAATAATCCGCGATCCGGGCCAGCAGCCGGCTGACGGACTGAAGCAACGCGAGGCGGTTGCGTCGCAAGCGGCGGTCGTCCGTCATCACCATGACACGATCAAAAAAATTGTCCACACAACTGCGGATGCGGAAAACGATGCGCTGCGCCTTGGCATAGTCTCCCCGGGCGATGAGCGGCTGGATGTTATCCCGGATGATCTCAAACATGGTGTACAGTTCGCGCTCTTCCTTATCCCGAAACAGTTCGACATTGACTCTATGGGAAGGATATCCCTTCAGGATGTTGTTGACTCTCTTGGCGGTAAGAATCATGGCCTCGAAATGAGGAGAGTCTTTGAAACCGTCCAAGGCCTTAAGCCGCAGAAACACATGCCGGAAATTCAGCAAACCGGACTCCAGCGCGGCATTCACCAAGTCATAACGGAAACCCATACGCTCGAAGATGTACTGAAGCCGACCCCGAAAAAATTTCAGGCACCTCGCCCTGAGATCCGGACGTGAGACATCCAGCACGCCGCCGTAAAGCTTGATCACCCTGTCAAGCAGCCTCGGGAAGGAAAAATCAAGCTTGGTATCCAAGATGACCATGCACACTCCCTGGGCGTTGCGGCGCAGTCCAAAAGGATCCTTGGATCCCGTAACCTCCACACCGAGCCCGAGGGTTCCTACCACCGTATCCAGTTTATCGCAGATGGAAAGGATGGCTCCGTTCAGAGTTGTGGGGATCGAGTCATCTAGGGTCACCGGCCGATAGTGCTCATAGATCGCTTTCCAGGTGCCGGCCGGATATCCTTCACGGCGGGCATAAAGACCGCCGGCTATCCCCTGCAGGGAAGGGAATTCGCGCACCATCTCAGTCAGCAGGTCCACTTTGCATAGCTCCGCCGCCTCCATCACCAATGTCTTTTCACTGAGTGCGCCCACACGATCGGCGAGATAGGCGGCCAGCTTCCTCAGCCGGGCCGCCTTATCTGCATAGCTTCCCAGTTTCTCCTGAAAGACCACCCGTTCCAACTCTCCGGCGCGTTCCTTCAGCGGGATCTGCAGGTCGAGATCCCAAAAAAATCGGGCATCTTCCAGCCTGGCCTTGAGCACCCGTTCATTACCCTTGCGCACCAGAGAGCGGGAGTCGTCACAGCCGTCGGCCACGCCCAGAAACATGGGCATCTGCTTGCGGCCCTTGACCACTGAGAACAAATTTTGTCCCATCTTCATGGCTGTGCTCAGCACTTCCAAGGGCAGCGTCAGGTAGGTTTCCGGAAAGTCTCCCAGGAACACATGGGGATATTCCACATCCATGGTAAGCTTATCCAACAGCTGCTCGTCCGGATAGCATTCGGCTCCCATGGGCTCCAGCTTCTTCTGCATCAGCTTCTGAATGCGGTTTTTTCGGGCTTCCCGGTCGATGATGACTTTGTGCTTGCGCAAATCGATCCGGTATTGACGGAATGAGTCGACTTGGATCTTTCCGGGAGCAAACAAGGGATGCCCGGACGTGTAGGCGGCGGCCTGGATACCGGCGACTTCGAAAGAAAGAGGCAAACCGTCGCACAGGCATAGGATACTTTTGATCGGACGGGAGAAGCGGAAGTTCAGCTCCCCCCACCTCATCATCTTGGGAAACGAAAGCTTGGAGATCAAGGCGGGAAGAACAGATTTGAGGATATCTGGGGCCGTCTTTCCCGACACCATCTTTTTAAATCCCACGTACTCCCCGCGGGCAGAGGCGATGACTTGGAGATCTTCAACCCGAATCCCATGAGCACGGGCAAAGCCGATGGCAGCGCCGGTCGGCTTACCGTCGGCGGAAAAAGCCGCGGATCGCGGAGGGCCGGAGATCACCTCTTCCCTATCGAGCTGCTTGGCGACCAGTTCTCCCACGACGATCAAACGACGGCATGTCCCGTAGGTCCGGATCGAACCGAAGCCTCCGTCTGCGTCCACCAGGCCGTTGGCCTGCAGCTCGGCCACCAATCCCTCCTTCAGGCGTATGAGCCCCTCTTCGATGTGAGACGGCGGCATCTCCTCGGCTTTGATTTCCAGCAAGAATTCCATCAGGCCGGATCCTCCGCGGCCACATAGTTTCGAGCCACCTGCGTGACCAGGTCTCGTATCTGGGCGATCATATTGACCCGCTCGGTGACGCTGACCGCCCCACGTGAATCGAGGAGGTTGAACAGGTGAGAGCACTTGAGGCAGACATCATACGCCGGGAGCAACAGGTCACGATCGATCAGGTGCTGAGCCTCTTTGGTATGCATGCCGAACGCCCGCTGCAACAGCTTTATATCGGCTTGATGAAAATTGTATCGGGAGAACTCTTTCTCCTCACGAAACCTTAGATCCCGGTAGGTGACATCTTGAGACCACTGCAGGTCATAGATGTCATCCTTTCCTTCCAAAAACATCTCGAGCCGTTCCAAGCCATAGGTGATCTCGACCGGGACCGGAAAGGTTTCGAGCCCTCCGGCCTGCTGAAAATAGGTGAACTGAGTGATCTCCAATCCGTCCAGCAAGACCTGCCAGCCCACTCCCCACGCCCCGATGGTGGGCGATTCCCAATTATCTTCATCGAAGCGCAGATCGTGTTCCGTTAGCTTTATTCCCAGATCGGTGAGACTCTCGAGATAGAGTTGCTGAATATTATCCGGCGACGGCTTGATGATCACCTGGTATTGAAAGTGCTTTTGGACGCGGTGGGGATTTTCACCGAAGCGTCCATCGGTGGGCCGCCGGGATGGTTGTACGTAGGCGACCTTCCAGGGACGACGGTCCAGGACACGGAAAAATGTGTCGGGCGTCATGGTGCCCGCCCCCACCTCAACATCATATGATTGGGCCAGATAGCAGCCCTGCGCGGCCCAATATTGGTTCAGGTTCATTATCAGATCTTGGATGGTCATTTTTCCGGTTGCCAGCGGAGGATGGGATTTCGGGCGGCCGATGTTTCGTCCAGGCGGCGAACATTGGAGTTGTGAGGCGCACTTTTCAGCAGGTCAGGATTTTCCCGCGCTTCCCGGTTGATGGCGCGCATGGCATCGATGAACCGGTCCAGGTCCTCCTTGCTCTCGGTTTCGGTGGGTTCGATCATCAGCGCGCCCGGAACGATCAATGGAAACGACATAGTGGGGGGATGAACGTCGTAGTCGATGAGCCGTTTAGCGATATCGATATTCGAAACACCATACTGTTTCTGGAACTTATCCGAGAACACGCACTCATGCAGGGTCGGAGAGGCATATTTCAGATGGTAATCTTCCTCCAGGCTTTTTCGGATGTAGTTGGAATTCAAGACCGCTATCTCCGCGATCTCCTTCAAGCCATGGGGCCCCAAAGACAGGATATAGGCCAGCGCCTTGACAGTGACCAGGAAATTGCCGTAAAACGCGCGGACCCTTCCGATGCTTTTGGGGCGGTCATGATTTAGAACATACCCGGAAGATTCCTTCTCGATTCGAGGCGCCGGAAGGTAGGGCTCCAGCATCCGTTTGACCGCCACCGGGCCGGAACCGGGACCGCCTCCGCCGTGAGGGGTGGAAAAGGTCTTATGCAGGTTGAGGTGGATGACGTCCACTCCCATATCTCCGGGCCGGCAAATCCCCACCAGGGCATTCATGTTGGCTCCGTCCATATAAACCATTCCGCCGCGGTCGTGCACCACTTTCGTGATCCGGCAGATATCCTCCTCAAAGACTCCGAGTGTGTTGGGATTGGTGATCATGACCGCCGCCACCTCTTCGGTCATCATTCGGTCGAGATCTTCGAGATCCACCATGCCGGCCGCATTGGACTTGACTTCCTGAACCCGGTAGCCGCAGATGTGGGCGCTGGAAGGATTGGTGCCGTGGGCCGAATCCGGGATGAGCACCAGGCGACGGGGGTCGCCCCGCTCTTCCAAAGCCGCCCGTATGAGCATCATACCCACCAGCTCACCCTGGGCGCCGGCGGATGGCTGGAGGCTCACATCATCCATCCCCGTGATCTCCGCTAAGAACTCCTCCAGCATGCTTAGAATCGCCAGATTTCCCTGGATCAGATCAGGCGGTGCTCCGGGATGAACGGCCGCCAGTCCGGGCAGGGATGCGATCTTCTCGTTGATCTTGGGATTATACTTCATGGTGCAGGAACCCAATGGATACATGCCCAGATCGATGCAGTAGTTGTATTGCGAAAGCCGGGTGAAGTGACGCACCACCTCGATCTCCGACACCTCAGGAAAACCCGGAATATCCTCACGGAGGGGCAGCTCTTCAAGGATCTCCTCCCGCACCGGCACATCCAGCTTCGGCAGCTTGCAGGCCGTTTTGCCGACACCGCTCAATTCGAAGATCAAGGGCTCTGCGATCATGATAAGGCCTCCTTGAGCGCGGCTGCCAGCCGATCGATATCATCCTTGCCGTGGGTCTCGGTCACGCACATCAACGCACAGCCCGCCCATTCGGGATAATCGGGTCCCAGGGCCAGCCCGCCCAGGATGCCGGCATCCCGGAGTTCGGCGGCGATCTCCTCCCACGGGCGATCGAAGCCCAAGACAAACTCATTAAACACCGGTCCCCCGAAGACATCTCGCACCCCCTCCAATCCCGTCAGCAACTGGCGCGCATAGCCCGCCTTCTGCATATTGATATGGGCCAGCGAACGGAGCCCGTTTCGGCCCAGGGTCTCCAGGTAGATCGTTGCGCGGAGGAGACACAGCGCCTGATTGGTGCAGATGTTGGAGGTCGCCCGCTCCCGGCGGATGTGCTGCTCGCGGGTGGAGAGGGTTAACACAAATCCCCGTTTTCCGTCCACGTCTCTGGTCTGTCCCGCGATACGGCCGGGAAGCTGCCGTATGAATTCGTTCTTGCAGGCCATGAAACCTAAAACAGGTCCGCCGAAGCTGAGCGGAATCCCGAACGACTGGGCCTCTCCGGTTACGATGTCCACGCCCTGGAGCCCGGGAGGCTGGAGCAGTCCCAGCGAGACCGGTTCCGTCACCACCGCGATGGACAGGGCCTGATGTCGATGCATGATTTCGGATATCGCCGCCACGTCTTCGATCACCCCGAAATAATTGGGCGACTGGAAGATTACAGCCGTGGTGTCTTCATCCAAGCCCGATTCGAGATCCTCCAAATCCAGCGTGCCTGCCGGCGTGACTTTCATTTCCCGGGCGGTCAATCCGAGGTTCCGGATGTAGGTTGCGATTGTCTGACGATAGTGAGGATGCAGGCTGCGCGCCACCAGGATCTTGGTTTTGCGGTTGATGCGGCTGGCCATCAGCACCGCCTCGGCAGCGCCGGATGCCCCATCGTACAAGGAGGCATTGGAAATATCCATACCGGTGAGCTGGCAGATCAGGGTCTGAAACTCAAAGATCGCCTGGAGCGTGCCTTGCGAGACCTCCGGCTGGTAAGGGGTGTAGGGACTCACGAATTCGCCCCGGGACGCCAGGTAATCCACCAGCGCTGGAATAAAATGCGGATAGATTCCGCCTCCTAAAAATGAGAGGAAATCGGAATAGCGGTTATGGTTCGCCAGTTTTTCAAAATGGGAGGTCAACTCAGGCTCCGAGAGAGGCTCGGGCACGGAGAGGGCACGATCCAATCTTACTCCTTCGGGAATGGAGCGAAAGAGCTCTCCCACCGAAGCAATGCCGACGGCATCCAGCATCGCCTTTTTTTCTTTGTCACTCAGAGAGATATAGCTCATTGGCATTCACGTGCTTGATCCCGGAGGATATACGTCAGTCCTCAAGCCCCTCCAGGAACTTTTCATACTCATCGACCGACATCAGTTTTTCCTGCTCCGAAGCATCCTTAATTTTGAGGCGTATGATCCATCCTTCACCGTGGGGATCCTCATTGATCAGCTCCGGGGAATCGTTCAGGCTTTCATTCACGCCCGTGACCTCCCCGGAAATCGGGGAATAGATATCTGACACCGCCTTGACCGACTCAACCACTCCCAAGGACTGATGAAAACCCAGCTCGGCTCCCACATCCGGCAGTTCGACGAATACCACATCGCCGAGCTGTTTCTGCGCGAAATCCGTGATCCCGACCACGGCTTCATCGCCTTCGATCTTTATCCACTCGTGATCCTTGGTGTAAAAAAAATTTTCCGGGTACATATTCCTTTCTCCTTTCGAGTCTGCCATATCGGGTCACCCTCCGCACCGGAGGGCCGACAGGATCCGAACGCCGGATCTGCACCTCTTGGATCCCGTCAGGATCAATAATCACGCCGGTAAAACGGAAGCTCCACCACCCGGGCCGGTATCCGCTTGGATCGGATCCCCACCTCGATTTCCGAATCGATCTCCGCAAACGCCGCCGGCAGATAGGCCAATCCGATACTTTTCTTGAGGTAAGGCGAGAAGGTTCCGGAAGTGACCTGACCGACCTCGTCCCCGGCACAAAATACGGGATAGTGAGGCCGGGCGATGCCCCGCCCCAAGACCTCGAATCCGGCCAGCTTGCGGGAAACCCCCTCTTCCTTTTGATGCAGCAGGATCTCTCTCCCTAGGAAATCGCCTTTCTTAAATTTGACCAGCCAGCTTAATCCCGCCTCCATGACCGATGTGGTCTCGTCGATATCATTGCCGTACAGCATCAGGCAAGCTTCCAGCCGCAAGGTATCACGAGCGCCCAAGCCGACCGGCTTGAGTCCATGGCCCTGACCGTTCCTCAACAGGGCGTTCCAGATGACGCCGGGATCGGGAGATGTAGTGTAGATCTCGAATCCGTCTTCTCCTGTGTAACCCGTCCGTGAGACCATGGCGTCGATCCCGGCGACCGGGCCGTGGGCCACGCCGAAGGAGGGCATATCCTCCACATTCACCGCCGTGATTCCTCTCAAGATATCGACGGCCCGACGGCCTTGCAGGGCCATCTGGGTGTACTGATCGCTCACATTCGTGACCGTAACATCAAAATCCCGCGCATGGCTCTCAATCCAGGCGAAATCCTTTTCCGTGTTAGCCGCGTTGACCACCAGAAGATAGCGGGTCTCATCCAAACAGTAGACCAGAAGATCGTCTACGAAGCCTCCCTGCGGCGTGGTCAGAGCCGAGTATTGTGCCTTTTCGGGATTGGTCCTGGCGGCGTTATTCGGGGTTAGATACTGCACACAATCCAGGGCTTGTGGCCCGGTCAGCAGAATCTCGCCCATATGACTCACATCGAACAGTCCGGCCTGATTTCGGACCGCCAGATGTTCTTCCATAATCCCAGAGTACTCCACCGGCATCTCCCAACCGAAGAACTCGATCATCCTACCTTTGAGTTGCTGATGATGGGGGTGAAGGCGTGTTTTGCGCATGCGGTTTCCTTCAATCAAATAAAAGCTAAAATTATCACATTATAGGGGGGTATTCAAGGATTTGATATCGAATGTCGGGATTTCAAAATCCAGGTAACGTCAATTTCCCACCTGCGGCCCGCATGAGGGGGGCCTGTCTCCGAGTCGGACGGGTATGAAGCCCGATCTCGATCGCGGATTATGACGAGGAGGTGGGAACAAGGTGTAATATTGGGTTAAGGCGTGCAAAGTGCAATCCCATGGTAGGGTGGGAAAGTGAGGGGGCGGGTCGGCCGGCTTGCGGGAGAGCGGTAATCTGGTATAATGATGAGCCGAATATGATCAACATAAAGGCTCGAATCAAATCAGAAATCCTGTCGATCCTAAAAGACCGATATCACATAAGGCCTGAGAAGCTGGATATCGGATATACTCCCGATATCGAACTGGGAGACTTGGCGCTGGCCTTCCCATTCCAGCTGGCAAGGGAATTGAAGCGCCCTCCCCTGGATATCGCACAGGAAATCGCTCCGGCTCTGGAGGGGCTTAAGGGCGTAGCCAGAAGCGAAATCGCCGGCGCCGGTTATATCAACCTTTTCTTGGACCGCAAAGGATTTTTCGCCGACCGACTGGCAGCGGCTGGAACCTCCACCCTCTCTCCCGAAGTGCCCAAGATCATCGTGGAACACACCTCGATCAATCCCAACAAGGCGGCCCACATCGGACATCTGCGTAATTCCGTCCTGGGGGATACACTGGTCCGGTGCCTGAAGTACAAAGGCGAAACGGTCGAGATCCAAAATTACATCGATGACACCGGCGTCCAGGTGGCGGACGTGGTGTTCGGTTTCATGGAGATGGAAAACCTGTCGCTGGAAGAAATCGAAAGTATTCCCGGAAGATTCGATTATTACTGTTGGGATCTCTACACCCGGGTAGCCCGTTATCTGGACGAAAGTCCCGACGCCCGGCACCGCAGAGCGGAAATCCTCAAACGGATCGAGGAAGGAAAGGGAGCGGAGGCCGCGATCGGACAGCACGTCTCCCGACGCATCCTGAAGGCGCATCTCGAGACCATGCGGCGGCTCGATATCACATACGATTTGCAGGCCTGTGAGAGCAGCATCATCGCCCTGAAGTTCTGGGAAGAAGCATTTTCCCTGCTCAAACAAAAGGGGGCTTTATACTTTGTCGAGGAGGGTGCCAACCGGGGTTGTTGGGCGATGAGGTTGGATGAAGGTCCGGACCAGGAAAAAATCATCGTGCGTTCCAACGGGATCGTCACCTACACCGGGAAGGATATCGCCTACCAGCTGTGGAAATTCGGGCTGCTGGACAGAGACTTCTTTTATGAGCCGTTTGTGGAGCAGGACGGCCGCACCATCTGGATCACTGTGGACAGGCCCTCGGAAGACTCTCCCGATTTCGGAAACGGGCAAATGGTCTACAACGTGATCGACACACGCCAATCCTATCCCCAAAAGATCGTGGTCCAGGGGCTCAAGTCCCTCAGATTTCTCAAGGAGGCGGAAAACTCCATCCACTTCTCCTACGAGATGGTGGCCCTCTCTCCGGAAAGCCTGCAGGAATTGGGACAGATCCTATCGGAGGAGGACCGGAACAAAGATTTCCTGGAAGTCTCGGGGCGTAAAGGCCTGGGGGTCAAGGCGGATGACCTGCTCGATCGGCTGGAGGACCAAGCCCGGGCAGAAGTGGAGAAACGCAATCCTGAATTCGCGTCTCCGCAGAAATCCGAAATCGCCCATAAAATCGCCAGCGGGGCGCTGCGGTATTTCATGCTTAAATATGCCCGGAATTCCCTGATCGTGTTCGACTTCGCCGACGCCCTGAGTTTTGAAGGAGAGACCGGTCCCTATCTTCAATATTCCTTGGTGCGCATCCGCAGCATATTCCGCAAACTCAAAGAGACCGATGGTTTTGATACCGATCTCATCCAGGAATGGATCAAATCCGCTTCAATTCCACTGGAAAAACTCGAGGAGAATGAAGCCCGCGATTTCTGGGAACTGGCACTTTACGCCGCACAGATGGACGAAGAGGTCCTGCATTCCCTGCGCTCATTAGAGTTCCTGCATCTGGCCAAATACACCTTCAATCTGTGCCAAAAGTTCAATGCCTACTACCATAAATACCCCATCTTGAATGAGAAAGACGCAGAGATCAAGCGCGTCCGGATTCTGACCATCTATTTTATCCGCGAGGTCCTTAAGACCGCCCTTGAGCTCATGGGCATTCCCCAACCCGAACGAATGTGATGTTGGCATGATCCAGGTCGGGCCCCCCCCTCAACTTGACATCCTCCCAACCCCATGATATACAGCATTCACCGCTAGAAAACGAAGAGGAAATCCGGGGATCATGTCAGATATAAGCCGAGAAAAACGAGGAAACAAATCCGATCCGCAGAGGCCGGCCGCCGCTGGCTCGAAACTTGATGACGGATCCAAGATCGCGGTGCTGGGCGGAGGGCCGGCGGGGGCATTTTTTACCTATTTTCTCATGGGTATGGCAGAGAGGTTGGCCATCGATCTCCAAGTCGATATTTATGAAAGCCGCGATTATTCCCGCTCCGGGGCGCCGGGCTGCAATATGTGCGGAGGAATCGTGAGCGAATCGCTGGTCCAGGCCCTGGCCGCGGAAGGGATCATCCTGCCGGATACCGTGGTGCGAAGAGGTGTCGATTCCTACGTGCTGCACATGGATGTGGGCTCGGTCAAGATCATGACCCCCTTGGAGGAAAAAAGGATAGGCGCCGTTTATCGAGGAGCCGGCCCCAAAGGGATAACAAGCTCGGATTGGGAAAGTTTCGATGGATATCTGCTTTCCATGGCGGTCGAAAAGGGCGCCCGTCTGATAAACCAGAAGGTGGAAGGGGTAGCCTTCCAGGATGGCCGCCCCCGGTTGGAAATCCGAACCGGGAGCTCGGAATCCTATGATCTACTGGTGGTCGCGACCGGGGTCAACACCGCCGCGTTCAAGCTATTTCAAGATCTCTCTCCGGACTACACACCACCACGCACGACCAGGACATTTATATGCGAATACCTCTTGGGTCGAGAAAAGGTGGGGGAACACCTGGGGAGTTCCATGCACACCTATCTCCTGACCCTGCCCCGTCTCGAATTCGCGGCCATCATACCCAAAGGAGATTATGCTACCGTTTGCATGCTGGGGGACCGCATCGATCAGGACCTGGTGGATACATTCATGAACACACCCGTGGTCAAGAGCACCATGCCTCCTGACTGGGAAAGCGCACACAAGGACTGCCGTTGCTCCCCTAAGATTAATGTCCGCGATGCCCGGAGGCCGTTCGCCGACCGGATTCTCTTTATCGGCGACTGCGGAGTCAGCCGCCTCTACAAAGACGGGATAGGCGCCGCCTACCGTACATCCAAAGCTGCGGCGAAAACGGTTCTTTTTCAAGGAGTCAAAAAAGAAGACCTGAAAAAACACTTTTGGCCCGCCTGTCGGGCCCTCAAGAATGACAATACCATCGGCAAGTTAATATTCCTGGTGGTCGGAATGATGCAGAAGATAAAACCGGTCCGCAAAGGCATTCTGCGTATGGTCATCAAAGAACAGGCGAAAAAAGGCGGACGCAAGCGCATGAGCACGGTATTGTGGGACATGTTCACCGGCAGCGCACCCTACCGGGAAGTCCTCTTCCGCACTTTCCACCCCGGTTTTATCTTCGGCCTGTTATGGCATCTGATGGTGTCCAATACCCCCTTCGGGCGCGTCCCCCGACAGAAGGAGGCAGGAACATGAAAAAAAGCGGTGCTTTGGGCAAGGATTATTTTGACGGAGATATCATCGTCCGCGAAGGCGAAACCGGCGACTGCATGTTCGAAATCCAGGAAGGAAAGGTCGAGGTCATCGGCCAGAAGCAGGGGAAAGACGTTCGTCTGGCGGTTTTGGGCAAAGGCGATTTCTTCGGGGAGATGGCCATCTTCGAAAGGGAAGTCCGGTCCGCGACGGTCCGGGCCGTGGGAAAAGTCCGCGCCCTCACTATCGACAAAAGGACCCTGCTGCGACGCATCAGTGAAGATCCCACGCTGGCTTTCCGCCTGTTGGAAAAATTATCGCGACGCATCCGTGAGATGGATAAAGAGATCGTTGATTACAAAAGCGAGTGATGGTCCCGTTCGAGGAAGATAGCGGAACATGCCGTATCTACATGTCACGGATAAAGACGGAAAATACGCCCAATTCCCTATACTCAAGGATGAAATCATCCTAGGGCGCAGCGAGGACAACGACATTGTTCTGCAAGAAGGAATCGTCTCCCGTCAGCATGCCAAGATCAACCTCCGGGAAGACGGGTATTGGATCAGTGACCTGGGGAGCTACAACGGAACGCGGGTCAACGACAACCTGATCCAAGAAACCCGCCTGCAGGAGGGGGATACCATCCGGATCGGCAAGGCCACAATCCGTTATTCCGAAAGCGAACGCCCCGCCGACATGCCTCCCGATATCAGCAGCTCGCTGGAGATAAAGGAAAAAGCGACCTGGCACCACCAGATGATATCCAGCGTATCCGGGATATGCCTGAGTGAGGAATCATCCAGCCTGCTGGCCACTCTGGTCCCGGCCAAAAAAGCGTCGCAAACAGACCTCCAAAACCTCGAACGGACCAACAAGGTTCTCTTTGTGCTGTATGAAGTAAGCCGTCAGCTGAATTCCCTCCTGGAGTTCGAAGAGTTGCTGGAAAAGCTCATGGACTTGATTTTGAAGGTCATCGACGCCGACTACGGATTCTTGTTCCTCATCGGGGAATCCGGACCGGATGATCTCCGCCCGGTCGTCATAAAATCCAAACAAGGCGCGGTTAAGGACACGCAGGATATGATGGCCAGCCGTACCATCATCAATAAGGTCATCCAGGAGAAGGTCGCCCTACTCACATCGGATGCCATGGACGACACTCGGCTGTCCCAGGCCGAAAGCATCATCAGAAAAAAAATTCGTTCGGCCATGTGTGTCCCGCTCCTGGATCAGGGGAAAATCATCGGGCTTATCCAGCTCAACAGCATCCGCCTGAGCAATCTCTACAGTGAAAACGATCTCGAGCTGCTGAAGACCATTGGATGTCAGATGGCCCTCGTGATCGGTCAGGCCCGCCTGAACCGGCAGATCCGGGAAGAGGAAGAGATGCGGAGACGGCTGGAGAGGTTCCATTCACCCCAGGTGGTGAACCTGATCCTCCAGGATCAGAGCACTCAGGACAATATCATGGAGCCCAAAGAGGTCGACGCGACCGTGTTATTCACGGATATCGCCGGCTTCACCCCCCTGGCCGAGAAACTGCCCGCCCGCGACGTCACTCTCATGCTCAACCAACATTTTTCGCGCATGACCGACATCATATTCGAATTCGGGGGGACTCTCGATAAATACATCGGCGACGGTCTGATGGCGGTTTTCGGGGCTCCGGTGGAGGCGGACGACGATGCGGAGAGGGCGGTACGGGCGGCCCTCAAAATGCGGGATGAATTCCTGGACCTGCAGCGTAAGAAAGACGATTCCCTCCGCTTCGATATGCGGCTCGGCATAAACTCGGGTCGGGTGGTGGCCGGAAACATCGGATCACCGCGGCGCATGGATTACACCGTCATCGGCGATCCGGTCAATATCGCTTCCCGATTGGAAGCCGCGGCCAAGGCCAATCAGATTCTCATCGGGGAAGAGACCCTGCAGTTGGTCAAAGGGATATTCAAGATCAACCGGATCGGCCCCTTGAAGCTGAGAGGGAGGACGACGGAGACCATAGCCTACGAGGTCCTAGGAGAGTAGACCGAGCGGGATGATGAAGCCATGAAAGAGGATCAGAGCGCCGACACATGGGCAAACACGCGTTTGACTTTTTGGGGTGTCATCGGATCGGCCCCGGTTTCCTGTGCCGGCCCCCGCGAATACGGGAGCCACACCATCTGCACGAGCTTCAAAACAGCAAACGATGAGCTCATCGTCATCGATGCCGGGACCGGAATCATCCGCTTGGGGGACAGCATCGCTGCCGGCAGCACGCCTCCTCCCTCTCGGATTCACCTCCTCTTCACCCACTTTCACTTGGATCATATCATCGGGCTTCCCTTTTTCAAGCCGCTCTTTGTGAAGGACACCCCAATCACGTTCTATTCACCGTGGAGTGGAATGGAAACCCGCTCCGCCCTCGAGGGAGTGATGGCCGGACGCCGCTATCCCATCGATTTCGAGGATACCGCCTCGGCCAAAGACTTCCGGCGGCTGCCCGAGGATTCACAGGACCTCGCCGGAGCGCGTTTGTCGTGGTGTCCGCTCCGTCATCCTCAAGCCAGCGTGGCCTACCGCCTGGATTATGGAGAACGGGTCATTGTGCTTGCGACCGATACGGAACATCCCGAAGGCCATATCGATGAGCGGCTCCTGAATTTCTGTCGCGACGCCGATCTCTTGGTTTACGATTCCACCTTCACACCCGAAGAATACCCGGAGAAGAAGGGTTGGGGACACAGCACATGGCGGGAGGGAACCCGGCTGGCGTTGGAAGCCGGAGTTAAAAACCTGCTGCTCTCGCATCTAAATCCCGAACACCCTGACGCACTCCTCGCTGCCATCCAGGAGCAGGCCCGGAAGAAGTTCCCTTCCACCTGGATTGCGCGGGAAATATGACTTAATACCAAGCCACCGGGATCCTGATTCCCAGATTCAAGGCCTCTTCGCTCCTGATCCGATAGCCATCCCTCACGATTGACACCACCGAAACCCTGTGCTATAGGTGTGAGTCATACGCCTTGGGCCGCATGGATGGACACAAGGACGGCACCATGAATCTGACTGATGCGCTTAAGAAAAGAATCCTAATCCTCGATGGGGCTATGGGGACGGAGATCCTCCTGCGCACGGGAAAGAGCTTTGAATGCCCCGAACTCCTGAACATAACCGCAGAATCCCGCGTCATACTTGACATTCACCGCGCCTATATCGATGCCGGCGCAGACATCATCGAGACCAATACGCTGGGTGCCAACCGTATAAAACTGCAGTAGGCAAGCGCCGGATCCCGGGTCGAAGAGATAAATCTGGCCGCCGGCCGCAGCGCCTGCCAGGCCCGGGCCGACCGGCCGCTGTTCATCGCCGGTTCTCTGGGCCCGCTGGGAAAGCTTCTCCATCCCCTGGGGGATATCACGACTGCGGAGGCCTTCCAGGTCTTTTTCCAGCAGGCCCAGGCGCTGGAACGGGGCGGAGTCGATTTCATCCTGATCGAAACCCAGATCGATGTGTTGGAAGCCAAGACCGCCCTTCGTGCCGGCCGTGCGGCCACTTCCCTTCCGATAGCCGTCTCCATGACGTTTCCCCATGAGGAAGGGCGTACGGTTACAGGCACCGACCCGGAAACGGCGGCAGTCATTTTCGCCACTCCCGATGCCGATTTCTACGGGATCAACTGCGGCGGACATCCGGAAAAAATCCAAAAACACCTGGAACTCACGCTCCGTCACTGCCGGAAACCGCTGTTCGTCTACGCCAATGCGGGCGAGCCGCAAAAAAAGGGAGAAATCACGACCTTTCCATTGGGTCCGGAAGAGTACCTCGGCTATGCCCTCGGCTTCAGCCAAATGGGTGCCAATGTTATCGGCGGCTGCTGCGGCACCACACCCGACCATATCCGTCTTCTGGCAAGCGAAATCAAGGGAAAAGCACCCCGTAAGCCCCCTGAGCCCGTCGAAGGATTTCGTGCCGCCGGCCGCAATCGCGGGCTCGTGATCGGAGGTGACCGGCCGTTCCGGGTCATCGGCGAAAACATAAATCCCTTTGCCCGAAAAAAACTAGCCGCCGAAATCGACTCCAAAAGGCTGGGATTGGCCCGCACCTATGCCCGCCGTCAAGAGCAAAGCGGTGCTGACGCCTTGGACATAAATACCGGCCGCCGAGGCGAGCAGGATCCGGAATTTTACGCGGAGGCCGTAATCCGGTTGCAACAGGTTTCCAACCTGCCCTTCTTTCTCGACAACCGCAGCCCGAAAGCTCTCGAAGCCGCCCTCCGCAGCTATGCCGGGAAAGCGGTCATTAATTCCGTGACCGCAGAGAATGGAAGTCGGGAGATCCTATTCCCGCTGGCAAAGAAATACGGAGCCGCAGTGGTGCTGCTGGCCATGGACGAGGACGGCATTCCCGAAAGCGCTAGAGAGCGCCTGAACCTTATCCAGGAACTCTATGCCTGTGCGCTGGAATATGGACTGAGCCGGGACGACTTGTTGGTAGATCCGGTTGTGCTGGCCCTGGCCTCCAATCCGAACGGAGTTCTTGTCACGTTGGACACCATCGAGCTGATCGACTCCCTGCACATTCCTACCACCCTCGGCCTCTCCAACATCTCGTACGGCCTCCCCCGCAGGCGCTTGATCAATTCCTCATTCCTGAATATGGCCAGGCTGAGAGGGCTGACTTCGGCCATCTGCGATCCCCTGGACACGTATCTCATGTCGGCGATCCGCGCCGGCGATGCGCTCACCCTGCGCGACAACGGCCTGAAGCGTTATATCGAAGCCTTCTCCGAAGCCGTTGAGGAGCCCGAAGAGCCACCTGGGAAAACTCCCCAATCGGATGAAGAAGCGCTGTTCAGCGCCGTGTTTGAGGGAGAAAAGGGCGCCGTCGAGCTCCCTCTGCGCCGCCTCATTACCCAGGGGATGGACGGCTTCGCCATCCTGAAGACCATCCTCTCCCCCGCCCTGCAAAAAGCCGGGGAATACTATGAGCAGAATATCTATTTCCTGCCGCAGCTCATCCTGGCGGCGGAGGCCATGGAAACCGCTTCCGGCGTGCTTCAAAACGCCTTCCAAATGAGTAAAAAATCGCAGGCTCCTACCCGAATCGTTTTGGCCACGGTCAAGGGTGACCTGCATGACATAGGCAAAAATATCGTTCATTTAGTGCTCCGCAATTCCGGTTTTGAGGTCATCGATCTCGGAAAAAATGCGGATGCCGAGTTTATCATCGACACCGCACAGAGAGAAAGGGCGGGCATTATCGGACTCTCCTCGCTCATGACCACCACACTGGATGAGATGCCAAAGGTGATCAGGCTGAAAAACGCCCGTGCCCCTGGCATTAAGGTCATCCTGGGGGGAGCCGCGGTCTCGGCCGACTACGCCCGTAAGGTCGAAGCCGACGCGTACGGCAAAGATGCCATGGACGCCGTCCGCCAGGTGAGGAAGCTGGTGGGGGAAGATCCATGAATTTCCGCGAGTTTTTTCTTGAAGCCGATTGCATCGTTTTCGACGGAGCCATCGGCACTCAGATCTATGCCAAGGGGATCCCCAAGGGACATTGCTACGACGAACTCAACATCTCTATGCCCGAGGTGATGCTGGAAATCCACCAAGGATACCTGGAGGCTGGTGCCCAAGTCATCACCACCAATACCTTCGGAGCTAACCGGGCCATCCTGCAGGAATACTACGATTTGGGAGACAAGACCCGCGAGATCAACTATTACGGCGCCCGCCTGGCGAAGCGGGCTGCCAAGGAAAGGGCCTTTGTAGCCGGCTCGATAGGCCCCGTAACCCGGCCTCTGGACCGGAAAAAAGATCTCGATGCAATCCAGATCCGCACCTATATCCGGGAACAGGTCCAAGCCCTGCTGGAAGGCGGGGCAGACCTGATCGTATTCGAGACCTTCGCCGACATGGAAAAACTCATTCTGGCTATAGAGACAGCCAAAGAAATCGACAGCGATCTTTTCATCATCGCCAGCATGTCGTTCCCCGGCGAGGGAGGATTGACTCTCTTCGGACTCAATCCCTATGAAGTCGCCGCAGGACTCGACACTTCGGCCGCAGATGTCATCGGCTCCAACTGCGGCAGCGGCCCACAGAACGTGTTCGAAGTGGTCAAAAAGATGGGACAGGTTGCGACCAAAGAGTTGGCCGCCCAGCCCAACGCCGGTTTGGCCCAATTCGTGCAGGGAAAGTTCTACTATGCCTCCAATCCCCAGTACTTCGCGCGCTACGGACAAAAATTTCTCGCCGCCGGCGTAAAGGTCATCGGAGGTTGCTGTGGCACCACTCCCGAGCACATCCAGTCTCTGGCCGAGGCATTACGGGGGAAACAGCCGGGCCGGCGAAAACTGCGCTCCATCGCCCTATCCCGGCACGCGCACGAGCGCCCCCGGGAACACATCACATCCCCTCTGAAGTCTTTGTTGGAGCGGCGCTCCGTGACCGCGCTGGAGGTCGATCCACCCAAAGATGCGGATTTTGAAAAGCTGGCCCGCAAGATCGAATCCTATGCCAAATCCCTCAACGTGCTCAATGTGTCCGACAGCCCAATGGCCCGTCCCCGCATGTCGCCCATCGCCGCCGGAAAACTGTTGGGGGATGCCTTAGGTCTGGAGATCGTCGTGCATTACACCTGTCGGGACCGCAACATCCTGGGGATTCAATCGGATCTCCTGGGGGCTGCGGCCTTGAAACTCGAGAACTTCCTTGCCTTAGGCGGCGATCCGCCTTCCATCGGAGACTATCCCTTCGCCACCGGTGTGTACGACCTGACATCCGAAGGACTGGTTGCCTTGATGTCAGCGCTGAATCAGGGAATGGATCTTATGGGCAATCCCATGGGAAAACAGACCGGTTTTTTCATCGGCGTCGGGCTGGGAATCGGTTCGGATCCGGAAAAAGAGGTGGAGGCGGCCCGCCAGAAGACGGCCAAAGGTGCCCACTTCGTCATCACTCAGCCGGTGTTTCACGTACGGGAAAGCGTGAGGACCTTGGAAGGACTGCGAGAAGCCGGGATTCCCGTAATCCTGAGCGTCATGCCACTCGTTTCCGGCCGGAATGCCGAATACATCCACTTCGAGGTCCCCGGCATCAATATCCCGGATAATTATTTGAAGCGTATGGAAGGAACGGAAGGGAAATCGGGTGAGCGACAAGGCGTGAAAATCGCACGGGAAATCATCCGTGAGCTGCGGCCCCTCTGCTCCGGGATCCTCCTCATGCCGCCCCTGGAACGCTTCCGACTTCTAGAAGAGATCCTGTAATGGGCCAAGTCCGAAGAATCACTCGGACCAGTTCACACTATAACGCTTGATGACCCGGAATCCGTCTTCATTTTCCACGATTGCGTAGGCCTTCCCTTTTTTCCAGAGGCTGATTTCAATCTTGGTCAAGAAGCGGGTGAAATAACGCCCCTCCTGGTCAAAAACATCCACCCAGAAGTCTTCCTTTTCTTCCCCCTTCTCCCATGTCGTAACGAACATGCGGCCGTCCTCATCGAATACAAAATTCCGGTAAGGAGGGAAGTAATCGGGAAATTCAAAAAGTTCCGTGATATTTATACCCCCTGCGGCTCCCCCGAATGCCTCCATCCGTTCCATGATCTCATCGATATCATCCTGGGTGATCTTGACTTTTTTGTACTCTCTCTGGATGCTGAGAAAGTGCCTGCCCTGAGCATCGAAGGCCTGGACCTCATAGTCTTTGTTGGGGCCGTAATAGAGGTTCCCCTTCCCGTCAAAGGCGTACATATTGATCATATCCATCAGGTTGATTTTGTTCCCGCTCCCCGGTACGGGGGGCTTGAACTTGACCTTGGAAACGGTGAAGAGAGGATTGAGGTCCCGGTCGAATTTTTTCAGCTCGAAATACATTTCGCTCCCTTCCAATCCCATCTCGCGGCCGGCCAGGTTGCCCTTGCCGTCGGAGACGAGGAGGATCAGCCCTAATTTGTCGGCGATGCTGCGGTTCCGGATATGCTCTCCTTCCAGGGAGAAATAGGAGAGTGAACGGTTGGACGCATCCAGGACCATCAATTCATTGTCCGGGGTCAGAACGATTCCACCCGGGATCCCGAGTTCGCCGGGTCCCTGGCCAGGCCTGCCGATCAGGCGCACAAAACTTCCCTCGGTGTCATAGACCTTGATATTGCGGGCTTTCATATCCAATCCAAAGATCGTTCCTTGGTCGGAAACCACAAACAATCCCACCTCCGAAAAGGAGGTCTCCGGATCATCCCCGCCGCCGACCGATAATTCTTCTTGAAACGTGATCTTGGTGGGGACTCCCTTGGGGGCCTGCGGCTTGGTGCCGTTCGTGACGATCTTGACGCCGTCGACCGTTTTGACTTTTTGGGCCGGCAAGAATTCCGCGCAACTCAAGACTAGAAATAAGCTCAATCCTACTCCCAGTGTCACATTATTCATATTCCTTTGCATTCTCTTCTCTCCTCTTTCTGTCGTCGGGCCAGCCGTTGACGATCCGAGACAGCTGAGCTCTTAGATATTACTATTATATACGAACTTCTATTCACCGCGTTATGCAGGGCGAACATTAAGATTATTCGGATCCTCAAAGCAACTGATTCGCTCATCCGCGGTTGCCTCGAATCCGATCTGCCTGTATAAATAAATCCTGGAGCGATTCAGTATCCGAAGAAGCCATGCCTAAAGAAAGGAATGAAACCGACAGGCTGAATCCGACAGCCGTTTTCCGCCGGAAACTGCTGGGCTGGTACCGGGCCCACCGGAGGGATCTGCCCTGGAGAGCGAGCCGAGACCCTTATCGGATATGGATATCCGAAGTCATGCTGCAGCAGACCACTGTGGCGGCGGTGATTCCCTACTTCCTACGCTGGATGGAACGTTTCCCCGATATCGAGAAGCTGAGCCGGGCTTCGCTGCAGGAGGTCCTCACCGCATGGCAGGGATTGGGATATTACCAGCGGGCGCGCAACCTGCATCGAGCCGCGCGAATCATCGTATCCGAACATAAGGGATGCATACCCGATGACTACGATGACCTGCGCTCCCTTCCCGGATTCGGACCTTACACTACGGCGGCCGTGCTCAGCATCGCCTACGACCTTCCCTTCCTGGCGATGGATGCCAACCTCCGGCGTGTGGGCATGCGGCTGGTGGGTCTTCGAGGGGAGTCCGCCCCCCGCCACGATCGAACCTTGTCCGCCTATTTGGAGCCGTATCTTCCATCCCGGAATCCGGGCACATTCAATCAGGCCCTCATGGAACTCGGAGCACAGGTCTGTAGGGCCAGGAATCCGGCCTGCCTGATCTGCCCGTTGATCGAACTCTGCCGGGCCTATGCCCTGGGAGAGCAGGAGATCATTCCACGGCCGCGCCGGCGCACCACCATCCATTTGGAGGCGGTGATCGGTGTGATTCGGGAAGGAGACCGCTTCCTCATTCAAAAACGCCCCGACACCGGTCTGCTCGCCGGGCTGTGGGAATTTCCCGGAGGAAAACTGAAGCCGGGCGAGACTGCGGAACAGGCCCTCCGTCGAGAGCTCCGGGAAGAGCTGGGAGTGGATTTGGATGACGCCGACTATCTGACGACGGTGGAACACGCCTACACCCAGTTCCGCGTGACGCTCCACGCCTATGCCTGCCGGCTGCATCAGCGGCCTAAACTCAACCGGGATACCCGCCGCTGGGTCACGCTGTCCGGCATGCGGCGTTTCCCGTTCGCATCGGGAAGCGTCCGCATCATCCGGAAATTGCGGTCCGGATAGTTTCTAAATCCCGTGTAAGAAGAATCGGAGTCTAATCTTCAGGGAAGAGGACGTTCGCCTGTCTACAAAGACATGATGCAGGTGTTGGCGAAATAGGGAAACGAGAATTCCGTCAGATCACCGGTCTTTTTGCCCGGAATAGGCATGAGCCGAGCGGAGAGGGGTTTGTTCAGCCGGTTCGAAAGAGCCGCGATATCCAGCAGCAATGCATGCAGGGCTCTCTCGCTGACCCGGCCCGATAAGGGGATGGTATCCAGACCGGTTCCACAAACGGCGGAATAAGCCAACAGGCTGGTGACATCCAGATGCCCTTCCCGGTTTCTGCGAGCCAATCCAAAATCCTCCAACACCGGTAGCATTAGGCCGCGGTAGCCGCAAGTCTTGACCTTCAACCGGCCTAGAACGTCCGTAATAAGCTCGGCGATGCAAAGCGTTCCCGGTTCGCCGAATCGTCCCAATCCGAGTTGTTCGAAGGCAAATGCCACGCTCTGATGGCGTTTGACGGACGGGGCGATGGAGACGTCGATTCCACCATATTCTAGGTTGAGTCGAGCCGCGGCCGCGCGGGCCTTTTTTTCCAGCACCCGGCACTCCCGATTCATACCATCCTCCAGCCGAATCCCGGCCTGCTCCAGATCAGCGGCTCCGGAGAATGCCTCATACACCAGATCGCTGTTTTCCAATCCCAAGGCAAAGGCAGGAGGGCCGCGGTGAAAGGCGGCCGGGAAAAAGGGCGTCCCCGGGAGGATGTTGAACCCGGCGGCGAACCTAAGGTTGGCAAATCCGTCTCCCCCGATCCTTGACAGTCGCTTGATCAGCCGGGCGGACTGAAGGGCACACCTCCGATCCAACCTCCGGTTGTGCGATACGGCCGCCGTGACGAAGGCGGTCCGGGTGCTTTTGATGATGTCGTAGAGGCCCGGAACATGGTGTGCTTTGTGTGTGGCCCCCAAACTGAAATAGTCGATGCCCTCAGGATGCAGCAATTTTTCCATCTCGACCGCTGCCTCCCCCAGCCTTTCGACATGGGGGCTATATTGCTCCCACGGCTGGGTCGCCATGCGTACGGTCTGCACGACGAATCCGTCTCTTTCGAACATCTCCCTTATACGCAAGGTTGCGACGACCAGTTGCTGCATATTATTTCGGTCAAGGGGAAGCTCGGCGTTGAACCCGGTGGTGATGGTGCGTATCTTCATGCCTTGATTATATGTATTTTATGGTGAAATTCCACCCAAGTGGGCCACTCCGCGACAAATACCATGCCGATCGCTGTTCAGGACCCTGCGGTGATGCCTTTAATTTCTGCCGCCATCACTACTTGACTTATAAAATATATTTGTATACTATAATTTAAGGAGTAAAGGAGCGGATAATGACTGAGAAGGAATCCCCGGAGTTTTCACGCCGGAACTTCGTCAAGACGCTGACCGGCGGCGTGTTGGCCTCCACTTTCACTCCCTTTTCCGGATGGATCGAGGCCGAAAAATCCGTCAAAAACGATATCTTCCATGTCCACAGCATCCCTGATTTGCCTTTTCTATCCAGCGGAGACGGAAACCATCACATCGGGATTGAGTCCCTGCTCCAGATTATGGGAGAAAAGGGGCTTAAGTTCTACCGATCGAAACACGCTTCGGCACTGAGTGGATCCGACGGCCTGATCGCACCCCAGGATGTCGTGCTGGTCAAAGTCAATGCCCAATGGAAATACCGGGGATGCACCAACAGCGATCTCATCCGCGGTTTGGTGCAGCGCATCCTCGACCACCCCGATGGATTCGCCGGCGAGGTGGTGATCTTTGAAAACGGACAGAGCCGGGGAAGCCTCAATTGTGACATGAGCCTTCCGTATGGAGAGTCGAACATCCATGCCAATGCCAATCAGAAACACCAAACCTTTCTCTACTTGATCGATCAAGTGTTCAATGACCCACGCGTCTCCGGCTACCTGTTAGACCCCTTGATCATCACATTTATCGATGAAGACGATCACAAGACCGACGGCTACCGCAAGGTCGAAAATGTCTCCTACCCCTGTTTCACCACCGCCGGCGGAAACCGGGTGGAGCTCAAGCAAGGGATCTGGAGCGGGAAGAAACACACCTCCAACCTCAAGCTCATCAACGTGCCGGTCTTAAAGCACCACGACACAGGGGGATCGGAGATCACGGGTGCAGTCAAACATTTCTACGGCGTCCTCTCCATGCACGACGGCTGGAGAATGCCTCGGCACTACGATCTTTTGGGTGAGACCTGCGGAAAAATGATCGCCTCGATACGCACCCCGGTCCTGAACATCATGGATGCCATCTGGGTCTCCCACCGGAGCCTGTGGGGATACCCCGAGCGCAACACCGCCCGTACCAATCAGATCGCTGCCAGCCAGGATCCAGTGGCCCTGGATTATTGGGCCGCCAAACACATCCTCTACCCCGTCGACCGTAATCCCCGCCACCATCCCGATTACCGTGGTATTCAGAAATGGCTGGACGAAACCCGGACGACCATCAATTCCAGGGGAGGACTCAAAAATCCTTCCCAAGGCATCCGAGTCGACCAGGTGACTTCCGACGAAAGCCGCATGCGGGTGCACTCCGTGATCTCTCATACTCGCATCTTATCCGGAACGGTCACCTTGGCAGAAACCTATGACGAAGGCACAGCCGGGGCCGGCCTCCCGGGAGTTACGCTGTGGGGCCTCCCCGGAGATCCCATCACCGACGAGGACGGCCGGTATCGGGCCCGGGTTTATTCCGGCTGGAGCGGAAGCATAAGACCGGAAAAGAAAGGCTACACATTCATTCCTGAGAAAAGGGATCTGAAAAACGTGGCCTCCAAACGCAAGGATCAAGACTTTCTGGCCTATAAAAGCATCCACGCGCCTCTCGCCCTCACCGGAAATCGGGTAGAAAACCGCGGCCTCTTCTTCACCGAACACATCATCCAGCTGAGCTGGAAAGCCAATCCCGCAAATTCCGGCATTAATATCGTCAACTACCGCGTCTATGAAACATCGAACGTTTCCCACACCTTCCTGGCCGAGGTCGATGCAGGCACCCTTCAGTTCATGGTACGTGGCAGCGGAAAAAAACAGCCCCGGACCTTCGAAGTCGTAGCCGTGAGCCAGCAGAAACGGGAAGGCGCTCCGGCCGAAGTCACGATCTGAATGGACATCCTCCCGCACATCCGGTAAGCTAAAAAGAAGAATGCGGGAACGGTTTTTCACGGATCAGCGTGACGCATGCTGCTCAAGATAATCATCGTCATCATCGCTTCCTATGTGCTTTTCGAACTGATCGAACATGCTGTCCTGCCCTTGGTTTGGCTTATCCTTAAGAAAAAACGACGCACCCTCACCGGAGCCGAGGGATTGATGGGGGAAATCGGCCGGGTCAAAGCATGGCAGGGTTCCGATGGAAAGGTTTTCGTCCATGGAGAGCTTTGGCAGGCGATGTGTGAAGAGCCCCTATCGTCCGGCGACAAAATCGTAGTGGACGGCATCCGGGGACTCACGCTCGAGGTCAAGCCATGGCAACCCGGTCAAGATTAGCGGTTGCAGTCTTGTCATTGTTCATCCAGGTGTCGGACAATTTGTCTAAAGAGTCATTCCGGCTTCGCAGCTTGATTTGCGTCCGACACAATCTCTCCTAGGAATCGGGATTGCGTATGCGAAATAGAATGGGGAAGAAATTGGCTTTCATAACGCCCGGCATGAGAGCCGTATTATCGGCGTCCCTCTCCATATTCGCTCTGGCTTTGGTCGTTTCATCGTATAGTCTTGCCCGGCAGCAGACAGTTACCCTCGATCCGGAAACAGAAGATGAAGCGCGGCTCAATCGGCTGCTCCCCCCCGACGAGATCATGGAGGCGATGGAGGTGACGCCGGGCATGATCGTGGCGGAGATCGGGGCCGGCCGCGGCCGTTTCGTAGTACGCCTGGCCGATCGATTAGGATCCACCGGCAAGGTGTACGCCGAAGATATCGATGCTGAAGCACTGAATCATCTGGAGGAACGCTGCCGGCGCTTGGGCTTCACGAACGTTAAGACGATCGTCGGGGACATCACCGATCCTAGGCTCCCCGGGGGAGAACTGGATCTGCTGGTCGTCATCTCATCCTACCATCATTTCGCAGAACCGGTCGCTTTGCTTCGAAATGCCAGATCGGCGCTTAAGCCCGAGGGGAGATTGGCCGTCGCGGAATGGCTGCCTTGGAGCGAAAACGATATGGAAGGCACCCCACGAAAAACCTTGGAAGCCCAGATGGAGGCCGCCGGCTACGCCCTCGAGCGCGTCGAAGCCTTATCGGCGGCCAAGCCGCTGAATATTTATATTTTCCGTATACATCAATGCCTCAACCCAATACCCAACCCTCCCAATCCTATTTGACTATCTTCTTCTAACTTGTTATCCTTCCCTCGCGCGGCCGTATGGGGAAGAACGTGCCTATTCACTGTCCAAAATGCGATTTCAAGAATCCCGACGACACGCGATTCTGTGGGAAATGCGGGACGAAATTTTCTTCCTCGGAAAATGGTCCCGAAACCCATACGGCAACTCTGCAAACCCGCATCCAATTCCTTAGACGAGGGAGTATCTTTGCCGGTCGCTATGAAGTCATCGAAGGACTCGGCGTGGGGGGAATGGGCAGCGTCTACAAGGTATTCGACCGCAACACCAATGAGAAAATAGCCCTGAAGCTCATCAATCCGCAAGTTTCATCTGACAACGAGACCATCGAACGCTTCAGCAACGAATTGAAGATCGCCCGCAAGATATCGCACCGGAACGTCTGCCGAATGTATGACCTGGGAAAGGTGGAAGGCGCGCATTACATCACGATGGAATACGTATCCGGCGAAGATCTCAAGAGCATGATCAAAATGTCGAAGCAGCTCAGCGTCTCCGCGGCCGTATCCATCGGGAGACAGGTATGTGAAGGCTTGTCCGAGGCCCACAGGACGGGAGTCGTGCATCGTGACCTGAAGCCCAGCAACATAATGGTCGATAAAAACGGTAATGCGAAAATCATGGATTTTGGGATCGCGAGATCCCTCAAAACCAGAGGAATCACCGGGTCGGGCATAGTCGTCGGGACTCCGGAATACATGTCTCCCGAACAGGTAGGGGGGGAAGATACCGATCATCGGTCTGACATCTATTCCATGGGCGTGATTCTCTACAAGATGGTAACGGGCAAAGCACCTTTTGAAGGCGATACCGCCTTGACCATAGCATTCAAGCATAAGACCGAACAGCCGGTCGAGCCGGTTAAACTGAATCCCCACGTATCAAAGGAACTGAGCCGTCTCATCCTCAAATGTATGGAGAAGAACAGAAACAGGCGGCCTCAATCCGCTGAGGAGCTGGGCTTGTATTTAGAGAGGATCGGAACCGAAACGCCGATGCTCGACATAGCCGGCTGGAAACATTCCATTGCGGTGCTCCCATTCAAGAACATGAGCGCAGATCCGGAGCAGGAGTATTTTTGCGACGGGATGGCCGAAGACATCATCAACTCCCTGACTCGGATAAAGGACATTCGAGTGGTCGCTCGGACATCGGTGTTTTCATTCAAGGGAAAGGACCTGGATGTCCGTGATATCGGACAGCAGCTCAATGTGGATAAGATCGTTGAGGGCAGTGTCCGTAAAGCAGGTAACCGGCTCCGAATAACGGCTCAGCTCATCAATGCCTCGGATGGCTATCATCTCTGGTCAGAGAGGTTCGATCGAGAATTGGAAGATGTGTTCGCCATCCAGGATGAGGTCACCCGGGCGATCGTTGAAAACCTACGGATCAAGCTTTTCAAGAAAATGGAGGCACAAGTTTTCAAGCATCGCCGGGAAGACCCGGAGGCCTATAACCTGTATTTGATGGGCCGGTATTATCTAAACCAGAGAACAGAAGACGGGCTGCACAGGAGCATCACCTATTTCGAGGAGATGATCGAAAGCGACCCCGCATCCTCGCTCGGATATACCGGTCTGGCCGACGCCTACCATTCCCTCGGTTACTTTAATTATATGTCCGCGGGCGAGGCCTATACGAGGGCAAAGGATGCCGCAGTTAAAGCGCTGGCCATCGACAAGACGCTGGCCGAGGCCCTCACGTCGCTGGCCAGTGTAAAGCTTTTCTATGAATGGAAGCTGACGGAGGCGGAAGATGAATTCAGGCAGGCCATCAGATACAATCCCAGTTATGTAACGGCTTATCACAGACTCGCGTTCGCCCTGTCCGCCAAAGGCCGGCATGATGAGGCCATCCGTAAAATAAATCGAGCGCGGACGCTCGACCCGCTTTCTCCCGCCATAGCCACGGCCGCCGGTTGGGTCTTGTACCTGGCTCGTCAATACGACCAAGCCATCGACCTGTGCACGAAAACACGGGAGATGGACCCGGGCTTCCATGTGGCCCATGTCGTCGTCGGGCTTGCCCTCATGGAAAAAGGGCTCCTCGAGGAGGCGATATCCGCATTCGAGAAGGCCTTGGAGCTGGAAAGCCGTGACATCGCTACCCTGGCCTATCTAGGAACGGCATGCACGAGAGCCGGCAGAGAGAATGCATCCAGGAAAATACTTCAAGAAATGGAGACCATTGCCCGGCGTAAGCATGTCCCCTCTTTTTACCGGGCGGTGTTGCTGATAGGACTGGGCAAGAACGAGGAGGCATTGGAATGGCTCGATAAGGCCTTCGAGGCACGGATCCCTTGGATGATTTTTCTCAACGTGTGGCCCCTCTTCGACCGCTTGGAGACGGATCCGAAGTTCTCCGCCCTATTAAACCGATTCGGTACAGAAGAACCCGGGGCACGGCCTCCAGGTCCGTGTTCCGCCGCCTGAACCGCGCCCCAAAAAAATCGTTTTCACTATCTATTTTTAGATATTCCGCATAATCTCGGATATAATTAGCCGTGTCTAGGAAAGGAGCTGGAACCATGAAACTCAGCCGCCGTGAATTCCTGATTGCCTCCGGTTGTGCCGCCGCAGGGCTTGCCTGCCCGGCTGCGCGCAAAGACCGCATCGGCCTGGTCCTGTCATCCCACCCAAAGCTCCCGCGTCCTGTTTCTCCGGAGGGGCCGCTGGATGATAAGCTGATCCGCGACATGGTCTGGAAGGCCATCGAGTACGGAAGGCCGGCGGCGGGCAGCCTGGGATCTAAGATCCGCCCTGGATCCTGGGTGGTCATCAAACCCAACATCGCGTTCCTGGGATCGCAGGAGAGCTACCGGAGCGGCGACATCACGGATTTCCGAGTGACCAAGGCCGTCCTGGAATACGTAGCCCGCAATTCGCGGGCCAAACGCATCACGGTTGCCGAAGGGGGAAGCTATCAGGCCGCGCATAACTCGGGAATGTGGGAGATCTCCCAAAATGGGGTGCGCGTCGACGCCCGGGCATTCGACTGGGGAGACGAGGAATTTCCCGGCTGGGCCGGAAGCTTGGAAGGCATGCTGCAGGAGTTCGGGAAACAATTTCCGGATAAACAGTTTGACTACATAAACCTGAACCTCGACGCCATGCGGGATGCGTCCGGCGCCTTCCTGTATACCGAAGTCAAACCCACAACCCAAGGAATCGGAGCCTTCGGCGCTCGCTCCGATTACTGCCTCAGCAACACGATTCACAACTGCGACTTTCTGATCAATGTCCCCGTCATGAAGATCCACTCGGACTGCGGCATCACGGCCTGCCTGAAGAACTACGTCGGCACGGCACCCCGTGAGGTTTACGCCCCCTCTTGGAGATATTCCAACCGGATCCTCCACGACGAGTATTCGGTGGAAGGTCGGATCGACGGTTGGCTGGTGGATCTAGGGACGTTCCATCCGGCCGATTACAGCATCGTGGACGGCATCCGCGGGCTGCAGTACGCCAATCACAACAACCGCAAACCGGACCAGATGCTGCGCAGCAACCTGGTGCTGGCCGGCGAAGATGCCGTAGCCCTCGATGCCATGGTGGCGAAGATCATGGGTTTCAACACCTGGGACTTTGATTTTCTCCACATGGCCGCGCTGCGGGGCATCGGGACCATGGACTTGGGTGGCATCGACGTCGTCGGGGATGATCCCGATCGCATCACCCGGCGTTGGGCCAAAGCCGCTCGGTGGCACGGCCGCTGCAACCGGGATTGGAGCGTCACGGCGGATCCGGAATCGCCCATGGAGACCTGGAGTAAGGTCACGATTCCGACCGACACGCTTCACCTGTCCCGTATTGCGGGCGAAGCGGCACCGGCGACGCCTTACGCAGCGGCGATGCGCGTTCGTTCCCAGGGATACCGCAAGGGATTCCTATGGCTGGGCGTCCATGGCCGGGTCACGGTGGTTGTGAACGGCGACCGGGTGTTGGAAAAAGAGAGCACGGAGGATTGCCAGGTCGGACAGTTCAAAGTCCCCCTCGAACTTCAAACGGGCGAGAATCTATTGGTGTTCCACGTCCAGGGATTGACCAATTCCCCACAGATCAGCGTTCTGTTGGTGGGGCCGCGCAATGACGGCGATACAGCCGACGGCATCCGCTATCTGGTTTAGCTTTAAATCCCTAACATCAATGATCGGCGGAGCCCGCTTCCACACGCAGGAACCGTACGGCATTGTGATAAAAAATATCTCGCTTCTGTTCTGCAGTCAGGAAATCAGCAGATTCGATCCCTTCGATCGCCGATGCGATGACACCCAGCCAAACCGTCTGGTCCGAGCCGAACATGATGCGTTTTCCAAAGCCTGCTTCAACTAATCCCCGTAAATACCTATGGAATTCTTCTCTGGGGAGGAGCCAATTGATCAATGAAACGTCGACATACACCCGAGGATGCGCGAACATAAGTCCGATCATCTCTTCCAGGAAGGGCCATCCCGCATGCATCACATAGACACGGAGCCGGGGATGTCGAATGAGCGTATCCTCGAGGAGGAGTGGATTTCCTAAAGCGACCCGATACTGCGGCCAATAGGCATTGACCGGAGCCGCGGCAGCAGGTCCCATATGAATCCCGATGGGGACATCCAGCTCTTCCGCCATTTTGAAGTACGGCTCCACATGGGCGTCGTTCGGTGCGGCGCCGGAGGGCTGAACCCATAATTCCGCCAGCATCGCGTAACGACCCGAAGAGAACTCCCTGCGAAGCCATGTTAAGTCCTCAGGCTTGGTTTCATTCCCCACATGTCTCTGATATCCCGGGATAATCCGTCCCGGAGCCGCCTTCTGTAGGCTTTCAAGTCGACCGCCGAACGCAACCGCTTTTACGATATTGAAGCGCTCAAAATTCTGTAGAATCTCCTCCAGCAGTTCCTCGTCGGATCGGGCAAAGGTAAGGCTCTCGGGGAAAAGACTCGGATCACCCGACTTTGAGTCCCATGCGGGATAGGCGTGGACGTGAACATCTATGATCGGCGGCCTCTCCTCCGAGGCCGCCGCTTCCGATGCCCTGTCGCTAAGTTTTTGACAGCTGAGGCTGAAAAAAACAGGCGTGACAAGCGTCATAAACAGGATGGGCCGGCAAAGTGCTTTCATCTCGCTCTCCCCAGTAAGGCTTTTCCGGTAATACGGATATCAATAATGGAGCCAATCCGTTCTGGAGACGTGCCGATCTGATCGCATGATCAGCTTCATGACGAAAATTATTAAACATATCCCTGAACAATGCAACCTCACCGAAATGAACCTGAAATTCTTAAAGCGATTCACATGTCAAGTGCATGGCGGTTTTCGTATTCATAGAAGCCTTTTTTTCCGTTACTCTGAATTTTATAAGAGCGGATGATGGCAAATTGCCGGCCGTGAAACGTGGCCTGCGAATGCGGCGCAAGGTTTAGCCGGTGTTTTCAGAAGTACGAAAGCCTGGACGTCCCTCCGCGAAGGGACAGTCTGTCGAACTCGTGTTTGACGAAAAACTCGGCTCCGGATATCCGCAAGTCGTAGAGCTTTTCCGATTCGCAGCCGCTGGTCAGGATCTTGGGACCCATGAGAAGACAGCCGCAGGTTTTGTGTCCATGGGCCTTGATCAAGCTGATTTTGGAAGACTCCTTGTCCGGAGCGATAACGGCGATGCTGTCCGACAGCGCCGTCACGATTCTCCCGTCAGGACACACGCAAAGCGCCGAGATCTCTGCGTCCGGGGGAAGAGATAAAGCCTGAAATGACTCATTCTCCGGATCGACGATATACACGACATCCGATTCCACCAGGATCTTTCCGCCGGGATAGGGCTTTGTCCGTCGCGTACTTCCCAGTCCGAAGGCTGTGAACATCGTATTCTGCCGGAGGTCCCAGAGGCTGAGCAGCCCCTCGGGCCCGGTGGCATAAATCCTACCGCCGGTATCCATTGTGAGGTCCCTTATGGGTTCATCATACGCTGCGATCCTCGATATCCTCATCCGAGTGAAATCCCAGACTCGCAGAGAGCCGTCGGCATGCCCGGTCACCAGCGTATCTTCGAGTTGAGAGTCGAGGCACGTCACAGGCGGGAAACATGATACGTAGCGGTTTGACCGCCGCCTTTCAAACGATAGCTGGAGCAGCTCTCCTTCGTCATCTATGAGGAAGATATCTCTCCCCAGGAGCGAAAGCGCCCGGTTCGACCCGAGCCGGGCGCAAAAAACGCGGTTGTCCACAAAGGTGAGGATAAAAGCATAGCCCCCTTCTCCAAGCCCGGCGATCTGATCTTGGGCGTAGAAACGGATCTGTTGCGGCTTGATATCGGAAAGCGGGATGTAGCTTAGGAAATGGGGTTGGCCCTTCAGATCCTGGTTCAGCACCATCTGGAATTTCCGCTCCTCCACGGCAAATTCCCTCGGAACCGCACCGGGCATGGCCTCGCTCTCCCGGTCGAAACAGCCTCTTTCGACGGTCAAGCTCCCGAAATCCTGCTCGCAGGTGTGCGAATTCCTCGGAAACTCTCCGAGGCGGATTAAGTCTCCCCAACGATCGACACGGGGCTTCTGGAACAACTCATGAATTTCTTCACCGCTCAAGCGGTTGGATGCCGAGTTATCCAGATCATAGATCAAGACGTTTCCCTGCAGATAGAACAGCGTGTCTTCCAGGGCGGGCTCTTCCAGAAAGGATAGGTGTGTCTTGATGCTCTCAAGGGCCAATTCCCGTTCTTCCAGATTCGCCCGACGAGTCGATTGGGCCGCCCGGAAATTGACAACCACATCCAACAGGCCTCGTTTGTAAAACCGTTCGATCACACGCTGAAAATAATGCCGATCACGGCAGCCGTCCAGAACGATCAACTTCCGGTCTCCCTGTTCCTCAAGAAAACGGGATAAATAATCCTCAGGGTCGTCGGCTTCCGGGGAAACCGGATAGCCTTCGTAATAGACCGGATCTATGTGCTTCCTCAGCCAATCCAAACCCAATATGCGGTTGAATATCGCCTGGTCTTTTTTCCGGTCCCGCATCAAGTACAGGATATCTTCCGACTTGATTGCCCCGAATCCCCCTCTGATCGCCTCACAGAAATAGGTCTTCCCGGTCCCGGAATCTCCGTTCACGGCCATGATGACCCGGCCTTTGGTTCTGATCAGGTAATGCAGAGTTTCGGAAAGTTCGTAAAGCCCTTTTTGGGCCGGCTTGAGTCCCAGGATGTTGACGGCTCCGATGTCATAAAGATACAGAGAGTGCAGGAATTCCGGACACTCCATTTTCTTCAGAGCGCTCACGGTCTCGACAAAACTGTCCTTGTTTTTTTGGCCCAATAACCTAAGGAGCGTCATGATGATGTCCGTGCTGATCCCCCCCATCCGGTCTTTTTGAGCCTTGCCGATTTCTCCCAGAGTCCAGGCCAGATGGGTTTTCAAGCTGTCCGACGGATGTGATACACAGGCCAGGATAGGAGGAAGCGCAGCCAGTGAGTGGAGGCCGATCCTGCCCAGGGCCTGGACAGCTTCGATTTTTTGTCCGGTTATATCCGCGAGCCAGTTCGCCTGCCCCTCTGTCTGTGAAATGACGGTGTTCGACATATCGAGAACCCGGGCCGCCGCCCGTACGACACCGGGCTCCTTTATGCTTCCGAGGGTATAAAAAAGATTCTCTCTGATTTTGGTGTAGCGGGCGGGAAAGACGTCCAGGGCCTTAAGCAGGCATTCCGTGGAACGTGTATCCCGGAGGACGCTGAGTATGACCGATGCCGTGTAGGGAATCCCACTATCGACATCCAGCGATTCGTCTAAAAGCAGGCTCATGCAGGGGCGCAACAGCGCCGGCGACACCTCGGCCACGACTCCCGTCGGAGGATGCAGCTTCTGGATGATCAAAGCGTACGCTTCCTCCCTTTGGTTCGGATTACTGGCAGAGACCAAAAGTCCCTCGATCGAGCGTGCCAGCCGGTCCTCTTCCGCCAACAGTACGGGGATGGCTCGGAGCCCTTCCGGAAACGCCGGAACGAGTCGACCATAGAGGCCGGTGAGCAGGGCCGTATGATGATGGCGCGAGTTGTATTTCTCCGCCTGAGCATTGAGGTCCAGGAGGCGTTTCCCATATAGGCCGCATTCAGCCTTAGCCGCCCGGTTCCATTCCGGGACACATCTGTTGCTGTTGATCCGCATCGCCTCAGCCGCCGTACACCAGGTCAGGATTCGGTAGATCGTCCAGAACGGCTGATTCTCGGCATCGCCGGATTCGGGCTGATCACACGAAGCGGGTTCCGCTCCCTCGTCCATGGCCAGCCGGATCATCTCCAGTTTATCCATGCCAAATTCCCGCTTCAGGCTGGAGAGAACATCATGAAAACAGGCAACGCGCTTTGAGCCGTCCAGCCTCAAGCACTGGAATAGAATTTCATGGGAAGCACACTCTTCGAGCGTGCGTGGGCTGTCCCGCCATTTGCCCTGCCTGTCCAAGTACCTCGAAGCACGGGTATCCAGAGCAGCCAGGATCTTCTCAACCTGGCTGACCAGAGTGCGAGCCGTGTCTTCCGTATTCTCCATATCAGCTGGGGATGAGAACCTCGAGATCTGCGTCAAGCTCCGCGGTTTCGAGCCGGAGCAGCCAGCCCTCCCCGTAGGGGTCCCTGCGCAAGAGTCCTAGGTCGCGGGTGACGGCGGCATTGGCCTGGTAGATCCGCCCGGTGGCCGGTGACCAGATCCGGTGTATGTGTCCCCGGGCATCGGTCAAACGCGCACAGACTTCGCCCTGAAACACTCTTTTGTTTTCAGCCAAGAGCTCGATGGCGGTGATCCGATCGATGTTCTGCAGGAACTCATAGACCACACCGACCGTCACTCTGTTCGGCCCTTCCTTCTGAAGCCAGGTATGGCCGCGCAGACAGAACAAGTTTCGGGGCATAGGCGGGGGCTGCTCTTTTTCCCTGTTTAGAGTTGTCAGAGACTGTGTGAAGGCCCGGGCGACCAGGCCCCTGAGCTCGTCGGGGGTGAACGGCTTTGGAATGTAGTCGAACGCACCGGATTTTATGGTCTGCACAGCGGTCTTGATAGAGGGATAGCCCGTGACCATGATTACAATGACATCGGGGCGGGAGAGTTTCAAGGATGTGAGAAGATCCACGCCGCTGATTCCGGGCATCATGAGATCGGTTATCACCATGTCGTATGGATGTTCCTTATCCTTTACCAGGGCTTCTTCCCCGCTCAATGCCATATCCACAGCATAGCGTTCAGAGAGAATGGCCTGCCTCATGCTTTTACAGACGTTGATTTCATCGTCCACGACCAGGATTCTCTTCTGTTTGTCGTGCGGCATTGCTTCCTCCAGTCTCGGATTCATGGGATTGGGAAATCGGCAGGATGACTGTGAAGGTGGAACCCTGACCCGGCTGGCTTTCGACCTCTATGGTTCCCCCATGCTGCTTCGCGATGCCGTATATAACGGCCAGTCCCAGACCGGTTCCCCCTTTTTTGGTGGTGAAGAAAGGATCGAACAGCTTGGGCAGATGATCCTCCGGTATGCCTGCCCCGGTATCTGTGAAACAAATCTCGAGCCGCCGCTTGGCTCCGGAGAGCCGGCTGCTCACCGAAAGGATACCGCCTTCCGGCATGGCTTCAGCAGCGTTGATCATGAGATTCCAAAAAACCTGCTTCATCTTGTCAGGGTCGACCTCCACGTCGGGAAGGCCCGGTCCCAGATTTTTCTGGATCGTGATGTTATGGAACAGGGCCTGATTTTTCAGGATGTTGACGGTGTTTATCAAGATGTCATTGATGCTCACCAAGTATTTCCGGGGAGGGCTCTGCCGCGAAAACTCCAGGAGCCCTTTGACGATCTCGCTGCAGCGGCTGGTCTCCTCTGCGATCATGAGCATGTTTTCGTAGGTTTCGGACTCCTTATCGGTTTTTTCCATCAGGAGATGGGCGTTGATAAGGATCGACGTCAGGGGATTGTTGATTTCGTGGGCTACACCGGCGGCCATCTTCCCCATTGAAGCCAGTTTCTCCGATTGGATCAGCGAGTTTTGCATGGTCACCAGTTCCCGGGTCCGTTCGTCAACTCTCTTTTCCAGGGTTTTCCCCCAGAGTAAAAGATCGGCATGAGCTTTTTTCAACTCCGCCGTCATCTGATTGAAGGCTTCGGCCAGCTGCCCGACTTCATCCTGGTAGGTGACCTCTACCTGATGGTTCAGATCCCCCCGGGCGATGGTCCCGGTGGCTTCGACCATGACCTGAAGGGGCCGGATAAAGGTCGAGGTGATGAAAAAGAGCAAAATCAGCAGGATGACCACACAGAGGGCCGCCATGCCGGCAAAGGTCGCCATCACACGATTCCTAAGGTCGAGGTAAGGCTTCTCCAGCATCCCCACATAGAGGATACCGATGATCTCCTGGTCGATGTCCTTTATGGGCTCATAGGCGGTCAGGTACCAGTCATTTACCACGAAGGCGCGGTCGGTCCAGGTTCGGCCCTCCCTGAGCACCGCCTGACTGACTTCCTGGCTGACGCGTGTACCGATGGCCCGCTCTCCATTTTCCTGCTTGACGTTGGTGGAGATCCTCAGGTCCTGTTGGAAGATGGTGGCGGTGCCGATCTCTGTGCCGTTATATTTTTCATCCTTGAAAACGAGTTCCTTGATCCGGTCCACGATCGTGTAGTCACGGTTGAGCAGGACCCCTCCGTACAGGCTGCCGATGATCGACCGGTTTTCATCATACAGCGGAGCCGCGGCCTTCAACATCATCCCATCTATGATGGAATCCTGCTTCGAAGGAGCTGCTTTGGGAGTGGGAATGATTTTCATGATGGCCTGCTCGGCCAAGGCATCGCCCTCTCTCACCAGTTCATCCCGGCTGATGATTTGGGTGGCCGCGACGACCGCACCGCGGATGGCCCGGCTGACCAGAGGATCCCCTGATTGGCCGTCGCCTGTGCGGCCGGGCTGGGATGCGCGGACGATCACTTTTCCCTGGGAATCGGTCAAGGTGAGGATATCCAGGTCAAAGTCGGTCATGACTCGCCTTAAATAGGCGGAGAGGGTATCGAAATCTTCGCCTTCGATGAGATGCTGCAGGGATTCCCGTGAGGCATTTGCCGCGACGATGTCCCGGATGTCGTTAAGCTTCTCGTTGTAGACCATCCGTGCGGAAGCCAGGTCGTGCCAGACTTTGGCCTGAGCCAACCCCGTAATGGTCCGGTGCTCGAGCCGCGTTCCGAGTATCAGGGTCAGAATCCCTCCCATGCTGATGACCATCAGGAAACTGAGGATCAGCTTTCGGCGCAGTGGGAGATTCAGGAATTTACTGAGCATGGCGGTGTCGCCCAAGTCCGTATTCTAACAGCCGGGCTTGCCTTCTTCCGTGAATGATAGCTCAATCGTTCTCCCATTTCAAGGGATTACAGAGATTCACTCCATGATCTTCTCCAGCAAGGCCAATTCCTGGATGAGCTTGGTATAACCACCGATAATCTTGATCCGTTTCCCATGGTTTTTTTAAAATGGCCGTCCGAAGAAATGGACTGGAGGGTGCACATGGCTAGGCAAAGGACCGGCCTCCGTCTTAATGTCCCCTTGCGTTCGTTTCCTCAATTTGTTTGGGGGCTTTGAAATTCATCAAGGGGCAGCAAAAGCCCCAGCTGATGTAGTCCTGGATGAGGAATCGGAGAACGAATCCAGAGGGAGCCGGGGTCCATTCTTTCGATTGAGGCGTCCCGGATGTTATTCGATGATGTCTCGTCATGGGCTTGCGCTCTGTAGTACAATTACACTCTAAATGTAGTATAAATGGATCTTATTGTCAATATCTATTCGCTTTTTTATGAAATTATGAGCGGCGGTTGAATCCCGGTCATCAAGATTAAAGCGAGATGAGGCTTAAAAGTAGCCGAGATTCTCGAGCCGTTTGCGGATCGCCTCGACCTCCTCCGAAGACAGGTCTTTTTTACCTGCCCCGGTGACCGACATGAGGTCACGGAGGATGTAGACCACGAATTCGTTGACACTGCTGAAACCGCTCCCCTCGATCACGGTCTTTATCTTCTCATACAAGGGACGGGGAATCTTAAGGGTAACCCGGTCTGTTCCCATGGATTTCATTTTATGTGCGATTCCCGGGCATGTCAAATCATCCTGATGTTGAATCTCCCCTAAGCCTCTTTTTGACGACCCGAATCCCTGTGTGATAGTCTGCCGAAGGACTCTCTCAATCTACGCAGAGGAGGTCGATCATGAATTCCTTGCGTCTTTCCCACACATGTTCAGCACCGAGATCCGTCCTGACACTCGGCGCCCTGTTGATATATCTAACTTCCGCAGGCTGCACGTCCGAGCAGGTCGATCTCGATGCCAGAATCCAGCGCATCGAGTCCAGCCTCCTTCCCGGACCGGGCATCGTCATCCACGGCCGCTCCTGGCCGAATGCGTCGCTGTTGGAGCGGATGGAAGCCTACGGGGTTCCCGGAGTCAGTATCGCCGTCATCAGAGACTTCGAAGTCGAGTGGGCGAAGGGATACGGTCTCCGATCCGCGGAAAGCGATGAGCCGGTCACCCCGACCACGCTGTTCCAGGCCGCCTCCATCAGCAAACCGGTAGCGGCTGCGGCAGCCCTGAGCTTGGTACAGGAAGGGCTCCTCGACCTGGATGAAGACATCAACGGCAGGCTCAAGAGTTGGAAGGTCCCGGAGAACGAATTCACGGCGAATAATAAGATCACCCTGCGGGGCTTACTCAGCCACACCGCCGGCCTCACGGTCCAAGGCTTTCCCGGCTATGCCCGGGGTCGGGACGTTCCGACCCTGATCCAGGTCCTGGACGGTGAGAAGCCGGCCAACACGGCCCCCATCCGCGTGGACAGCGCCCCTGGATCTCTTTGGCGCTACTCGGGCGGTGGGTACACGGTGATGCAGCAGCTGCTGATCGATGTGCTGGGAGAGCCCTTCCCCGCGATCCTGCGGAAAAGGGTACTCGACCCTGCGGGCATGATCGACAGCACCTATGAGCAGCCCCTGCCGGAGACGCGCTTCGTACAGGCGTCGACCGCCCACCTCCGCAATGGGAAGCCGGTCAAAGGCGGTTGGCACACCTATCCGGAGATGGCGGCCGCCGGCCTCTGGACCACACCCACCGATCTCTGCCGCTTCGCCATAACTGTGATGGAGGCCTTCCATGGACGATCGGCCACGCCTCTTTCCCGGACGACGGCCAGAGAGATGCTGACCGAAGTGGACGGAGGGTACGGATTGGGCTTCAGCCTCGAAGGAGCGGGCGAGACGCTCCAGTTCTACCACGGAGGCAGCAACGCCGGCTTCAAGTGCGGCCTCGTGGCCTGGGCCCATTCCGGCCAAGGCGCGGTCATCATGACCAACGGAGATTCCGGAAGCCCGCTCCTTACGGAGATCCTCCACAGCCTGTCCCGGGAATACGGCTGGCCCGGTTTCAAGCCTCAAGAAAAGACGGTCATAGACCTACTGGTCGATAAGCTCGGGAATTACACCGGAATCTATAAGATGAGGCCGAGCGGAACCTTGAGTATCGTTGTGGAGGACGGGCGGCTGTTCATCGAGCACCTCTACGTCGTGCCGGGTGGCAGGCAGCGGATCGAGATCTTCCCCGAATCCGAGTCACGCTTTTTCGCCGTCGCCACAGATGCGACCCTCACGTTTCAGAGGAATGCCGGAGGCGACATCAGCGGCATCGCACTCAAGGAAGGGAACCGCACCCGCGAAGGATCGAAGGTCGAGGAGACTGGGGAGATTAACTAGCTGCCCATCTATGTGGAGAAGGACTTCCTCACGACCCGACTCTTCTCCCCCTCTTTGACCGAGGGAAAAGCCGTGATTCTCACGGCCCGTAACCGAGGTGTGCTCGACGAATACATGGCGCTCAAAAGGCGGAAGCGGGAAGCTGAGCGGCAGGGTCGCCAGCCTGATAGGGAGGATGAGCTGGCCTGGAGTTTCGGCCGGCTGCTTTCCTACAGCGAGAAGTCATCCGCCGCCACATGGAGATGAAGCCATAAAGGGATATCAATAACCCGGGACGCGATTATCCGTATTATTTCAGCGATCCGAAGGAGGCTGTCATGAAGAATCTGGTCGGCGCGGCCCTGGTTCTGCTGGGCTTCTGCATACCGCTGTGTGCCCAGGAAGGAATAATCGAGTTCACTCGAGACCGCTGGAGCCTTCAAGGTCAGGTCGTGGATCACCTCGGCCAAAAAAGCCTGCGCGGCCGCGCCATTCTGAAAGATGTTGAATTCGAAAACGGAGTCATCGAGGTGGACATGGCCTTCTCCGGAGGGCGCTGCTTCGCCATGATCCTGTTCCGCATCCAGCCTGGAAACAGCTACGAAAACTTCTACATTCGGCCCCACAAAAGCGAAAAATACGATGCGCTGCAGTACCAGCCGGTCAACGGAGGCCTGGGCGGGTGGCAGCTCTACAGCGGCGATGGGAGCTCCGCAGCTGCGGGGATCCCTCTCGAGCGCTGGGTCCACGTGAAGCTGGAAGTGGCGGGCACCCAGGCCAGAGTCTATCTCGACCGCGCGGAGACACCGGCGCTGGTCATCCACGAACTGAAACGCGGGCACGGAAAGGGCGGCATCGGCCTCAACGGCCCGCCCAACGAACTCGCCCATTTCGCCAACTTCAGCTTTCGAAGTGACGATACACTGGTTTTCGATCCTCCGCCGCCCCCCATCACGCGGGAATGCATGCTCCGAGACTGGGAGCTGTCGCAGCCTTTCGATGTCACGGCCATCAACCGCGAAATCCACCCTAAACAACAAAACCTGCCCGGAATCGAGTGGAAAAGTATCCATGGTGACGAAACCGGCCTAGTGGACATCGCTCCCCATGTGCGCAAGTCCGGGACCGCTCCGGAATGCGTGCTGGCGCGGACTGTCATCGACTCCGAATCCGGAGAAATGAAGAAGCTGACCTTCGGCTACAGTGATGAATTAAGTGTGTTTTTAAACGGCAGGATCCTGTTCCGCGGCAACAGCGAATTCCGACGGCGGGACCCGGAATTTGCCGGCATCGTGGGACTAAACGACGCCGTCTTTTTGCCCCTGCAGAAGGGGAAAAACGAACTCCTGCTCATGGTGAGCGAGATCTTCGGCGGCTGGGGTTTCATGTGCCGGCTGGGTCCGCCGCGTGGGGAGGCGGAGTATATCCATGCGTCCATCGAAAAGGCCTGGGAAGCCTCTTCACGACTAGCGGCACCGGAATCGGTCTGTTACGACCCTATCTCCGATGCCCTGTATGTCTCGAATTTCGGAGGGAATCACATTTCCAAGCTTAATCTTACGGGTGAGGTCCTCGAACGCCGATGGGTTTCGGGATTGGAGAATCCGACCGGATTGGCTTGCGTCGGGGCGCGCCTGTACGCCGTAGAGCGCCGCAATCTGGTGGCCGTCGACATCGCGGCCGGGATCGTGGCCGAAAGATACCCCATCCCAGGAGCGCGGTTTCCCAATGATGTGGCCGTGGGAGGCGCGGGAGAGCTCTTTATCTCTGATTCGCAGAGGCATGCCATCTACAGGTTCCGGGAGGGCACGGTCGAGGTCTGGCTGGAAAGTCATTTACTGCCCAATGCCAACGGGCTGCACTGGGACGGCCGCCGCCTGATCGTGGGAGCGTCGGGTGACGGCAGCTTCAAGGCCGTTACTCCGGAAGACAAACACATTAGCACCCTGCTGCGCCTGGGGAGCGGGGCGGTCATGGACGGCGTTCAGGCCCTGGATGACGGCAGCTATCTGATGGGAGATTGGAACGGCCGGATTTTCCAGGTCCATGCCGACGGGAAGAAGCTCGAACTCCTGAATACCATGGATGCCAAGCTCACGCTGGCGGATTTTGCATTCATTCCCGAAAAGAACCTGCTCGTCATACCGACCCTGTACGGGAACCGAGTCCTAGCCTATCGGTTGAAACAGCGCTGAATTGAAGCTTCACTAGAATATCCAAAAATTGTCGAAGAATACCTCTGGCGGGAAGACGTGGGAGTCGAACCCACCCGGGACGGTTTCGCGCCCCACACTGGTTTTGAAGACCAGGAGGCCCACCGGAACCTATGCCTTCCCGTCCTTACCCAGGATTCGCTTGTCGCCGACGCGCAGGGTCAGGCCTTCGGCGTCGAGGTATTCCAGGATAGCCTGGGCGTATTTGCGGGAGAACTTGAGGGCATCCCGCAGATCGGCCAGCGTGATGCTCCCCTGCCTCCGGATATATTCTATAACAAATGCGCGCGCCTTTGACAATGCCTGCGGATGGTAGATGACTTTGTCATCCAGGCGAATAAGTCTGCCCTGCTCCAGAAGGAGATTAACAATCTCCATAAATGACTTTTCAGGCATCCCCAAGCGCTCGCGCACTTCGCTCTCCACCGGGGCGGTTATGCCGCCGCGTCGGAACACCTCTTCGATCTCGGCCGCCCTTTCGCGATCCTTGGCGCTCAAGGCCACGTCGTAGCTAGCCGGCCCGATCCTCCCGCCTTTGACGGAGAAGCCTTTCGTATCCTCCAGACTGAGCAGCAGGTTATCAAAGGTGCGGGCATCCCCCCATTTCCGGAATCGGGCTTTAAGCCGCGACAGCGGGACATCCGATCGATAGGGATTTGTTTTGAGGCAGGACGAGATTTCTGCTTTTAAAAATTCCTGCAGGCGGGCGAAATTCTCCCTGTGCATGACTGATGCATCTGATCCTGGGAATGCTTCCGAATTCTCGCGGGAATCCCCTAGACTGAGAAGCTTCTTTTCCCGGAAGAGTTCCGCGGCCGCTTCGCGGACGTCCTGCTCCCGCTCCCCCAGCTTGAGCGCCGTCATGTGAAGGCTCTGCGGCCGCGAGCCGGCATTGAGGATCATCTGCTCCACTTTGTTCTTTCGGGATCCCTCCAGCCGCAGAAGACCGGACGTAACCTCAGGATCCAGGCGCCTGTGTTTCTCCGGAAATCCGTCAAGAACGACGCCCCCGCCGATGGTCAGAACCGGAGAGAAGGAGCGGATAACGAAGCGGTCACCGGGAAGCGCGACGGCGGGCGCCTCCATCACAAACTGGGCCAGGGCCGATTCTCCGGGCATCAAGAGGTCCGTGTCCAGCAGCATGACCCGGCATATAACCTCCGCGGTCCCCACGTGCAGCCGCACCCGCATGCGGTTCTTGAGCTCACGGCCGAAGCTTTTCAAGAGGTGCAGCCGCCCGTCCAGCCTCTGGGTGGGGAAAAGCGATTCCGGGAAGGCCGCCGTCTGTCCCCGCCGGAGAAGCTCTTTCTTGATCTCGGGCAGGTTGAGGGCTGTCCGGTGCCCGATCACCGAGCGCACGACCTGGTTGTGATGGACTTGTATGCCGCGCACCCGCGAGGTCAGACCTTCCGGATAGACCTCGATCCTCTCCCCCACCGTCACTCGACCCGATAGGACCGTCCCGGCGATCACGGTTCCGAATCCGGGCATGGTGAACACCCGGTCCACGGGCATGCGGAAGATCCCGCTGTCTTGCCGCTCCCCCACTGCATCCGCCAAATCGAGCAGCGCCAGCTTGACATCCGAGATCCCTGCCCCGGTCAAGGAAGAGACCGATAAAATGGGCGCATTTTGCAAAAAGCTGCCCCTCACAAAGTTGCGGACCTCGGAATCGAGCTCAACCAACCGCTCTTTCTCCACCAGGTCGGATTTTGTTAGGACTACGATGCCTCTGGGTATCTCCAGCAGCTTCAGGATTTCGAAATGCTCCCGGGTCTGAACATTGATTCCCTCGTCCGCCGCCACCACCAGCAGGGCCGCATCGATGCCGCTGGCTCCCGCCACCATGGTCTTGACCAGCTTTTCATGGCCTGGGACATCGATGAACACCACCTGCTTGGTTCTCTCGGGCGCATCCAGAAAGACGAATCCCAGCTCGATGGTGATGCCGCGGCGCTTTTCCTCCGAAAGGGTGTCGGCATCCACTCCGGTCAAGGCCTTGACCAGGGCCGTCTTGCCGTGGTCGATATGCCCGGCCGTACCCACAACGACATGAGGCATCGCGAATCCCGGTGCATCCATGGTCATTTCCGCGCGCCTTTTTTGATCAAGACTTCTCCTGAGGAGGCGGCCGTGATGCGGCCGACTTCCGCGGCGTGTTCGACACCCCGGGATCGAAGACGGCGCACCAGTTCCCGACTGCGGCCCGCGTCGATGGCGATCAGCAGCCCCCCGGAGGTCTGGGGATCATAGAGTATGGTCTCCCACTCGAGGCCCACGTCGCGGTCTGTGCCCGCCATTTTTTCAGCGAACTCACGGTTGCGCTCCACCGCCCCCGAGATATACTCCTGTTCCACGAATTCGAGCACACCGTCGAAGACCGGAATCGCATCCACATAGACTTCGGCCGCGACCCGGCTCTGCACCACCATTTCGGCCAGATGGCCTAAAAAGCCGAAACCGGTCACATCCGTGGCCGTGGTGACACCCATCTCCAGCATGGTCTGGGAGGCGGTCTTATTCAGTTCGGCCATGGATCGGCTGATGGCCTGCATCTGGAACGGGAAGGCCTTGCCCAGCTGGTGGGCGAAGCTTATGATCCCGGTGCCCAGCGGCTTGGTGAGAATCAGGACATCACCGGGTCGGGCTCGGTCGTTGGTCACGAGATGCTGCGGGTCTACGGTCCCGGTTACCGCAAATCCGAACTTGATCTCCTGATCCTTGATGCTGTGGCCGCCGATGACCACCGCCTCGGCCTCGATCATTTTCTCGACTCCCCCTTTGAGTATCCGATGCATGACGGAAAGGTTCAGTTTCTCGATGGGAAAGGCGATAATGGAAAGCGCCGTCAGGGGAGTTCCCCCCATGGCGTAGATGTCACTGACCGAATTGGCGGCCGCGATCTGCCCGAAAATATAGGGATTATCCACATTAGGGGTAAAGATATCCACGGTTTGGACCAGCGCCTGATCCTGACCGAGCTGATAGACGCCGGCGTCGTCACAGGTGTCGGAGCTGACCAGGACGCGTGGATCATCCAGAGTCGGCAGGTCGGCCAGTGCGACCTTCAAGTCGTTCTGATTGATCTTGGAGGCGCAGCCGGCGCTCTCCACAAATTCCGTGAGCTTGTGATATCTTCCGGGGCGTCAGGGAGACGCTCCCCCGCGCAGAGACACACGTTCTGTGCCTTGAGCAGATCGCACGGGCAGGGCTGCCTGGGATTGCAGATGCAGTGCCCCAACCGTCGGGAACGGCCCATGACCACCTTGCGCTTTTCCGGATCAAAGGAGCTCATCGGTCTGCTGTTCGCCGAGGATCCGAATAAGCGCATCGGCTATGATCAGCTCCTCTCCTTTAAGCGCCGTGCGCAGATCCAGGAGCAGGGCTTCTCTGTGCACGCGGGCGAAGATAGGGGGATCATGCCGGCGGAGGCGGCGGGCGAGCTTTTCAGCGCTCATGAGAGGCGATCGGATTTGAATCAGCTTGGTGGGGATGGTCTCGACCGGGACGGCGCCGCTTCCTACTTGAGAACCGCCATCGATGACGGTGATCTCCGTCTCTGCTGTGACCAGTGGTCGCACCCTCCGCACCAGCCGCTGGGCCCTACGGCCGACCTGAGCCGCGCTCCGGGAAAACATCCAGTAAACCGGATGGTCCTCGCTCAACCGATCCGGCCGCAGGAACAAGCGGAGAGTGGCTTCCATGCCGGCGATCGTCAATTTTCCTACGCGTAGGGCGCGCGCCAATTGATTCTTTCGGATGAGGTCCACCACCTCGCGTTTTCCAACGATGATCCCGGCTTGGGGGCCGCCGATCAGCTTGTCTCCGCTGAAGCAGGCCACGTCCACACCGGCCCGGATGCTGTCCTGGACCAAGGGTTCGTGCTCGATTCCCCAGCGCCCGAGATCGACCAGGGCTCCGCTGCCCAGGTCATCGATGCAATACAGGCCGTGGGCATGAGCCAGTTCGACCAGGTCATCGAGGGCCGGCTCTTCCGTGAAGCCGACGATCCGGAAGTTGCTGTGATGAACCCGCATCATGGCGCCGGTCGTTTCCGTGATGGCCTCCCGGTAGTCGCGTAGGTGGGTCTTGTTGGTGGTCCCCACTTCTTTGAGGACCGCACCGGAGGCCGCCATCACATCGGGCATGCGGAAGGCCCCGCCGATTTCGACCAATTGCCCGCGTGAGACAATCACCTCTTTGGCTTCCGCCAGGGTATTGAGGATCAGCATGGTAGCGGCCGCATTGTTGTTGACCACCGTGGCCGCCTCTGCGCCGGTCAAATCGCAGATTAAGCCCTCGAGGTGGGCGTCGCGATGGCGGCGGCGCCCGGAATCGCGATCGATGGCTAAGGTACTGTAGCCGGTGGACACTTCGGCCAGGGCACTTTGGGCCGATTCCGAAAAGGCCGCACGGCCGAGGCCGGTGTGCATGATGACACCGGTAGCGTTGACCGCCCTGCACAGCGAGGGGATGAATTTCTGTCGGAGATAGTCATTCACAGCAGCGGCGATAGCTGCCGGCTCGAGTTTTTCCTTCGGGAAGGCCTCGGCTGAGGAAATTAGTATTTCCTCGCGCAGAGCATTCACCACATAACGGGCCGCTTCCGACACCATGACCTCCCCGTAGCGTTTGACCAGGGAAAGAACCGCCGGATCATTCTTCAGCTTGTCAACCGAAGGAAGGGATCGCAAGGGCCGGCTGGTCATGACGAGCATAATAGTACAATTCCTGTCTCGAGGCAATCGCACGGCAAAAAATGGAGGTAGAAATGGGGACTGTCCCCATTTTATCAGTCGCCTATTTTTTGCCCATGATCTTAAACGTCTTGGTGAACAGGCGACACCAGCCCTCATCCTCGTGACAGATCCAGGCCTCAGGCATGATTCCGATCTCGAAATCCTCAGCATCGTTATCCAATGTGATGGGAACCGCCTTCTCCTCCGCGCCTTGACAGTGAACGGCCTTGAGCCGGGAGGGCACTCGATCGGACGAGATCTCATCCGTCTCCTGAGCAGAGTTCGGCACACTCCCGAAAATCAAAAAGGGGACGGCTTGACAAGCGAAGGCACTTTGACTATAAACTCCGTGGGATTTCTGAAATCAGGCGGATTCCCAAACTCAAAAGATCCGTCCCCGGTATTTAAGCCGCGGAGAGACCGCCCCGAGACCGGTGTTGTGGGTGAGGGACTTCAAATGAGGCTACATAAGTTCCGGACTATTTCGTTGTTTTCTTTTGTTTTGATGCTATGGCCGCCTCCATCGTCTTCAACCGCAGCCCAAACCCATCCCACCGGCAAGCCCAATGTGCTCTTCATCGCCGTCGATGACCTCCGCCCCGAATTAGGGTGCTACGGATCGAGGACCGTCCTCAGTCCCAACATCGACCGGCTGGCTCAACAGGGACTCGTGTTCACGCGTGCCTATTGCCAGCAGGCGATCTGCAATCCATCGCGAGCCAGCCTGCTCACAGGACTGCGGCCGGATTCCATTCGGGTATGGGATCTGGAGACTCACTTTCGGAAGCAACGGCCAAACATCGTAACCCTGCCTCAGCATTTCAAGAACCATGGATATCAGACCGTAGGATTGGGTAAGATCTTTCACGACACCCTGCCGGATCCTACTTCCTGGAGCCGACCGGAGCCCGAAAATCCGGTCAGCTACCATTACCTGTCCCCGGAAACACGCGCCCGTCAGTGGAACCGTGCCGCCAATGCCGGCCGGCTGGGAAGGAGCCAGAGCTGGATTTATGCCTTCCTGCGCGGCCCGGCCACCGAGTGCATGGAGGCGGAAGACAATCAATATCGCGATGGATCCATGACCGACGCTGCCCTAAAAATCATGCATGAGTTGAAGGACCAGGGCCCCTTTTTCCTGGCCGTCGGCTTTTACAAGCCCCATCTTCCGTTTGTGGCGCCCAAAAAATATTGGGATTTGTACGAGCGGGAAAAACTTCCCCTTGCAGCCAACAATTTCCTTCCTCAGGATGCTCCGCTCTTCGCCATCAACAGCCTTCAGGAACTGATGTGTTACGAAGACTTCGTGAGCTCCCCGAGACCCACAGAGGGGCCTCTTTCCGAACAACAGGCACGGCTTCTCAAACACGGCTACTACGCTTGTGTAAGTTATATCGACGCACAGATCGGCAGGTTACTGGACGCGGTCGAAGAATGGGATCTTCGGGACAACACCATCATCGTGCTCTGGGGAGATCACGGCTGGAAGCTGGGAGAGCACAACAGCTGGGGCAAACGGACCAACTACGAGGTCGATACACTCTCGCCCTTGATCATCTCGACACCGGGGGCCCGTGGAAACGGACGAGCGACCGCGTCGCTGGTCGAATTCGTGGACATCTTCCCAACTCTGTGTGAGCTTGCCGATCTTCCCCTTCCCAAGGGATTGGAGGGATTCAGCCTGGTCCCGCTGCTCAACGATCCGGACCGGTACTGGAAGCATGCGGTCTTCAGTCAGTTCCAGAGGGGATTCACGGGCCGTTATATGGGCCGCTCCGTCCGTACTCCCCGTTACCGCTATGTGGAATGGCGGGATTGGATCGACAGGCGCCTCATCGCGGTCGAGTTGTACGATCACGACACCGATCCGCAGGAAAATATCAACATTGCCCAACGGCCGGCAAACAAAGAGTTGACCAAGACCTTGACCTGGCAGTTGAGGCGCGGTTGGTGGAATGCCCGCCCTGAGATCAAGCGCAAATAGGACGCATCCGGACGGCTACCCGAGTCGCCACCTCGAAGAAGATGAGTTGAGGGTGGCGGAGAGGGTGGGATTCGAACCCACGGTACCGATTTTCGTCGGTACAATCGCTTAGCAGGCGACCCTGTTCAACCACTCCAGCACCTCTCCGCTAAGCTGCTGATGGCAGATCATTCTACCCTTTTTAAAGGTCCACCGTCAACCCGAGAGCCCTTGCCAAAAAATCACCCGAAAAATTGAAACGCCTCAAAATGTATAATTAAGGTTGACTCTGGATATGGCATCGAATATCTTACCTGATAAATGTGCAGAGCCATCCATGCACAAAACGACTAAGGAGGGAAGAAACATGAAACGTCTGGGACTTATGGTCATTGCGGTGCTCCTTATTGCGTCCGTGGGCCTGGCGGATCAAAACGACCGGGTCGTGATTCGTAAAGAGCTGAAGGTCTTGGGCAGCCTGGATCCCGAGATATCTATGATGGCCACCGGGGATAAGGAGAAACTCATGGTGTATAACGTGTTTCCCATATCCAGTGCCGACGGTCTCACCCTGGATGTGTTCCACAACATAAGCCTGAATATGGCAAAAAACTACGGGATATCGTTTGCCGTGGAATTGGGAGGGCTGAAGGCAACCGAAGCAGCGCTGCATTACGTGTTCACCGGCCCGGAATTCTTCACCGAACCCAGCGACTGGTTCGATGTCAAAAAGAACTTCTATTACTTCTATTATTACGATCTTCTCGGATCATGGAAGAGGGGCGTTTACACGCTGACCGTGATTGCAGAAGAAGACAACGGAGCTTCCGGGGCAGGCTGTGTGGCCACCTGCCGGTTCAGAATCTATTGATGGATTCGATCTTGTTGCAGTGAGGCCGGCGACCGGCCGGGGCCGCACGGTCCGTTCTGGCAATAAGAGGGACTTAGCTGTGCCGATACCATAATTTGAGGGGATATCTCGGCGGCCCGACTACTCTTTGCAGGAGGGAACTGGCGGAGGGAGAGGGATTCGAACCCCCGTCACGATCGCTCGTGATGCGGTTTTCAAGACCGCCGCCTTCAACCACTCGGCCATCCCTCCGCAGAGGAAAGTCATTCTATCATCCCCCCCTTAAAACCACAAGCCGGATGCCTGATCTCCACGACCGAAGCGAGGTCGACCCGCGCCCAAATTTTTGGAATAAGTAGCCTGTCGCCGGTTTTTTTTATATAATCGGCCCATGCTGGATGCAAAACTCATCCTGGAAAATCCGCAGCTTGTCATCGACAAGACCACCGCCCGCGGCGTCGAACTCGACTTGACCGAATTTCTCGACCTCTCCACGCGACGTAAGACCCACCTGCAGGAGTCCGAGCGGCTGCGGGCCGAACAGAACCGGACCTCCAAAGAAATCGGCCGCATGAAAAAAGAGCGACTCGATGCCTCAGCTCTCATCGCCGAGATGAAACAGGTGTCTGACGCCATCAAGGCACATGAGGAACAACTCCGTGAGCTGGACGAGAGGCTCGAAATCATCCTGCTGAACATCCCCAACCTGGCCCATGATTCCGTGCCGGTCGGCACTTCGGATAAAGACAACCGATTGGTGCGCATTTTCGGGAAAAAACCTGAGTTCGATTTCCCGCCCCACCCGCATTGGGAGATCGGCAGCGACCTGGGGATATTGGATTTCGATCGCGCATCCAAAATCACCGGCACGCGCTTCGCTGTCTACCTGGGAGCCGGAGCGCTCCTGGAGAGAGCGCTCATCAACTTCATGCTGGACATCCACACCCATGACCGGGGCTATAAGGAGGTGATCCCGCCGTTTATCGCCAATGACAAAAGCCTCCTCGGGACCGGGAACCTGCCCAAGTTCGAGGAAGACCTGTTCAAGCTGAGGGGATATTCCTGGTATTTGATCCCCACCGCCGAGGTCCCTCTCACCAACTTCTACCGCGACGAGATCTTGGACGCCGCCATCCTGCCCCAACGCTTCGTGGCGTACACGCCTTGCTTCCGTTCTGAGGCCGGTTCCTATGGTAAGGACATCCGAGGGCTGGTGCGTCAGCATCAGTTCAACAAGGTCGAGATGATGAGCTTCGTACGGCCGGAAAATTCCTATCAGGAACTGGAATTCATGACCGGAAATGCCGAGAGCATCCTGCAGCGTCTGGGACTCCCTTTCCGGGTGGTGGAACTGTCCACGGGGGATCTGGGTTTCGCCGGGGCCAAGACCTACGATCTGGAACTATGGATGCCCCACCGCAAGGCTTATCTGGAAATATCCTCCTGCACCAACTGCGAAAGTTTCCAGGCTCGGCGGGCCAACATTCGCTTCCGCCGGGAAACCAAAGCCAAGCCTGAATATGTCCACACCCTGAATGGATCGGGCGTGGCGGTGGGACGAACAGTGAGCGCAATCCTGGAAAACTTCCAGCAGCCGGACGGTTCGGTCATTCTACCGGAAGCCCTCCGTCCTTATATGGACGGAATGGAACGGATCACAAAGTCCTGAGCGACCGGCTCAGGAAAAAGCCGATGAAGAGCACGTCCTGTTCCGGAAGAGCATTCAGGGCGGGAACATGACCGAGGGGCCGAGGAGAATGTAGGGTGCAGCGGGCACGTTTCGACAGACTGGTGGAAGATGTGCGCCGGTCCCTCCCGCGGCGCTTTAAAAAACTCATCGAAAACGTGGCGTTTCAAGTGGACGACTGGCACCCCGACTCGCCCCACATCCTGGGCATTTACCACGGGGTCCCCTACCAGCACCGCGGCCCCTATTACGGAAACGTCCCGCCCGACGTCATCGTCATCTATCAGAAAGCCATCGAACGGATCAGCGCCGATGAGAACGAGGTCAGGAAAAAGATCCGCGAAGTGGTGCTGCACGAGGTCGCGCATTATTTCGGATTCTCAGAAGCACACCTGCGCGAGATCGAATCCGATAACCAGGATGAATGAAAGATAAAAAGGAGACAGGATGACCGCCCAGTACCAAGGTATTTACGCCGCCCTGACCACCCCTTTTCAAGAGGAGGCCCTTTTCCCGGAAATGCTCGAGCAAAACATCCTCAAATACAACCGATTCGATCTGGCGGGCTATGTGATCGGGGGCTCAACCGGAGAAAACATTCATCTCAGCGATGAAGAATGCCTCGCGCTGGTGAAGACGGCCCGGGGAACGGCGTCTCCCGGACGGAAGATCATCGCCGGCACCGCCCGCGGATCCGCCCGCTTGACTATCGCATTCACCAACCGCACGGCAGATTTGGGCGCGGACGCCGCGTTGATCCTTCTGCCGCATTACTATAAAGGCTTGATGGCTCCGGAGGCGCTGAGGCGGTTTTACGAAACCGTGGCCGATCACAGCCGCATCCCGATCATCATCTACAGCATTCCCCAAAACACCGGGATCAACCCGCCTCCCCGTTTGATCATCGAGCTTTCCCGGCACCACAACATCCTGGGGATCAAAGACAGCTCCGGCAATCTTTCGCTGCTCGAGGAAGCCTTTCCTCGTATGGCGGCAGGTTCCACCTTTCTATTGGGAGCCGGGAGCATCCTTTTTCCCGGCCTGCTCATGGGGGCTTCCGGCGGCATAATGACATTAGCCGCCGTGGCACCCGAGCTCTGCGTGAAACTTTACGGCTGTTTCAAAGATCAGGAATGGGACGAAGGCCGCCGCCTACAAATGGAGTTAGTGCCGCTCAATCAAGCCGTCACCAGGCATCACGGTGTCCCGGGAGCCAAATATGCCCTTGACCTGAGGGGATACTACGGCGGACCCTGCCGCCTTCCCCTTCTCCCCCCGAACCCTAAGGCAAAAGAGGAGATCCGGACGATCCTAGAGGACCTGAATCTGTCAGGACGCTGAGGAGAAAAGCATGCCTGGAGCTGACCGTCGTGTGTTCATGAAAAAGGCTTTTTGGGGCACCCTGTCCGCGACTTATTGGGGAGGAGCAGCCGGCCGTCTCATTTCTCCGGTCCCGGCTCGACCGAAGCGCATCTTACGCAACGGCATGGTTTACCGCAGGTTGGGCCGAACGGGGCTCGAAATCTCCGAGGTTTCACTGGGAGGGAGCCCGCTCCCCGATTGGGGCGTGCTGATGCAGGCCGTCGAGCGCGGCGTCAACTATATCGACACCTCCCACTCCTACCAAAACGGCAACTCGGAGAGGGCGGTAGG
>Ga0180437_10000742_pt1 | contig 59791 bp, 41 predicted proteins | sample SS_ome_4_FD_132410 | JGI IMG/M metagenome (GOLD analysis project Ga0180437, IMG submission 132410) | Hypersaline lake sediment archaeal communities from the Salton Sea, California, USA - SS_3_D_1 metaG | ecosystem: Environmental > Aquatic > Non-marine Saline and Alkaline > Hypersaline >...
AGGCACATACGAGAGATCATCTTCGATGACCGGAGGATGAGAAGGTTGAGCCCCAGCCTTCCGCATCTTTCCCCTATGGGCGTTGGAGTAGAGGCCATAATAGCGGATCATGACCTGACCCTTGTCAGGAATATGAGAAGTGACTCTGGCGATGCGGGCAAAGCCACCCATCGGATTGCCGCAGTCCAGATACTTCTCGACCACATCCTGGATCACAGGACGGAAATACCCATACTGCTTCTCGAAACGATTCTCATATTCTCTGAGAAACCGCTCGAAATAATGAAAGGACACCCGGTTAAACACCGTGGGTTCCGGATGACGCTGGCGGTAGATCCCTGCCATGGCAGGGAAGTTTATTCATGAAATGAGCCAGGAAGCAGATAATAACCTAAAAAGACTGAGTACGCCTGGGATGCTCTCTTCATAAGTCAGGCTATTTTTGTAATGATGTAATCAGATGTTGACGAAAGAAAGTATATTTTGACAACCATAGATGCCGGGAAAATATCTTCCCCCATATGATGTCCTTGACTCTCTTTCCGGATTATCTACAATGTTGTCGTGAATCACCATAGGGAGGTGGCCATGAACCCCAAAATAAGGATTTTTTCGATCGCATTGATTATTGCCGGACTTTTTTGTTCGGGTGGTTGTGGCAGCGACCACGCTGCCGGCACAGAAGGCGGCGTTCTCGACAGCCTTGCCAGACCTCAGCAGGGACGCTCGATGCGTGCGACATCCGCCATGCGCGTGGGTGAGATCCGCCGAGGGCCCGATGGGGACAGAAATGCCGGCGAGCGCCGGTACGACCCGAAGGCCGCCCCCCGCGGGGATGACGACGTCCAGAGCAATTGGGACAATTTCAACGTCCCTTCCGGCAGCACCCATGTCCTTCTCGATGAAAAGGGCCCGGGCGTCATCACGCACATCTGGATCACCTTTCTCGGCCCGGAGCCTCAAGACTGGGCTCCGCAAGGTTCGGCCAACCACCAGGAGCTCATGCTCCGGATGTACTGGGACGGGAATCCCAAGCCGGCCGTGGAAGCGCCGGTCGGAGATTTTTTCGCGAACTGCTTCGGGGAGCGGACCGAAGTCATCAGTCTGCCGGTCATCGTCGAGGGCGGCGACTCCTACAACGCTTTCTGGCGGATGCCCTTCCGGAAATCCGCCCGGATCGAGATCGAAAATCAAAGCTCCAAGCCCCTCAGCCTCCTCTACTACAACATCGACTGGATCAAGCTGGACAGCCTGCCGAAGGATACGCCTTACTTTTACGCGCAGTACCGCCAGGAATACCCGGCCCGCAGCGGCCAGGACTATGTCCTCCTGGAGACGACCGGCAAGGGCCATTATGTCGGGGCAGTTCTGGGCGTGAGGATGCGCAGCCCAGCCTGGTTCGGAGAGGGGGACGAGAAGGTCTACATCGACGGAGAAGCGATCCCTTCGATATGGGGCACGGGAACCGAAGACTATTTCCTGTCGGCCTGGGGTCTCCAGACCGCCAGCACGCCCTATTTCGGGGTGCCCTTTTTCGATGGCCGGACTATCGGGGGTCATGTCAGTTCCTACCGCTGGCACCTCCATGATCCCATCGTCTTCAACTCCGGCATCAAGGTCACGCTGGAACACATGGGATGGATTTCCGAGGACGAGAATCCCGACTATCAGGCCACAAGCTGGAACGAGCGGGAGGACGACTACGCCAGCGTGGCTTTTTGGTATCAGACCGGGGTTCCCACCTTCGAGGAGCGGGCACCGGGAGCGGACGAACGGCGCCTGCCCAGCTTAACCAGAATCATCGTCCGGGCCGACGATCTAATGGAGACAGGCCGGCACGGGCAAGGCGATATCTTGAAAGCGCCCGGCAGGTTTTATGGAGAAGATATGCTCGTGTATCAGCCCCCTCGGCAGGAAGGGGTTTGGCTGGAATTCCCGGTCGAAGTCGAAGCCAAAGAGCCTCTGCGGCTGGTGATCAACGGGTTCCGGTCCATGGACGGGGGCCGCTACCAGGCGTTTCTCGACGGCGTGAAGGTCGGCCGGACGCTTGACTTCTACTCAGAAACGCCCGAAAGCTGGACATTCCCTCTGCTCGATTTCTGGCCCGATCCAGGCAAATACACCCTCCGGCTGGAATGTGCCGGTAAAAACACACAGAGCTCGGATCACGCCTGCCGGATCGAATCCGTCGGGCTTCTCGAACGCCGCCCGCGGGTGGCAGACTACGGTCATGACAGGGATAAGGATTGGCGCGAAAATCCGATCCTGTACCGTTGACAGAGGATTTTCACATCCGTTGTCATCGGTCCACTCCTTTGCGCGTGCATTCTAATTCCTTTTTATTCATCCTTTAAATAAATCAGAAAATTGTCACACCAATATTCAGCCTGATTTTTCATATCACAGATTACCCAAAACTCTTTTCTCTCAAAATTTCTCATAACATCATTTGGCGCGATCTGCATATATTTGGGCATAGATCGTCATTGTTCAATTTCCGAAATCATATATTTTTAGATGTCCTTAAAAAAATGCGAAAACAGGAAGCGCTGGAGCAAGCCATCGCCGTTATGTAATACGGCGGTATTGCAATCAACACCATGCCGACGCTGATTTGGCTGAATCCATACCAAAAGAATATTTATTAAAATCCTAACAAAAAACAAACGGATTTATAACATTCCTGTGATAATTGGATTATGTGGAACCCAAAACTTGGGATCATTCAAGTTCATCCTTCGAGGAAGCTCTCTATTTAGACAAAATTGCGGAATTCACCCTCAAAATTGACTTCAGGCAGAGAGTTCCTTTCTATGACAGATCTTTGTCCTTCTCGACTGCAGCGTATAAGCTAAAAGAATCCCTGTTATCGCTTTCACATGCAGGGAGAGAGGAAGAGACTTTCCATTTTATCGACTGGGAGAATAGATCTTTTCTTTCTCCACCCCAAGACAAACAAAAATTTCTCGTGATAAACTGCGGCGAATTTCCTTCCACCGGCCAGGAGTCCATTTCAAGGTTAGTGGTGCAAGCTCATGAACTGGGATGGATAAAATTTATCACTTTCGGCTGGCGGGGCCAAAAATTCTCTTTGTACGGATTGAGTCCCCGATCGAATGATATACGAATCGATGTTTACGGAACCCCAGGAGACTATCTTGCTTCAAGTCTTAATGGTGCAGAAATTATCGTCCATGGAAGCGCGGGGAGTCGAGTAGGACAAAAAATGAAAAGTGGACGACTGGTTATTTACGGCGATGTGGGTCAGAAGTTCATGGAGAGGGCAAAGGGGGGAGAGGCGTATGTCCTGGGCAACATATCTGGAAGACCATTAACTTGTTCCTCAGGATCTCCTAAAGTCGTGATCAATGGCACATTTTTTGATCAATCGGATGAGCCCAGCCAGCCAAAAAATTTAGTGAAGAATTCCGGATTCGTTATCCTGAACGGGCTGACTTTCGATAAAAAGGGTGAAATCGAAGATTTGGAAGCACCTTATTCTAAACGATCCCTTCTTTCTCTTTCTTCAGACCAAACCGTTTATGTTCGCGATCCTCTTTCAAAAATAAAAAAATATCAGATCACAGGAGTAAGAATTCTTGATCTGACCGAAAAAGACTGCTTGAATATATTTTCCTGTTTAAAAGAGAACGAAAAGCTCTTTAACATTAATGTCCTCGATCTTATAACGGTTAAGAATCAACTCTTACCATTTCACAAAGTATATCGCAAAGTTGAATCAATCGAATCCCGGGTCTGAATATGAACGATTTAATATAAAGATGAAAATAAAAATAAGTCAGAAACTGAGTTATCAGCCCTGTTTCTCACAAGAAAAATTGAGGTGAAAAATGGAAAAAATCGTAGTTAATGTGAAATGCCCTTATTGTCGGAAAAGCCTTATGGATGAGGGACAGAAAATCGATGGCTATCCAAGTGTTAAAACAAAAATTCAGCATCATGATAAAACAGGCACATTGCATTTGAGCTCAATATTCGGCAGCTTCAACATAATATCCGATATTCATGTGCCCGAAGAAGAAATGGTTTTATTCTCATGTCCCGAATGCAACGCTTCTCTCATAATGAAAGACTTATGTGAAGAATGTAAAGCACCCCTGGCTTTTCTCGAATTGAAAAATGGGGGAACAGTTCAGATCTGTTCGCGGCGGGGATGCAAATACCATTTCATGGATTACACAAATTTCGCACAAAAACTTTCCGCGTTCTACGATAAGTACAAGACGCAAGCTGATCCATCCCGCAAAGAGTAAAGAACGCTCGACTGATTTTCTTTCATATATAAAGCTCAAATGTCAGAAGAAATTAGCCATAACTGTGGCCTTTGTGTAACACATTCCCTGCGGGACACATATCTTTTTATAGAATCCCTTCAGCACAGGGGAAGAGAAGCAACAGGCATAGCTGCCATAGGGAATGAAAGAATCGATGTGGTTAGATGGAAAGGGCCGGTGAACACGTTCGATCAGACTGATCTATATAAGATATTTCCCGGTCATGATTATCACAGTTATATGGCGCACGTTAGATATGCGACTCGAGGAAGAAAGGATCAGATATTGGAGGATGCTCATCCGCATGTCATAGGGGGGATAGAAGAGAACAGAGGAAATCATATATTGATAAGAGATTGTGAGGTGGTAGGCGTCCATAACGGTCAGGTGAACGAAGAATATTTAAGCGATGTGAATATCAAAAATTTGAGGACAGGATGCGACACCGAAGCTCTCCTTCACTTTTTCAAAGATAAGGGAGAAGAGGAGGTCATAACACAAATACCCGGTTCTTACACAATAGCGATTGCAGACAGAACAAGAAAAGATATTGTTGTCTTACGGGATAGGACAGGAATAAAACCCGGTGTATTAGGATGGAAAGACGGGAAATACGGTATTGCATCCGAAGACATAGCCTTCAGAAAAAATGGAGGGGAATTCATTGAGGATTTGGATCCCGGCGCTGTGTATTATTTGACCCCCGAAGGAAAATTTAGAAAAAAGAGAGTGATCGAGCCAAGAGTCGCTTATTGCTTTTTTGAATGGAATTATCTTTCGGATTATGAATCTGTCTTGAATGGGATAAGCGTGCGGAAAGTGAGAGAGCTTCTCGGAGAGATCCTCGCGGAAGAGTTTCATCCCGACGCAGATCTGGTTACCTTTTTGCCGAGATGTCCTGAAGTAGCCGCCAGAAGTTATGCCAGGAAAACAGGCATTTCTTATATGCCTTTATTCTACAAAATGAGAGGTGAAAGAGCCTTTCAGGGGTCTACCGTCGATGATCGAAAGAAATCGATCGATGAAAACCTCCATCTTTCTCCTCGCATCAATGAGCTGCCGATAAAGAAATATTTAAAAGGGAAAAAAATCGTTGCCATAGATGACAGCATGGTAAGGGGGAATAATTCCAAAAGGGAAAGAGAACTTCTCTACGAAGAAGGTGGGGCAGATAGGGTTTATCATGTCAATTACACCCCGCCCATAGGTATCGTCGGTCAGGACGGAGTATCAAGAGGCTGTTTGTTCGGAGTCGATATGCCGCCCGATGATAACTTTATCGCGAGAGGAAGAACCCAGGCTGAAATCAGCGATGAAATGGGCATGTCGGTTATCTACATTTCCATGGAGGGGATGCTCGAAGTCTTCAATATGCTGGGAATTCCAGAGAAAAATCTTTGCGCTTATTGTATCGGGGGAAAGCACCCTTTTAAAAATAAATGAAAGGATCTTAAATCACAAAAAAGGAGGGAAAATGAAGATCATAGGCTATATGCAAGGAACTGATCCACAGGTATTGACTCAGTTGCTGTTGGAAGGTTATGAAACTTACCCTTTATCGAATGTTTTTGACAATCACGGAAAAAATATCACACTCGTGACAACAGAAGATCATATATCATTGGTCATCGGATACTTGCACAAGTTTATCCCTATAGCTCCTCAATTCAGCATGACCGATATATTGTCATCGGTCAAAGTCTACAAAATCCCGATTATCTTCATTGTGCCTGAAGAAATTCAGGATAAAGCAACTGATTTGGTTGCAGGTATGGGAATCGATTTCAAACTCGCCGATCCATCCGAGTTGCTCAATGTGATACTCGAAACATTAAAAGACTGACCGATTTATGTTACGACTACACAGCGTTGATTGATAGAATCTGCATAAATCGTAACTGCCTCGGGAAAAGTTAGCACCCGAAAAGCATCGTTTCCTTCCACCTGAGAAAAAAACCATGGGTCTATTTTATCTTCTGTAGGTGCTATATAGCCGTAAATAACGTTGTTGCAGACCAGGTTTGTGAGGAAATGTGTGCCTTGCGTGCCATACATTCTTGTCTGGAGCCTTTTCTGGTCCTCATCGTCTCCCCCCTGAATCATGTATAGAAAATGGCTGCCATAAATACCTCCGGAAAGGCTGTCATCTTCGGGAAGGGGCTCGGATCGACCGGCAATATCGACACCGTATTCAAATATGGCCACAGCCTGGTCCACATCCCTGTAATCGATAAATATTCCCCAATCTTTGTTTGTGCTTCCAAGTCTTCCAGGAATGATCATGATGTAATCATCTTTTCGTTCGCGCATGGTGCGGTTGATATCTGCGATTTTCCTCTTGATTTCATCATGCTTATCTTTTGTGTACGCGAAAGGGGAAACGACAACGGCATATTTGACATCCTGTTTAATACCATGTCCTTGAAGACTTTTAACGGACAGGTAAGTTCGCTGCACATTCTCCGGGATCTGTATGGATTCGAATTTCAATTCCGGCAATTTGGTTAGCTGAACGATGTGAAAAAAGCCAATCTCTTTGTCTTTTCTTTCAAAATCGATATTGAACACAAATTCTATCTGGAAATGAGTGGATATTTTTTCTGAAATAACATCCATGATCGTGTTTAAACCACTTTTGAAACTGAAATGGTCATTCTGGATCAATTCTTCTATTGTGATCAGATTGTCTTTTATTCCTAATTTTTTTATTTTATGGTAGTTGGCAAAGCGAACATGGAGCGTTTTCATCGTTTCCAGCTCTTCTCCGCTCAAGTCTTTGTTTTTGCTCATATCCAACGCGTAAAAATACTGCTGTCCTCTCCCCATCCTTAAGAACCTCAAAGGAATCGGTTTTTTTATGGTAGCCATAGAAATGACCGGGAAATCATCCAAGACAGTGGCATAACCGTGTCCAAAAGCGATCCGGGCAAAACCTTCGTATGCATCCTGTGTCTTCAATGCGTAGGGAAAGAAAGAGTTGGCCACGCCAGAGATGTAAGGATAATAAAATGGTCCTGCAAGGGTGTCATCGAAAATGCCGGGGATTGGATTGACGATGATGGCCATTTTCTCTTTGCTCTCCGGCGGCTGCTTCACCAAGAAATCGTTATAAATATAATAAATGGCCAATTTTAGCTGGTTGAACCGAACCTTATCTTCAGGATGGTTATTCGGAAGCATATACGAGATGTTTTCTCCGGCATGAACCGGACCACTCCTCTCAGGAAAGATGCAGGCTTCATTAGTCGCGGAAGAGCGAACCCCGATGGGGGCTTCTCCCATTTCTTGCAGGATTGAATCGATACCTTTCAGTCCATCAGGGCCTAATTCCCCGCCTTTTTTTCGAAAACTGTCATAAAAGGCCGTGCTCAGAATTCGGGTTTTAAGTTTTTCTGTTTGAGGAATGTTGCATCCATTTATCCGGACAAGCCCCTCCCCCTTTCCTCCGAGAGAACCCTCGCCGAAGATTTTCACATCTCCGGTTTTTTCGAAAATTTTCTCCATGGACGAAACAAAATCAAATACGGAACATGATCGATCGGGATAAATAGATGCTCCTTACTGAAATGGATTCCCTCCTTTTTGGCTTTTGCAGCCAGTCGTGATCGCATAACTATATACCATCAATGATTTCAAGGCTAATCTTCTTCTAAACCAATCCCTGTTCCATCATGGCGTTAGCGACTTTGAGAAATCCTCCAATATTCGCACCGTTGACATAGTTACCAGGCGTTCCATAGGCATCAGCTGCTTCTTTGGACGTTTTATGGATGCTCTTCATGATGTTATGAAGACGGTTGTCGACTTCCTGTCTCGACCAACCAAGCCTCAGGCTGTTCTGGGACATTTCAAGACCGGAAACAGCGACTCCACCGGCATTTGCGGCCTTTCCGGGACCGAAAAGTAATTTCTCTTCGATGAACAGATCCACTCCCTCTGGATTTGTGGGCATATTCGCTCCCTCTGACACGACAAAGACTCCATTGTTCAAGAGGTTTTGGGCATCCTTTCCATTAATTTCGTTCTGCGTGGCACTGGGAAAGGCACAATCGGCCTTATGATTCCACAACGGATTATAATCCAGACCGGAATCAACGGGAGTGTATGTGACACCCTTGTATTTTTCCGCATATTCTTTGATCCGCCCTCTGCGGATGTTTTTCAGATCCATGACATAGGAAAGCTTGTCCGTATCGATGCCCTCCGGATCATAGATATAGCCGCTGGAATCGGATAATGTGACGGCTTTTCCACCAAGATGATTGATTTTCTCTATCGTATACTGGGCAACGTTCCCAGATCCAGATACAAGGCACAGTTTGCCTTCCATCGTATCGTTTTTCGTGTTGAGCATTTCAGCCGCAAAATACACGGCACCATAACCTGTGGCCTCGGGGCGAATGAGCGACCCCCCCCAATCCAGACCTTTCCCAGTCAGGACCCCGGTGAACTCGTTCTTCAGCTTCCTGTATTGACCGAACATAAACCCGATCTCCCGACCACCCACACCGATGTCTCCCGCAGGAACGTCTGTATTAGGACCGATATGCCGGAAAAGCTCGCTCATAAAGGCTTGACAGAAACGCATTACTTCATTATCGCTCTTGCCCTTAGGATCGAAATCGGACCCCCCTTTTCCCCCTCCCATAGGAAGGGTAGTCAGGCTATTTTTGAAAACCTGTTCGAAAGCAAGGAACTTTAAAATACCCAGATTCACGGTCGGGTGGAACCGAAGTCCCCCCTTATAAGGCCCAATGGCACTGTTCATCTCAATCCTGAATCCTCGATTGACATGAATCTCCCCGCTATCGTCCATCCAAGGAACGCGAAACATGATGACCCGCTCTGGTTCAGCGATTCGTTCCAGCAATTTTGCTTTCCTGTATTCGGGATTTCGCTCAAAAACGAGAGCAAGTGACCTGGCCACCTCTTCTGCAGCCTGATGAAATGCGTTTTCACCCGGATTTTTCGCCCTTAATTCGCTCATAAAATCAGATACATAATCGGACATAAGCTTCTCCTTTATCATAAATTTTCGTTTAAATGTTGGGTGGATCTTTCTAATATTTCAGAGGATATGAATCGATGGAATTTTTGGCATTGGAAGGACCATCTCAATTCGGTTGATTTCACAAGATTCAATTAGCATAGGATTGTTATAAATCCGTTTGTTTTTTGTTATGATTTCAATAAATTTTAAGGGGGAAACAAGGAGGAAAAGACATCATACAAAGCTGTTTGTGTTATAATACGTCTTTGAAAACACGGCATTTCAGCATGAACCAATCCACATTTTTCGATAGTGCATCACAGCCTTGACATTTGAAAAAAGTGCGGATAACTATAAAGCGTTGCATTCAAGGAATGTCTCCCGTGGTGGATTCATGAAAGGAATTACCTATGAGTACAGAATTTTTTAATGCCTTCAAGATGGCTCAGAACCAGTTCGATCGTATCGCTGATATGCTCGACCTGGATAAAGCCACAAAAGAATTCCTTCTCTATCCGATGAGAGAGCACCTGTTTTCCATACCCATAAGATTGGACGACGGGAATGTCCAGATTTTTCGTGGGTTCAGAGTTGTTCATAACGATGTTAGGGGCCCTGGAAAGGGAGGAATTCGATTCCATCCTATGGGAACGATCGATACCATTCGGGCTCTGGCTATGTGGATGACCTGGAAGTGTGCTGTCGTCGATATCCCCTTAGGCGGGGGTTATGGTGGGGTTACTTGCGATCCCCACAATCTCAGCATGAGAGAACAGGAACTGGTAAGCCGCGGATGGGTACGCCAGTTGGCAAAATACCTGGGTCCCCTTGTAGATGTGCCGGAACCCGATATCATGACAGGCGCCCAGAATATGCTGTGGATGCTGGATGAGTATGAGACCATCCGAGGGGGAAAATATCCCGGTTTCATCACCGGGAAGCCAATCGGAATGGGAGGATCTAAGGGTCGGAAAGAAGCTGTCGGGTTTGGGCTGATCTTCAATGTTCGTCAAACCCTCAAAGAACTGGGAATGCGGCCGGAGAACACAACTGCCAGTGTCCAGGGCTTTGGCAATGTGGGGCAGCATTGTGTGAAGCTTTTCCAGCAGATTGGCGGAACGGTTACCACCGTTTCCTGCTGGGATCAGAAAGATCAGGTGTCCTACTGTTATAAAAAAAAATCTGGCATAGATTTTGAGGAACTGACCAGTGTCACCGATCGCTTCGGTGGGATTGAAAAGGACAGGGCCAGCGATTTGGGATACGAGGTTCTTCCCGGAGAAAGCTGGTTGGAACAGGATGTGGATATTTTAATCCCCGCTGCCGTTGAGAATCAGATCACCGAAGCCAACGCGAAGAAGATCAGCAAAAAGGTCAAAATTATCGCTGAAGGCGCCAACGGTCCCACAACTCCAGAGGCCGATAAAATCATCGCTGAACGAAATATTTTCATGATTCCTGACCTGCTGGCCAACGCCGGAGGAGCAATCTGCAGCTATTTCGAGCAGGTGCAAAGCAATATGAATTATTACTGGGAAAGAGATGAAGTCCTGGGAAAGCTGGATGTAAAAATAACGAATGCTTTTGAATCAGTGCTAGAATCAGCAAAGAAAAAAAAGCTGTATATGCGCGATGCGGCTTATTACATCGCTGTGATTCGGGTTGCGCAGGCCTGCCGAGAAAGGGGTTGGGTGTAATCATTTCAAGATCGATGAATAAAGCTTCTCTAGAAAGTCTGATACCCTTCGACAGGCAATTTTTCACGGGCAAGGAAAAATTCACCTATATCGGGCAGGGTTCAATCGGTGGAAAGGCTCAAGGCCTGGCAGATATAAGGGATGTCCTGGCTGCTTTGAACTCCCGATTTTCACCGGATATCCGGATCAACATCCCCACGTTAACGGTTATCGCGACAGATTTCTTCGATCTTTTTCTTAAAGATAATAACCTGTACGACATCGCCTTTTCCGATTTACGCGATCACCAGATCGCCCACGCTTTTCAGAGAGGAGAGATGTCTCCGCAATTGGTGGGAGATCTTCGAGCTTTGATCTCCCAAGTTCACTCCCCTCTGGCCATCAGGTCTTCAAGTATGCTTGAGGACGCGATGTTCGAGCCTTTCGCCAGCGTGTACACGACCAAAATGATACCCAATAATCAGTTCGATCCCGATATCAGATTCAGAAAACTCCTGGAAGCGGTCAAGTATGTTTACGCCTCCACATTCTTCAAAGGGGCTAAAGATTATCTGGAGGTCACCAAGCATGCTATTGCCGATGAGAAAATGGCTGTGATTATCCAGGAGGTGGTTGGCAGCCAAAACAACAAGAGGTTCTATCCCCAGATATCCGGCGTAGCGCGCTCTTACAATTTCTATCCCTTCGGACACGCGAAACCAGAAGAAGGCGTCGTCGATCTTGCCTTGGGATTGGGTAAAACCATCGTCGATGACGGAATCGGATGGTCCTTTTCCCCAGCTTATCCTCATGTCAATCCTCCCTATAATTCCCATGCGGATCTTTTAAAGCAGAGTCAGACAGAATTCTGGGCGATCTACATGGGCGAACCTTTTGATTACGACCCGATCAAGGAAACGGAATACATGCTTAAATACAGTCTTGCCGATGCAGAGGATGACGGGAGTATGAAATTTATCGCCTCGACCTACGTGACCGAAGACGATAAAATCAAGATCGGGATCGGAAACAAGGGACCTAGAATTCTGGATTTCGCTCCCATCTTGAAGATCGGAGACATCCCCCTTAACGAGATCATAAAGGAACTGCTCGCGTTGTGTGAAATGAAGCTCGACAGCATGGTCGAGATAGAATTCGCCGCCACTTTGGATCCGGACCGGGGGATACCCGCACGTTTCGGATTTTTGCAGGTTCGCCCTATGGTCGTTTCGCAAGAAAAAGTCGACCTCTCCAAGGAAGAGCTTTCAGGAGATAAGGTGCTTGTTGCCTCCGAATCTGTGCTGGGGAATGGGGCGATACATACAATTCAAGATATCGTATACATCAAGCCCGAAAACTTCGAAGCCAGCAAAACTTCAACCATCGCCAAAGAATTAGAAAAACTCAACCACACGCTCATTCAGAAAAAGCAGCCTTATGTCCTCATCGGCTTTGGACGGTGGGGATCGTCCGATCCATCGGGAGGTATCCCGTTGAAGTTCGGGCAGATCTCAGGAGCCAAGGTCATAGTAGAGGCCACCCTCCCCAATATGAATCATATGCTCAGTCAGGGCTCTCATTTCTTTCACAACATCACCAGCTTTCAGGTGTTTTATTTCTCCGTCGCTCACTGGGATAAATACAGGATAGACTGGGATTGGCTGGGCAACCAAAAGGTGATCGACGAAACCCAATATATCCGGCACGTGAGACCTGCTTCTCCCCTCAAAATAATCGTGGATGGGAAAAAAAGTCGAGGAGTCATCAGCCATGAGTAAAGAAAAACAATCCGTAGACAGACTCATTTGGGGACTTCAGGAAAGAGCCAAAGAGCTCAATTGCCTTTACTCCATCGAAGAACTAATGAACAAACCAGATTCTCAAATCGACGCGGTGTGTCAGAGGATTGTCGAAGCCATCCCTCCAGGGTGGCAATATCCGGATATTTGTGTCGCTGAAGTCAAATTGGAGGGGAAGTCTTATTATTCTCCCAATTTCAAACCGACGCCCTGGGTCCAGAGCGAAGACATCGTCGTGCAAGATAAAAAATTGGGAACAATCAACGTTTATTATACCACGGAGATGCCAAGGGCAGATGATGGGCCATTTTTAAAAGAAGAAACTAAACTCCTTGAGACCATTGCAGACAGGCTCAGTCACTTCATCATGTACAGCAGGATGAAAACGGTCTTCCAGGAATATCAATCTGCCAAAAGGGATATCTCCGAGCACAAAGCGAGTGAATGGCAGGTGGCTCTCAATTTTCTCCGCCAGACGGACAAGGACCTTTTTTTAAATATTTCTAGACGGATGCTGAATCATCTTTGTTGGAGCGGTATCGACGAAGCAGAACAACTCCTCCTGGATTCAGGCACAGGTTGGAGAAAGGAAGAGATCGAACTGGCAGACGATGAAAATCGTCCCTACCAGAAGCGTGTTTTATCCTTTTCGGAAAAACTGAGCGAAGAAACCTTCAGGATTGCATCCAAATATCTCACCAGCGAACAGATCATTGCCAACATACAAAAATGGATACAAGAAGACAGGTTGAGTTTTCTTGTTCAGGTTGCCAACAGAAATCTGCCACTGGCTGAAGTCGTCGACGCCATACGGAGGTATCACCATATCATTCCGGAAGGGATTGAATTGCCCCCGGCCAGCAAAAGGGGCGTGCAGGTCTCCCTTATCAGGCGATTTCTCTCTGACCAACCAGAATTCATCAACATTGCCAAAGACTACATCGAGATCGACGATTTTTATAACATACTGGATCGCATCGTTTTCCCTCCGGGAAGTCATGGACGGTTAGGAGGGAAAAGCACGGGATTATTCCTTGGGCATCAAATCATTAAAAAATCGACGGCTCCGTACGAGGATTTCCGGAACATTAAAGTACCGAAGACCTGGTATTTGACATCGGATATTCTTTTCAACTTTCTCAATCATAACAATCTTAATGAGGTCGTGGAGCAAAAATACAAGGATATCAGCCAGGTGCGTTTGGAATATCCCCATATCATCCAGACATTCAAGAACTGCAACTTTCCCACAGAAATCGTTCAGGGCCTTTCCATGATTCTAGATGATTTTAAGGATAAACCTATTATCGTGAGAAGCTCGAGCTTGCTGGAAGACAGGGCGGGTGCTGCCTTTTCAGGTAAGTACAAAAGCCTTTTCCTCGCAAATCAAGGCAGCAAACAAGAACGATTGGTAGCCCTGACAGATGCCATAGCCGAGGTCTACGCTTCCGTATACGGGCCCGATCCCATCGAGTATCGTGCTGAGCGGGGACTTCTGGACTTTGTGGAAGAAATGGGCATCATGATTCAGGAGGTAGTGGGCACAAGAATCGGTGATTACTACTTTCCGGCTTATGCCGGCGTCATCTTCAGTCGAAACGAGTTCAGGTGGTCGCCGCGCATCAAACAGGAAGATGGACTGTTACGAATCGTCCCCGGGCTGGGAACTCGAGCCGTTGACAGGCTCAGCAACGATTATCCTGTCCTGGTTTCACCAGGACAGATTGGGCTTCGTGTGAACACCACAGTCGATGAAATCATCCGATACGCTCCGAAAAATATGGACGCCATCAACCTCAAAACGAACAGCTTCGAGACCATCGAAATTCAGGAATTACTGAAAAAGAGCGGAAGCAAAATTCCGAATATCAATAAAATCGTCTCCATCTATGACGGACAGGTCATTCGCACTCCCTTAGGGAATGAGATCGACTTCGAAAAGGATGACCTGGTGGTCACATTCGAGGGGCTCTTAAACAAAACGAAATTCATCGACAAGCTCAATAACTTTATGGGACTCCTCGAGGAAAAGCTGGGGGCTCCGGTCGACATCGAGTTTGCCAGCGATGGGCACGATTTTTACTTGCTCCAATGCCGTTCTCAAAGTTACACCGAAGGAGCAGAACCGGCACATATTCCAAAAAATATTCCGAGTGACAGGATCGTATTCACCGCTAATCGTTTCATCTCTAACGGGAGAGTTCCAGATATAACACATATCGTATATGTCGATCCTCAGAGATACGATGAGCTCAGCGATCATTCCTCGCTGGCTGCTGTTGGCCGAGCCATTGGAAACCTTAACAAACTTTTGCCTAGGAAGAGATTTGTTCTTATGGGGCCAGGGCGCTGGGGAAGCCGAGGTGACATCAAGATGGGAGTTAAAGTGACTTATTCGGATATCAGCAATACCGCAGTCCTCATCGAAATCGCAAAGAAGAAACGAGACTACCTCCCCGAGCCATCATTCGGCACCCACTTCTTCCAGGATTTGGTGGAATCTGGAATCAGATATCTCCCGCTTTATCCCGATGATCCGGGAATTATCTTCAACGAAGATTTTCTGAACAGCGCAGAAAACATGTTACCGGATACCCTGCCGGATTTTGCTTTTCTCTCCGACACACTGAGGGTGATCGATGTGGCAAAAAACACAAAGGGTCTCCAACTCCGTATTCTATTGAATGCCGAGCAAGATGACGCCGCAGGAATATTGAGCGATCCTTCCCAAGAAAGTCAGTCCTCATTGGTACCTTCAGACATCAGCGGAAGAAGGACAGAAAATCATTGGGCCTGGAGACTCAGAATGACTGAACTTATTGCCTCTCAACTCGATCCCGACCGTTTTGGTGTTAAGGGATTTTATGTGTTCGGAAGCACAAAGAATGCCACAGCCGGTCCCAAAAGCGATATCGATATTCTGATTCATTTTCAAGGATCGAAAAAACAGCAAAAAGACCTTGAACATTGGCTGGAGGGTTGGAGTTTATCCCTGGACGAAATGAACAAGATTCGCACGGGATATAAAACCGATGGCATTCTGGACATCCACTTTGTCACCAATGCCGATATTGCTAACAAAACCAGTTATGCCATGAAAATCGGCGCTGTCACAGATGCAGCCCGGCCGTTCCCGATGATGTCCAAAAGCAAAAACCGCTAAAGAAGCTCGCGCGTTGCTTTCTCCAATTCTTCCGGATTGAAACGGATCAATGCTAATTCCGGCCCATCGTAAGCGCCTGTAAACATATGTGTCTTCCCGATGCGATCCCTCCATGAACGTGAGAGTCTTGACGATTCGTGGATATGGCCGGAAAGCGTGAGAAGGGGCTGCCGAGTTCTGATAAAACGTTGAATAGCGATACTCCCAACATGCACATCCATAGGGACTTGATCGATCATCTTTCCATCCAGCGCCGCCCGGTCCAGTTTAGTTCTATAGGGAGGGGCATGGAACAGGAAAATGGCATCTTCAAGTTCCTCGTCTCCGGTCAATTCATCTAGGTCTTTTTTGATCGTGGAGTACCTCACGGAATTATCGGAAACAGGGAATGTCCGCATACCTTCTTCAGGAGACACACTTCCCGGATCGACATGCCGAGAGACATCGTACTTCTCCCAGTCTTTCAGAAGAAAGGGAGACGGCGGGATATAAGAATACCCAAAAACAGGATAGTCCTTGAAAAAAACCTTTTTGTTGTGCACATATTCCCATATCTCTTCAACAGCAGCATCCTTGATCGAGGTCTCCGCGGAACGGCCGTCATCATTCCCGAGTATGATAAATATTCTAGGAAATTTCATCTTTAGCTCATTCCGCAGCTCTTTAAATCTTTCTGCGAGATAATCGGTGATAAAATCGGCGTAATCAAAACTCTGCGAGCTGAACATTTGACTTGCCGAAGGAAGAAGGTCTCCCCCAAGAAACACGGCATCGGGGCGCTCTACGGCAATAGCTCGAAAGAGCTTGTCAAAACGTTTTTTATTCCCATGCAAATCCGAGGAAAAAAAACACATGGTCAATGCCGGTTCTCCTGTTCCGATTTCAAAATTTCCGCGATAAGAGAAGAGATATCGTCTATTCTGTAAGGTTTCAAAAGAACGGCATGGAAACCCAAATCTTCAATTTTTTTTGGATCGATCAGCTCGGCAAAGCCTGTCGTCAGAATGGCAGGAATTTTTGAACGGATCTTGAAGATTCTTTCCGCGAGTTCGAAACCGCTTAATTGCGGCATATTCAAATCTAATATCAAGACATCAAATTGACCGGGATTTTTGGAGAATGTTTCCTCTGCGGCACGGCTGTCCTGTATAGCCGTGACCGAATAACCTATCAGTTCCAAGGCTTTTTTCTGTGAATCGCAAATCTGAGCATCGTCGTCGACGAAAAGGATATGTCCTTTGCCTTTTGACAGGGACAATTCCCGATCTTGTTTTCGTTCCTGGAAGCCAGCCTTTTGAACCAAAGGGAAATATACATCGAAACTCGTTCCTTTCCCGGGAAAGCTCTCGACTTCTATGGCTCCGCCACACCTCCGCACGATACCGTAGACCACAGATAATCCCATGCCGGTCCCCTCCCCCACTGGCTTTGTGGTAAAAAAAGGTTCAAAAATCCGATTTTGGGTTTCTCTGTCCATCCCGTGACCGGTATCCTTTACACGAATCTTGCAATAGACGCCACATTTAAGGCTGGAAACGACTTTGTCTTCCAGCAAAACTTTATCCGTGGAAATGGTCAATGTCCCTCCCTTCCTTTGCATGGCCTGATAGGCATTTGTGTAAAGGTTCATTATAACTTGGCTGATCTGCGAGGGATTCGCCTTGATCAATAACCGCTCTGAGCTGAGATGACTTTCGACCAGAATGTTTCTCGGAAGAGCGGCCTTGAATAATTTTATGCTATCTCTGATCTCTTCCGAAATCTCAAGGAACACATCTTCTGTCTTGACTTGGCGGCTGAATGTGAGGATCTGCTGGACGAGCTCCGAAGCGCGTCGGATGGACAACACCAGCTCATCGATATTTTCCTCCGCCACACTATTTTTTGGCGTGCTCTTTTTTATGATCAATGCATAGGCATGCATAGAGGTCAGAATATTATTGAAATCATGAGCGATTCCCCCGGCAAGGGTGCCTATGGCTTCCAGCCTTTGTGAACCTTGAATCTGCTCTTCTAGCTTTCTCCTTTCCTTCATTTGTTTGACAAAAGCATCGAGAAGTTCATTTGTTCGGGCCATCACCCTTTGAAAATCCACGCCAACAGAATTGGGATCGACTCTGGCATGGAGCTTTCCTCGCAAAATATCGTCAATCCTCTTCTCTAATTGGAAGAGAATATTTCTGATCCCTTTATCGATAAAAGTCGAAATAATCATGGCCAAAAGGAAAAGTATCAAAACAGAAAGACCGGTCCAAAGAATAATCTTCGAATTCAACGCTTTTGCTATCTGTTTGTTGACTTCCTCCTCATCGACCTCAGCGATCAAGGCCCACTTCACATCTTTAATAACAATCGGCGTATAGGCAGAAAGAACGCGCTTACCTCTGTAGTCAATGACGATTTTTTTATCCTCGATACCTCGAAGAGCCTCCCGAGATGCATCCGTATCCACACCATTTTCTTCAACCGTCCCTCTAAAGGAAGCTAGTATAGAGTGATGAAGGCTGTCGAGATAAGAATCGGATCTCATTTTTTTATCTTGACCTACGAGGTATGTTTCTCCCGTCTCCCACATCCCAGACCGTTCTTTCATGATGTCGTCTATAGAATCGATAGAGATTTGCACCGCGATGACACCTATCACCTCATCATCCTTAAGAAGAGGAGCGGCTAAAAATTGCGCGGGCATATTATCAGAGGGGGGATACGAGCGAGTATCTGACAAGCTAATTCGCTTTTCTTTGACCGCAGTGATCCATACATCCCGGAGTGAGGTAGAAATTTCGCTTATCCGGACACCGAAATCCGCCTCTTTTCTGACCGTGAATAATGCATCTCCATATTCAGGATCCAACAGAAAAAAATCATAGTATCCATACAGTGATGTCAGATTTTTAAAAAAGCGAAAATACCGCTCGTGAATACTCAGGTAAGATTGCGGAGCCATAAACTTCTCTTGAGAATACCCTTCATAAATGCTGTCGCCCTGATAGAATACAGCCTCTAATTCTTCGTAGGCTTTAATGATAGTGGGGCTTTCAGAAAATGCGGATATATCTGCCACCCGTTCATTAAAAAAACTGGAAATTTGTTCTTTTTTGATATTTCTAACTGACTCGAGCTGCCTGAATACCTGGGCTTTCATCTCATCCCGAATCGTCCTGTAGTTCTCAAAAGAAACAACTAATGTCGGGATAATGCCGGAAATGAGAAGGCCGGCAATCAAAAGGATTCTGATAGGAATTTTTCGAATCACGAGATTACCTGGGAAATGTGTTTTTCTTACACCGTTGTCACCCTTCTTGTTTTATCAATTCAAGAATTCCAGGACAAATCGGCTAAATCCATCATATTTCAAACTTATAACCTACTCCTCTAACAGTTTTTATGTAATCCCCTGCTTTACCAAGTTTCTTCCTTATGCTTGTTACCTGATAATCAACCACACGTTCTGTTATGGGATAATTATCATCTCTCACCTGATCGAGAATTCTTGCTCGTGTAAAGACCTGGTTAGGGTTTTTTGCTAACAAAGCGATGATGTCAAATTCCGTTTTAGTGAGTTCAATTTTTTCTCCCGCTATGCGCACCACATATCCTCTTAAATCTATGGTCAAGTCTGTAAATTTCAGAAAATTCTGCTCTCTATGCAGAGACTTCATCTTCCTCCTGAGCACAGCATGGATCCGAGCCAGAAGAATTTTGGGCTCAAAAGGTTTGGTGATATAGTCATCGGCGTAAAGCTCCAGCCCTTTGACGATCTCATCGACAAGTCCCTTCCCGGTGAGCATTATGATGAATATTTTCTCAGTCTGGGGGTCTTTTTTCAAAAATTCGCATACGCCGAAGCCATCCATTCCTGGAAGGATCAAATCGAGCAGAATCAGGTCGGGGCTCTTTTTCCTTGCTAGCTCTACCGCTTCTTCTCCAGTCCCTGAGCAGATGACATCAAAACCTTCTTGCTCCAGGATATAAGAAATACTTCTTTGCAGGCTTAAATCATCTTCCACAAATAAAACTTTTGGTTTTTCGTTTAGCTCGGACATCTATCTTTAGATAAAAACAGGAACTAAATTCTTTATATATCATAATAGCAACGGAAAAAAAATCAAAGGATCCAGTAAGTATTTCTATTTCCATGATATCCAAAGACTTCATATAGGCTTTTAGGAATTGTTTTGTTATGAATAAGTCAACCTGAATCTTCTTCTGCATTGAAAAAATATTGAAAAATTGAAACGGTTTGGAGAAAGCCTTTCGAAAAGGCCATGCTGATTCCGGTGAGGAGATCGCAGCTATTTGGGTGAATGTGCAGATCACACATGTTGAATCAGGGCCATCTATCCTGCTCTGCAAATACAATATCCTTCCAGACTACGCTGCTTTTTATCCAGAGGATTCTGTATGGTGTAGGTTTTGAGAAATGATAGAGCGTGGAAAGGAGTTTGTTTGATATGAGAAAGTCAAATCTCAAAAAAGCATCGTATCTGCTGTTTTGTACAGCAATTTTGTGCCTTCTCTCTTGCAGCAGAACACCTCAGGCAGATCGAATTTTTACGAACGGACACATTATTACCATGAATGACGACATGCCAGAGACCGAAGAATTAGCATTGGATGAGGGCTTCATCAAAGCCGCAGGGACGAATGCAGCGGTAAGAGAAGCATATCCCTTGGGGAAGATGTGGATTTGTACGGTGGCAGTCATAATCAAGGATATGCCTGATCCGCACAGGCAAAAGATTTATAGAGTACCCGAGAAAGGCTTTTTTGTCATTAAAAGTCGAGCAGACATATTGAGAAGGACAATGGGTTTACGGCAGGAATTCAGTAACGTAAGTCTAAATAGAGAGGACATAATCCTAGATTCTCTATTCGTAGCGCAGCGAGTCGACCGGATTGGCCGTCGCTGTTTTAAAAATATGGAAGGATACGGCAAGAAGCGATGCAGCCAGGGCCATTCCGGCTGCCATCAAAAACAATAGGGGCGTAACATTCACCCTGTAGGCAAAATTCTGAAGCCATTCGTGCGTCGCATAAAAAGCCAGCGGATAGGCTATAAAGCTGGCAAGAAGGACCCATCCGGAAAACGTTTTGGAAAACATCAGGACGATACTAGATACCGAAGCCCCGAGCACTTTTCGGATTCCGATCTCCTTGGTTCTCCGCTGGGTCATGAAGGCGGCCAGGCCTAGGAGGCCTAAAACGGACATGATCAGGCCCATACCGGCAATAATCCCGAGCAGCTTGCCGACCTGCTCTTCGGCACGGTACTGCCGGTCGAAGTCCTCATCCAGAAAATATCCCTCGTAAGGGAAGGATGGATAGAGCTTATGCCACAGGTTCTCGATAAATGACAGAGTGCTGCCTAAGGACTCCGCATCCAATGTCAGCGTCAGGGTATCGAAATCGAACGGGGCATAGACCATAAAGAGGGGTTCGACCAGCTCCTGCATGCCCCGGTAGTGAAAGTCCTTGGTTACGCCGACGATTTCCGTGGAGACTTTGCTCCCATCATACCAGCCGAGATACCACCTTTTCCCGATGGATTCCTCTGGAGTGAGGTATCCCAGGAATTTTACCGCCGATTCATTGATCAGGATAGCCGTGCCGGCATCGTTTTTATCCCTTTGAAAAGGCCTTCCCGCAACCATGCCGATTTTATACTGAGAGATGAAATCATCATCGATAGATAGATAATTCAGGTTTTTTGCCGGCTGGTCGATCCCCGCGGTCTGGCTCAAAAAACCTTCGCCCGGACGCCTTCCCGGAGCTCCGGAAGACGCCGTCGCTCCCAGGATCGTGTGATAGTCCAGGAATTCTTTCTTGACAGCTTCGAAGTTCCGGCTGAATGCGGCGTTATACCTGAAGGGGACGACGATCTTCTGTTCTCTGTCGAATCCCAGTGTCCGGCTTTTCATGAATTCGAGCTGTCGAAAGACCGTTAAAGTCCCGATGACAAGAAAAATGGATATGGCGAACTGGAAAACGACCAAGACCTTGATCATGAACGATCCCTTTGTCCCGGCGGATGAATGTCCCTTGAGGACCGACACCGGTTTGAATGCGGTCAGCACCGCAGCCGGATATCCGCCGGCAACGATACCGACAAGCACGACAAGCCCGGCCAGCGTGCAAAGCACATAAGGATGGATGATCCGGGAAAAGGCCAGGGTCGTCCCGGCCGTCTCATTGAAAAGCGGCAGAAGCAAGTCGCAGATGAGAAAGGAAAACCCCGTGGCGATGAACGTGATGATCAGGGATTCCCCCAGAAACTGCCGGGCGAGCTGGATGCGGCCCGCTCCCAGGACTTTGCGCATGCCCACTTCGTTGGCCCTGTAGACGGAACGGGCATTGGAAAGATTGATGAAATTCATGCAGCCGATCAAAAGGACCAGAAAGCCGATCAAGGCATAAATAGCGATATAAACCATTCTCCCGGGCGGCTCCAGCTCTCCCTGCAGGGCGGATTGGAAATGGATCGCTGCCAGGGGCTGGAGAAAATAGCGGCGTTCCTGGCCCCATGCTTTCAACTGGTTCCCGATATAATCGAAGGCCAGAAGACCGATCTGCTCTTCGAAGTCGTTCCCATCCGTGCCTGCGATGAGTTTGATATAGGTGTAGGTCTGTCGGTCGTGCCAGGACTGGCGGAGCACGTCCAGCTTGAGCTGCTTCGTGGAAACGAGGATATCGTACTTGAAATGCGTGTTGGAAGGGGGATTCTCTACGACCCCCATGATCTCGAATTCGGCTTTATCCAAGTCCGGGCCGGACATGGACTTGACGCCCCGAAAGGCCCCCTCCTTGATCTCGATCGTTTTCCCCAGAGGGTCCTGCCTCCCGAAATACTTCTCCGCGATGCGCCGTGTTACCACGGCCGTCCATGGTCTTGTCAGGGCCGACCGGGGATCTCCGGCAACAAAAGGAATACGAAAGATATCGAATATCTCCTGATCCGCATACCCCATGCGGTCTTCGTAAAAATGTTTATCGCCGTATCTGACGATCCGGTCACGAATAGGCATGAAGCGCGCGGCGGTTTCGACCTGAGGAAAATTTTCGGTCAACACCGGTGCGACGCCCGCATTGATGCTGGCACTTTGATATTCGCCAGAGGGGACCTTCCACCACATGGCCACGCGATAGACGCGGTCGGCATCGTCGTGATACCGGTCGTAGGTCAGCTCACTCGACACGTAGAGGAAGATAACCATACAGGAAGCTATCCCCACGGCCAGCCCCGCGATGTTTATGAAAGAGAAGCCCTTGTGCTTTTTGATGTTCCTTAGCGTGACTTTAACGTAGTTCCAGAACATAAATTTCTCCTCTTTTTATCCTAACCTCAGTTCATATCAGCAAATTATATGCCAGCATAAATTCTTGATTCGGCGGACATCACAACAGCCGTTTTTGTCCGTTATCGTACAATCCTGTGCGCGCGTGAACAGAGATTAGATACTGCCCGGGGAAACAGAGAGGACGTCGAATTCATGCTGAACAAAATCAACGGAACTATTTCCGCAGCAGATAGGCAGAGTAATCCGGCCCTTTGTCTTTCATGATTTTCTCGATATCGGAAATGGTCTTGGGGACCTGCCGGGATAACACCTCGTGGCCTGTTTCCGTTACGAGCACGTCGTCCTCGATCCGGACCCCGATCTTTTCTTCGCGGATGTAAATGCCCGGCTCGATCGTAAGAACCATGCCCGGCTCCAGCTTGCCCAGAGGGGTACTCCTGCCGACCCGCATCCCCAGATGATGGCTCAGGCCGTGGAAATAGTATTTGCGGTATTCGCTCTTGTCTTTGATCTTCCCCAGCTTTACCAATCCCTCGCTTACGATATCAGCAGCCTTCTTGCTGATCTCCTCATGATCGACACCCGGAGCGACCATGGCGATCGCTGCTTCGTTGGCAGCCAGGACGATCTCGTAGACCTCGCCCTGGCGCGGGCTGAACTTTCCGCTCACAGGGTAAGTTCTCGTGATATCCGCCGGATAGTGCTCCCAGGTCGCTCCCATGTCCACGACCACGACCTCACCAGCCTCCATCGTTTTTGTGTTCCTCATCCAGTGAAGGATACAGGAGTTGACTCCGGATCCGATGATCGAGGGGAAAGCCGCTCTCCGAGAACCGTTCAGGACAAAAACGGATTCGACGATGGCCTGGAGCTGGTATTCCAACATCCCGGGCTGAATGGCATGCATGGCCGCCATGTGCGCTTCGGCCGTGATATCGACCGCTTTGCGGATAGATTCGATCTCGGACGCACTCCTGGTCCTCCCCATCGCCGTGAGGATCTCCCCCGGAGAGAGGAGCTTGAAATCAGCGCCTTTCTCCCGGGCCCTCTGGATGATCTGCTCGTCTCCCGTCAAGGGGGACCATACGGTTCTTGACCTCGCTATATCCATGTAAAGGATGTCGATATCTCTCAAGAGCAGCCTGTCGAAAAAATCCTCGAATTCCGATGAGGGGCGCACATCTTCGAAACCCAGCTTTTTGATCCCCTCTATCCCGAGCGGCTGGGCATCCCAATCCGCCCTCCTTTCGTTCACGGGGAGGGAGAACACGATAGTCCGCCCCCCTTCCGGTTCGCTGGTGCCGGAAGAAGGCCTCTCCCAGGGCTCGGACATTTTGGACAGCACGAGGAAGGCGTTGGATTCGTCGATGCGGGTCAGATAAAAGAAATTGCCATCCTGGGATTCTGTGAGGAACGTTGTGTGCGAACCGCGACTTTTCAGTATCATCACGCTGTTAGGCTGCATCTGGCTAAAAACCTTATCCCTGCGGGCCTTCAATTCTTCCGGGGACTGGCCGAAAAGCGCCGCACAGAGAAAGATATAAACGGCTGCCGGATACACAAGCCTTTTCAATGGGATTCCCGTCATCGTTCCCTCCTTTCAAAAAAATGGCTTCGAATAAGATGCTATGGCTTCAAAGAGATTCGCGGATTCTGGCGCTCGAGGATCTCGCAGCGCATCTCCCCTCCGCAATATTCGTGCACCAAGTCCACGAGCTCCCGGCAAATTCCGGCAACCTCGGATTTTGTCACGGGGGGAAGACCGTCGACATTGAATTCGACAGCCGTCGTGGCGGGTAAGGTCAGCGTGTGATTTCCCTGACGCCAGCTCCATCGCCGCGTTAAAACGGTGCTGCCCTCTGTAAAAACGACCTCCCCCGGATCAGGATGCTCGACCTGCTCTGACCCCAGAGGCACAAACTCCTCTTCTCCCGAGGCCCTGCATAGAGCGATGTCGTGGTCCAGGACATCGATAGCATGGGAACCGAGCGGCAAAAAATGCCGGAGCGACAGGATGTTGCCGATATCGACCAGGGCATTGATCGACGGAAGCTCATGTTGGCGCAGCACCCGGCGCGCCATCGCCTCGATGGAGGACCTGAACTCGCTGGGCTTGATACTCAGCTTCCGGAACGCTTCCCGCCAGGAGGCGATCCTGGGATGAGCAGCCAACGCCTCGAGCTTCACCCGGTCGCGAACGGATGCCTCTGCCTCCCGAAGCATTTCCACGAGGTCGGGCGGAGACTCTGCGTTTGAAACGTCAAAAGCGAGAACGACACCACGCACATATTCCGGGAAAAGTGAAAAAATTTCATTACTTATGGAGTAAAAAACTTCACGCATAAAGGCCTCCCTGGAGCGAAGTTCTTTGTGAAAATTTGTGCAATTCTTTCCTTTTTGGCTATTTCTCGATAACATTTCGTGTCGAGGGTTCCCTCTTGGCTGTCCATTTTTCTCCCCCCTCGGATTTTCCTTCTACCTTCACCTGGCCTTCTATCGTATGGCCCTTGATAAATCCCACAAAATGCAGTCGCTCTTTGGTTCCCCCCCTATTTCTTTCCAGTGTGAATTCCAATTTATCCCCTTCGATCTTCCCATTTTTTATTTCAAGCGGAAGCGGAGTGGAGTTTTCTAGCGCTTGACCTTTCAGCATCTGGAAATCTTGATGGATCTCAAGTCTGTAACTTTTCTTGCCGGATTCGTAAGGCAGCGTCCAATTCCAGACGCCCGACACATTGGCAGGAATTACCCAAAAATAGACGTCATGTTTATTCCAGTAGTCATCGGTCAGGCGAGGATTTTGTACCGGAACATAGTCGAATTTTTCATCGACGACGATTTTCTTGTCGGCCTCCCAATCGCCCATGCTGAAATCATGAGAGACCACTCTCGTACCCGGCTTGAGTTCCCGGATAAGTCTTGGACGAAGCCGCAGGTTGACGGACGATAGAAGATACAGTGTCACCACAGTGGCCTGGCTGATATCCGCTTCGAAAAGATCCACCTGATAAAAATCGACCATATGCTCTACCCCGGCCAGGATGGCGTTTTTTCGGCTTTCTTCGATGCGCTGGGGGCTTATATCTATGCCCACACCCCGGCAGTCACGCTCCAGGGCAGCCGTGATAACGATCCGGCCATCGCCACAACCCAGATCATAGAGGACATCTTTCTCCCCCACTTCTGCCAGCTTGAGCATCTCCGCCACGACCTTTTCCGGGGTCGGGACATAGGGGACATCGGGCCTTTTTTGCTGCTGCCCGGCCGTGCTCAAAAGGGCGAGCATAAATGCGGATATCACGCCGGTCAGGATTGTCTTCATCCCTTTTTTTGAATTTGCCATGCTTTCGACTCCTGCTTGAAATTGTTCAGGACTGGATTTTATCAGTTATTGCGGCAAAATTTAAAGACTTTAATTTTCGAGCTCCCTTGAGCTGTCTCTTCGGACTTTATGGTTCTCTTCCATTTTGTGCGGGAGATAACCATATAAAGACGGGTGGTGCGGCTGGAGGGGCCCCCCGCCCGCCCGCAGCGGAAGGATGCCCACTGGCAAAAAACCAACACAATATCGAAGAGGTCCGAATTTATTTATTTGGGTCGATGCGTAATATTACATTTGTCTTATTTTATCCATAAATATATGCCAACCTCATTTAATTATGGATATTTTGTTGACATTCGCATTTTATCATTATATATTTCAGGACAATTATATAATTATGACTGGAGTAAAAAAAGAGGTCGCAGGCCCGGCGTGACGATTAACCGGAGAAACTGACAGGCATGAGCTGGAAAGAATACCTGGCGGATAAGGCCCGAAGGAAAGCGGGCAGAGAAAAAAAGAAATATGGCCTGCCCCTTCCGAAAGGTGTTGAGGGTTTGCTGGAAGGGGAACGAAAATCCTGGAGACTCCGCGAGTCATTGCGGCTCTTGTTCTACACCCTGTCCCCTTCTCCCCGGCACAGAATGAGCTTGATCTGGCGCTATCTGACGGATAAGGAAATCCCCCAGAGAACAGCGCTGATCCAAGGGCTGGCAAGAGATCTCGAGCTGCGCCTCGGCTCCTCCTGCCGGATCTCCACGACTTATTTCGAGCGCAGGAATTACAGCAGGGACCTGGCCCGGATTCCCCTCATAATGGAAAAAGCGCTCTTCCGGACGACACCACACCTGGTCGTGCGGCCGCAGCACGAACGGGATATCCTGGAGATCCTGGATTTCTGCCAATCCAGAAGCCTGGGGTTATTTCCAAGAGGAACAGGCTCTTTTGCTTTCGGGGGCGCTGTTCCCACCCGGAACGGGATCGTGATGGATCTTTCCCCTATGAAGGCCGTTTGCGAAGTCGACCCCGAAAACCTGTCTGTTCGTGTGCAGCCCGGAGCCAGGTGGGCGGATGTGACGGAAATTCTGGAACCCTACGGCCTCGCTCCTGTCACGACCCCTACAAGCCTGTTTTCAACAGTGGGAGGATGGGTTTCCACCGGCGGTATGGGGTTAGGCTGCTACGCTTCCGGCAGTGTTCATGAATCCGTTTTGCGAGTCCGGGTCGCGCGGCCGAACGGAGTCGAGGTGCTGGATTCCCGGGATGAATCGATAAAAGACCTGTTCGGAACCGAAGGTCAACTGGGTATTCTAACGGAAATCACCCTCCGAGTCCGTCCGAAACCGGAGTACAGCCAAACCTGCCTTCTCACTTTCGACTCCCCGGACGGGGTTGTCCGATTTATCGATCGCCTTGCTGCCAGTGACCATCACCCCCATCATGTCGTGTATTTTGACAGGGAATACATGAGGAGGGAAAACATCCTTTTTGCGGAAAAAACCGGTTCTGCGAACAGTATCGTCCCGGAAAAAGACGCTCTTCTCCTCCATTTCGAAAGCGCGGAAAGCGGGCAGGAATTTTTGTCTTCCCTCGATGGAAACAGGAACCAGGTCCAGGAAAACCGCTTAGCGGCCAGCTACCTCTGGGCGGACCGCTTTTTTCCGCTTAAAGCGCAGCGGCTAAGCCCCGGTCTTTTGGGAACAGAGGTGGTGATCCCGGAGGGAATGGTACCCGGGTACATCCGGAAAGCCAGGAGACTTGCCCGCCATTTCAAAGTCTCCCCTGCGATCGAGGGAATTGTCTGCTGCAGCGGGAAATTCCGCTCCCATCTTATCATCCTGTCTTTCGGCAGCGATTATTCCCGAAAACTTCATTATGTTCTAGTCCTTTTGTTGATTCAGCTGCTGGTCAGGATAGCCGTGCGATGCAGTGGATACCCCTATGGAACCGGGATTTGGAATGCCCCCTTTGTGAAGAGCAAGTACGACAAGACCAGGTTGGATCACCTCAAGAACGAAAAGCGCACGATCGACCCCGGCGAGATCCTGAATCCGGGAAAATTTTTCCGGATCAAGGGATGTTTTCACAGCATTCCGGCCCTTTTCATGAGCCCGGTGATCTTCCGGACGATACTGGCCCTGTCGCACTTTTTTGCGCCGGTTCTGGGACTTTTTGCGTGGGTAGCCGGGCCCAAGGCGTCAGAACGCTGGGATGTTCCCGCAAAGGAAGACGGAGAGGGGAAAAAACTGCTACGCCAAAGCGCCCAGAGGTGCACCTCCTGCGGTTCCTGTATCTCCGTGTGCCCGGCCTACCACATCACACAGGATGAACTGGTAGCCGGCCGGACCAAACTGCGGATGGCCGAAGCCCTGATGAATGGGGACGATCCGGAACCGGTAGAGGCGCATTCCTCCTTCCAATGCCTGCAGTGCGGGCTGTGCGAGGAAGTCTGCCAGACCCATCTTCCGCTGCGCGACTGCTACCTCGTTCTCGAGGACTGGATCGCAAGCCGGTTCGGTCATCCAACCGAAACCATAGAAAGGTTTCTCGAAAAACTGGACAGCGACCGGCAGTACATAAAGGACGTCTACGGTTTGGATTTTCCCGATTGGTCCCCTGATGAACCGATGTCCAGGATCCCGGCAGCGGAACGATTACCAGAGAGAGGAATAAAGTGATTCCCCTCAAGCGCCTATCCCCCCGGCCGACTCCGTCCCGTCATCCCATTATCACCGCTTACCGCATCCTTCGCAGCGACCGCTGCATCAACTGCGGCACCTGCATCGAAGCCTGTATTTACGACTGCCACTTCAGGTCGGAAGATGATCCCCGCAAAATGGCCGATCCCAGGGAAAACGGCTGCCGGAACTGTTTTGCCTGTATCAAACGTTGCCCCCGCGATGCGCTGAGCATGCACGAGAACGAGCATTTTCACTCCCTGGGAGACAGGACCTACACACCGGCCATTATCCGATCCATCCTGGAGCAGGCCGAGCAGGGAAAGATCCCTGTCAGCGGATCCGGATTCCGGGGACATTTCGGCGGCGATTATTACGATAACATCTGGACGGATATGTCCGAGATCGTCCGGCCCACCCGCGATGGCATCCACGGTAGAGAGCACATATCGACGTCTGTGGCCATCGGGCAGATGATGAGCGACCTTTGCGGGATGGAGTTCGACGAGGAAGGCAACCTGAAATCGCACATTCCCCCCAACAGGGAAATACCGATCCCTGTCATTTTCGGGCTGATGCCGTTCGAGCCGGGACAAACAGCCCTATCCTCGCTGGCACTGGCAGCGAGCAAGCTGACGACCTATGTTACCATCCCGGCCAAAACAGAGACGAAGGAGCTGAGAGATTATTACAGCCATCTCCTGATCCAGCTGAAACCGGAGGAGATACAGGCCTACGCGGATATCATCGAATGGGCGACCATCATCGAGTTCACGCCCAATAAAAACCCCATCGCCGGGATTGCGCGGGCGAGAGCGATCAACCCCAATGTGCTCACCGTTATCCAGGTTCCTGTCGCAAATAACGTGAAAAAATATATCCTGGAGCTGTTGCGGAACGGAGCAGAAACCGTTCACTTGAGCGCAGACATTCACGGACAGGGCAAGGACGGGACTTCTCTTTTGGATGCGCTTCACTCGACGCACACTCTGCTCGTGGAACAGGGTTTACGCGACAGGATCACCCTCGTTGCTTCAGGAGGAATCGCAGCCGCCGAACATATCCCCAAAACCATCCTCATGGGAGCCGATGCCGTGGTCGTCGACATTCCGTTGCTGATCGCTATGGATATCGTGGAATGGCTTCCCGGCGACAATGGAAAAAAGCGCTTGAATCCAAAGGGGATCGAAGAGCTCGACCCCCGGTGGGGAGCCTCCCGGGTGATCAACCTGATGCTGTCCTGGCGTGACCAGCTTCTCGAGGTATTGGGGGCCATGGGGCTGAGGGATGTGCGGAGGCTCCGGGGTGAAACCGGCCGCGCGATTTTCGCCGATGAACAGAGCCGCAATTTTTGGGGACGGCTGAAAAAAAGGCCGCAGGACATGGCCCGGCGGGACCAAAGAGGTCCCGGTGTTCCTAACGGAGCGCCTCTGCCGCATGTGATCCCCGAACCAGTCCTGGACAGGTTCTCCGTCAAACCAGGAGAATGGCGGCTTAAGGTCGATCGCACACGCTGCACGGACTGCGGATTGTGCGTGGAAAGCTGCCGCTACGGCGTGCACAGGAGAACGGACGGAAAAGCCTCTCTGGGCGAGCCGGTTCACAGCCGGTGTATCGGATTGAAGTGCCAAAACAATGATTGGTGCTGTGTGCGTGTTTGCCCCTGGGAGGCCCTGGAAATCGCAAAGGATCCCATCGACACGGTCCTTGGCGATCCCCGATGGACACCGTCCCTGCTCCGCGAGACATACCGGTTATCCAAAGACGGCTCTTTATCCCTGTTGACTCCCGAAGAACAGATCGGCGCCTCCGGAGGCGGATTCGACAGGATGCGCCTTGCGACGTCTCTGCCCGGCTCGTCAGAGTCCGAAGGGCCGGTCGATCTGTCCATCCCGCTCAACAGGAGAAAAACAGGCCCGAAAGTGAGCCTGCCTCTCCCTGTTTATGGGGGAGGGATGTCCTATGGATCCATTTCCCTGAACGTCATGCTGGGGCGTGCCATGGCGGCCAAAAAGATCGGGACCTTTACCTGCACAGGAGAAGGGGGTTATCCGGAAGAACTCGTTCCCTATTCTTCCCATATCATAACCCAGGTGGCGACGGGGTTGTTCGGCGTGAGGGAAGAGACGATCCGCCGGGCCCGCGTGATCGAGTTCAAGTACGCACAGGGCGCCAAACCCGGTCTCGGCGGGCATCTGCTCGGGGAAAAAAATACCCCTGATGTGGCTGCCATGCGCGAAGCGGTCCCCGGCACGAACCTGTTTTCGCCTTTCCCGTTTCACAGCGTCTATTCGGTGGAAGACCATAAAAAACACGTGGATTGGATCCGCTCCATCCATCCGGATGTGCTCGTTTCCGTCAAAGTGTCTACGCCGGCGGATGTGGACATGGTGGCGGTCGGGAGCTACTATGCCGGGGCGAACGTCATCCATCTCGACGGGTCATACGGGGGAACAGGAGCGGCGCCCGATATCGCAAAAAAGAACATCGCCATGCCCATCGAGTACGCCACGGCCCAGACGCACGAGTTCCTGGTCAATGAAGGAATCCGGGAAGAGATCACGCTCATCGCGAGCGGAGGCATCCGTACCGCCGAAGACATTCTCAAAGCCATCGCCCTGGGAGCGGACGGGGTCGTCCTCGGCACAGCAGAACTGGTGGCCGTAGACTGCGTCCGCTGCGGAAACTGCGAACGGGACAGGGGCTGTCCTCTGGGCATCGCCACGACCGATCCCGAACTGGCACCGCAAATGACTCCCCAGTGGGTCTGCGGCAGGATTTGCAACCTTTATAAAAGCCTGGCTATCGACATGCACAAGCGCCTGCGCAGCCTGGGCATGACAAATATCCGGCAGCTCAGAGGTCGCTGGGACCTTCTGGAGCACAGGACCGATTAGGCCATAGACATGACAGAAAAAAAATACGACGAAATTATCGCAAGAGCGATCACACGATCCCGCATGGACCGGATCGAAGGGAGACCCTTCGCGAAAAAACGATCGCTGGAAGGAGGATGCGGCGTCATCGGCCTGATCGGCAGCGAAAAACTGAGCGGCAGCTGCATCATCCGTCCCTGCGAGCAGATGCGAAACCGGGGAAACGGGAAAGGGGGCGGCGTGGCGGCAGTGGGGTTGTTCGACGAATACAGGGATCACTATGCCCTTCACATAGCCTACCTCGACGAAAAAGCGAGAGGCCCGGTAGAAAAAAAGCACATCGAATCCATGTTTCATGTTTCCCATGCCGAACAACAGGTGTGTATCGATGATCACCGCGAAACCGGCCTCGAGGTCGAACCCCCGCTCGTATGGCGGTACTTCGTGCGCGTCAAACCGGAACGTTTGGAAACCTTTGCCGCTCAAAACGGGATTACGGACGCCTCGGCTGCAGAGGACGAATTCGTATTCCAGAACAGCTTTCGCCTGAATGCCGGATATTACGAAAACCGGAACGATCCCCGGGCTTTTGTCCTGTCACACGGCCGGGACCTGATGATCCTGAAGGGAGTAGGATATGCCGAGGAGATCGCGCGCTATTATCGTCTGGAAGAAACGCAGGCCCACCTCTGGATCGGGCACCAGCGGTATCCGACCAGGGGACGTGTCTGGCATCCCGGCGGGGCGCACCCCTTTGCCGGCCTGCATGAGGCGCTCGTTCATAACGGCGATTTTGCCAACTACCATGCGGTTTGCGAGTACCTGCGGCAGTGGGGGCTTGTCCCGCAGTTTGTCACCGATACTGAGGTTTCGGTTCTGCTTTTCGATCTGTACTCACGCGTGCTCGGGTACCCGCTCGAGTTCGTGATCGAGGCTCTGGCTCCGACCCCGGAAGGAGATTTCGAGCGGCTGATCAAACGCCGGCAGCGCATATACCGCGCAATACAGTCCGCCCACCTGCACGGCTCTCCCGACGGACCGTGGTTCTTTATCGTAGCCCGGGCCGAGCCCGGATCAGGCGCCCCCCAGCTTATCGGGATTACGGATGTCTCCATGCTGAGACCCCAGGTTTTCTGCTTATACGAAGGGGAGAAAAGCTACGGAGCGATCGCCAGCGAAAAGCAGGCCCTGGACGCTCTTTTCGAAGAAATCGCCTCCCAGGATAATACGGTGCCGCCTATGGCAGACCGGTACTGGGCGGCACGGGGAGGAAGCTGCACGGACGGAGGGGCCTTTGTCTACACCCTGAAAAAAGGTAACGGCGAGGTCCGGCTGGACGTCCGTGACAAGTTCGGCAACCTGGTCAACGGAAAATCCTATCCGGGAACTGAAAAAGAAAAGATACTGCCCTCCGTCCATATCGGCTACAGGACAAACAACAAGGGAAAGACATTGGGCCCACCGAATAACAATAACGGGATTTCCCTCAGGAAGCCGGATATGCTTCAGGATACACGTCAGGGATCGCTGGAAGAAATGACAAGGGAACTCCGGTGCAACCAGTACGAAAATTTCGACAGGATCATAAAAAAACTGATCGCAGACGAGGGAATAAAAAGCACGATCGAGAAACTGACCTTGATCCGGGACAGGAGATGGGATCCGGTACAAGGTCAGAGGACATTTCAGATCGCTGCCATAGAACGAAAGATTCAGACTACCCTGGATTCTGTTCCCGCTCCCGGGGAAAAAAGCGAAGAAGGAATGATAAGAATCGAAGCAAAAAGCGCCTGGGAGAGCCCTGCCCCGCTGCCCGCCGACTCCTCCGATACCCTGGTGATCGATGCCGGCATGTTTCCCAATGAAGGCCCTGAAGCCGCTTCGCGGGCGATCGTCAACGCCCATGCAAAAGGCTGGAGGAACTTTATCGTATACCGCTGCAGGGGCGACCGTTTCATCGGATGCGGGTTGGGTCCCAAAACAGATGACGTCCGTATCGACGTCTTCGGTTCGAGCGGCGATTACCTCGGAAGCGGGCTGGATGGCGCCCGGCTTTACGTCCATGGAGATGCACAGGATCAGGTGGGACAAATCCTGAAATCAGGGAAAATCGTGATCTTCGGAAACGTCGGTCAGACATTCCTTTACGGGGCCAAAGGCGGGGAAGCCTTCGTCATGGGATCAGCAGCAGGACGGCCGCTGATCAATGCCGTGGGCCGGATCCGAGCCATCATCAACGGCACCTGCCTCGATTATTGCGCGGAGAGTTTTATGGCCGGAGAACAAACCGGCGGAGGATTCGTGATCATAAACGGGCTAGGCTTCGATGACAGGGGGGAGATCATCGGATTGGAAACAAAATATCCCGGCAACAACCTCTTCTCCCTTGCCTCGGGAGGAGCCTGTTACCTGAACGATCCCTACTACACCGTCACGGAAAATCGGTTGAACGGCGCAGAATTCGTCCCCTTCCGCCGTGAAGACTGGAATGCTATCCTCCCCTACCTCCAGGAAAACGGCCGTCTTTTCGGCATCAGCATACGCCATGACCTGCTGATGGTGGACGGCGTTCTCAAATGGCCTGAAGAGGTTTTTAGAAAGATCGTTGCCAGCCGGGAAACCCACGAGCTGGATTGGACATCTTTGGATTAATTACAAAATGTTATAGAATGTCTATTTATTAAATTACTATATCTAAGGTAAAAGAATGGACAAGGCAAAACCGATCTTCCTGTTATTTATCATGAGCGCATTGGTGTTATCCTGCACGAGTTCCGGTCGATCGGAGACACCTGAGGAAAAAAGCGAGGCGGAAAACTGGCCGCAATTCCGCGGGCACAATGCTTCGGGGATCGCAGCCGGACAGGACCTCCCTCTCGAATGGGATGTCACGACAGGGACCAACATCCTATGGAAAAGGCCGATCCCGGGATTGGGGCACTCCTCACCGGTCGTATGGGAAGACCGGGTATTCGTGACCACAGCGGTCGGAGAAGGCAAAGAGGCCTATCTGAAGGTCGGCAGATACGGAGAAAGTCCGGATAATCCCGAGGATTACATCCACCATTACAAAGTCTACTGTCTCGACACCAAAACAGGTGAGATTATCTGGGAAAAGACCGCCTACAGCGGAAAGCCCAAAGTGAAACGCCACATCAAATCCAGCCATGCCAACTGCACGCCTGCCACGGACGGAAAGCATCTCCTCGTCTTCTTCGGCTCGCAAGGCCTCTACTGTTATGACCTCGAGGGAAAACTCCTCTGGACAAAAGACCTGGGCTATCTGGATGCCGGGGCATTCGACGCACCTGAGATCCAATGGGGTTTCGCAAGCTCTCCCATCATATACGAGGACAAAGCCATCGTGCTTTGCGATGTCAACAACCAATCTTTTATCACGGCCCTGGACCTTGCAACGGGAGAAGATATCTGGCACACGCTAAGGGATGAAAATCCGACCTGGGGGACTCCCACGATTCACGAATCCAAGGATCGAACCCAGGTGATCGTCAACGGATACAAGCACATCGGCGCCTATGAGGTCGAAACCGGCAAGGCCATCTGGTGGATGCGGGGCGGAGGGGACGTACCCTGTCCGACACCGGTTATCTCCGGCGACCTGGTTTTCATCACGAACGCCCATGGAAGGATGCGGCCGGTCTATGCCATCAAGCTCGCAGCAGAAGGGGATATCTCCCTCACAGGGAATGAAACCTCTAACCGATATATCCCATGGTCATACCCGCGGCGCGGCTCATACCAGCCCACACCCCTGGCCCTGGACGATCTCCTCTATGTGGCTGACAACGGAGGGATCCTGACCTGTTATGCGGCCCGAACAGGGGAGGAAAATTACCGAAGACCTATAGGTGACGAAATCGGTTCGTATTCCGCCTCACCTGTGGCTGCCGATGGGAAATTGTATTTTGCGGACGAATACGGAAATATCCATGTCGTAAAAGCCGGACAAGTTTACGAACACCTGGCCACGAACAAGATGGATGAAATCTGCATGGCGACACCGGCCATATCCGGCAAAACACTTTTTATCCGCGCCCGCACAAATCTTTATGCGATCGGGAAAAAACCGGCTGTAGGCCAGTGATATAATAAAAGGATACCGGAAATGATAAGACACAATTGCGGCCTTTGCATAGCCCACTCTCTGCGGGACACCTATCTGTTCATCGAATCCCTCCAGCACAGAGGAAGAGAAGCGACGGGAATCGCAGCCGTAGGACATGGAAGGATCGATGTCATAAAATGGGAAGGGCCGGTCAACACCTTCGACCTGACGGATCTTTATAAAATCTTCCCGAGCCAAGACTATCACAGTTACATGGCCCATGTGAGATACGCAACGAGAGGAAGAAAGGACAAGATCCTGGAGGATGCTCATCCCCATGTCATCGGCGGGAAAGAAGAAAACAGGATCGACCACATCTTGATCAGGGACTGCGAAATGGCAGGTATCCACAATGGCCAGGTGCATGACGAATATTTTGGCGAAGTCGATAAAAAGATGTTGCGAACGGGCTGCGATACCGAATCCCTCCTTTACCTCTTCAGGAACAAAGGGGGAGAGGAGCTTTTGAAAAGAATTCCCGGGTCTTACACCCTGGCTATAGCGGACAAACAAAAAAAAGATATCGTCGTTTTAAGAGACAAGACCGGAATAAAGCCGGGGATGCTCGGATGGAAAGACGGAAAATACGGGATGGCATCCGAGGATGTGGCGTTTAGAAAAAACGGAGGGGAATTCGTCGAAGACCTCGACCCCGGATCCATCTATTCCCTGACTCCTGATGGGAGCTACAGAAAAAAAAGGGTCGTGAAACCCGATGTCGCTTATTGTTTTTTCGAATGGAACTATCTCGCGGATTACGAATCGGTTTTGAACGGAACCAGCGTCAGGAAGGTCAGAGAACTTCTGGGGAGAATGCTGGCCGAGGAGTTCCATCCCGAAGATGCCGACCTCGTCACCTTTTTGCCGAGATGCCCGGAGGTCGCAGCCAAAAGTTATGCCAGGATGACGGGACTTCCATTCATCCCGCTGTTTTACAAGATCCGCGGAGAGCGAGCCTTTCAGGGATCTACGGTCGATGACAGGAAACGGTCGATCAAAAAAAATCTGCACCTCTCCCCCCGTATAAACGAACTCCCGATGAAGGAATTCCTCACCGGGAAAAGGGTCATTGCCATCGATGACAGCATGGTGCGGGGAAACAACTCGAAGAGAGAAAGGAACCTGTTATACGAAGAGGGGGGAGCAGCCAAAGTCTATCATGTGAACTATACCCCACCCATCGGTATCGTGGGCCAGGATGGGGTTCCAAGGGGTTGTCTCTTCGGCGTCGACATGCCGCCCGACGATAACTTCATCGCAAGAGGAAGAACCCGGGAAGAAATCAGCAAAAAAATGAAAATGCCGGTCCACTACCTCTCTACGGATGGGATGCTGAAAGCATACAAGGAACTGGGAATCCCCGAGCAGGATCTTTGCACCTACTGCATCGGCGGAGAGCATCCCTTCAAAAATAAGGGCTAACGATCATTTTCCCTTTTTACAGCATTGAAGCTTATACCTGTGTTCTACTTCCCCCCGATACAGTACAGGTGGGTGGACGTCCGGATAAAAAGCTGCGATCCCGAGACAGCAGGGGAAGCGAGCGTATAGCTGCCATCCAGCTCGTTCGTTTCGAGAAGCTCGAATTCCGGCCCGACCGAGACGACCGAAGTCACGCCGTTCTCGTTGACAATGTAGAGTTTTCCATCGGCCATAACCGGGGATGCACTGACGATGCCCTCGGTCGTGGTTTCCGGTCCCCAGATCAGGGCCCCTGTCTTTGCATCCAGACAAGTTATCAGGCCGCGATCTTCGACCATGTAAAAATATTTCCCGTCGCTGACCGGAGAGGGAACATCAGGCGCTCCCGATCCCTCATACTTCCATGCCAAATGACTTTCCGTGACGTCTCCCGAACCTCCCGCTTTCAGAGCCAAGAGAGGGGTTTTCCGGGTTGGCGCAAAGATCAGGCCATCCACGATTATCGGCGTGGGGACGACGCGGTAATTGCTCCGCTTCAGAGGGTTCAATCCCGCTGCCCGCCAAATTTCTTTTCCGGATCCGAAGTCGTGCCCCGTGACATAATCCCCCCCGGAAATGACGATCTGCGTTTTTCCCTGGAATTCAAGCAGGACCGGTGTCGTATAGGCATCGGGAGATTCCATTTCTGCATCCGTGGGCCTTTCCTGGCGCCAACGCACTTCCCCGGTGGCGGCATTCAGACTGACGATATAGGAAGGATCGTCTGTTTTCATCCCATGCAGGACTTCGATAATCAGACTCCCAGCGTAGAAGAGAGGGGAAGAACCGTATCCCCAGTTGTGGCCGAAAGGCCCATAATCTTTCTGAAGGTCCTTTGTCCAGACCGGATTGCCCTCCATGTCAAAAGCGGCTATCTTGCCCGTTCCCGTCACAGTCCAGACATGTTTGCCGTCTGTCACGGGGGAAGGGGTAGCGTCATTTTGCTTGCGGTGGATCTGGTTTTTATCGTCCAGCTCGCGCTCCCAGAGAATCTTGCCGTCTTTTTTGGAGATGCACAGCAACAGGAGTTTCGGACCTCCCGGATCAAGGGCGTTTCTCCTCCTTCTGCTCTGTGTCCGGTCCTGTCCTCCCTGTTCTGCTTGCTCCCGCTCGGGTTCGGGATCGGATTTAGACGGGGAGATAACGAATATCCTGTCTCCCCAGATGATGGGGGTTGCTGCGCTCCAGGAGGGAAGGGAAGTTTTCCAGACGATGTTTTCTTCAGTACCCCACTTGATCGGCAGATCTTTGGCATCGCTGATCCCGTTGTGATAGGGCCCTCTCCAATGGGGCCAGTTGTCCTGCGCCTGCACAAGACAGGTTATGGACATAACCGCCAGCATTACAGAAACGGCGATGACCTGTTTTTTCATTATATTCCTCCGATTTTCATGTCATTTTCCTTAGGTTTCAGGCAATATGGGAAGGGAAAAAACCTTATTCCTTCATCAAGGCCGGGATAAGATCTTCTTTGGAAGCCAGGGTCACGGCTGAATAGGTCCACAGTCCTCCATTCAAACCTACTATTACTAAGATGATAAGAATTGTAGGATAAGGGATTTCCGTACCTGATGTCAATAAAGAAGGGAGAGTAGCAAGAAAAGCTGCGAAAACCCCCAGCCCGATTCCCGCGGCCAGCAAGGCTACAAATTCGAAGACAAGGATGGCCCGAACGGACTTTTTGGTGAAGCCGACAGCCCGAAGTAAAGCCAATTCTCCCCTTCGTTCATTGATATTCCGCCACACGACAATCCCCAAACCCACGCTCCCCAGAAGAAGGCCAAAACTGCCCAGGATCAGGAAAATGGATAAGTAGGTGTTTTGGACCTTATTGAATTCCGCGAGTCGCGCGGAGGCCGGGACCAGATCCAGGCCCAAATCCTGCAAAGTCCTAGAAAGACTGGCCGAAACCTCATTCTCCTTCTCGAAGGGTGCATCGATGAGGAATAGCCTGTATCCGCTGATAGAGGGATATTTTCGGATAAAATAATTTTCGGATATAATGATATTCCCCTGAAATACGGAATTGGCCAGGCCCCCGACCAACTTCATGCGGAAGGTCCCTCCTTTCTCATCCGCATATGTCAACGTATCCCCGACAGCTTTGCCCAATCCCCACACGATAACGGATAAATCGGCAACAGCAGGGATGGTGCCATCGGGAAGTTCTTTTTCGAGAATCAGCCAGGGGTTTCCCGGATCGACATCATCCGTGATGCCGGCAAAAGTGAAAGCCTTTCGCCGGGCGAGTTCTCCCGGATTTACACCGAGGACAGAAGGGGTGGAAACTCGGTTGAGATTCAAACAGCTGGCATCATCCCCTTCTTTCAAACGAAACGGGACAAAAATCACATCGTTCGATTCGGCCTCGCTCAATCCATAAAACCGTTTTCCTTTCTGGGTGTTAAGATCATAGAGAACAGGCATAGAGCTCCGGCCGAACAGAGCAAATCCACCGGTCCCCGAATCTCTTCTTTCCGCTCCTTTAATGGCGCTCAGACGGTTGGACCCGACTGTAAACACGATGAAAAGTCCGCAGGCTAAGATCCCTATCACCATGATGCTGCGTGTCCGTTTTCTTGCGTTGCTTCGGATACCGATCCTAAAGGGGCTAAGCCGGACCCTGTCCGTTTTTTTCCCAAAACCATAAAGGGCGATATCGACGAAAGCCATCCCGGCGATGAGGAATAAGGAGCCCGCTAAAAAGAAAAAGGCGGCCGCCGAATCGCCTCTGCCGAAATCCGCCACAGTCAGGATGATGAGCACGGCAGCCAGACAAAAGATGCCGGTGATCAAACTCAAACGGGGTCTTTTCTTGCGGATGGAATCGACAGGGACTTGCCCTCTCTGCAATCCTGCAATGGGTTGTTTGATCTGCCTCCTGGATGCAAGCCAAAGGGCAAAAAAGGCAACAGCCGCACCGACGGATACACCGAACGAGAGGGAAGATAACCGGACGTTGATGTGCAGCGCTGAGGTGCCCACGGCCCCACGCCAGACAGTTTTCAGAGCGCTCAGGATGACCCCGTTATAAAGGATTCCCGCGACTCCTCCCAGCAGGCTTCCTATCACGACAAGAACGGCCCCCTCGCGCAAAACCATGCGCCGGACCGTTTTTTTCGAAAAACCCAATGCCAGCAACAGGCCGTTTTCTTGAGAGCGACTCTCCGTGTTGAATACGAACAACAAACCGGACAACAACAGCGCAGCTATGACAATAAAAAAACTCAATCCCAGGAACAGTTGAGAAAAATCCACGGATTGCGAGCTCGCCCGGAGCCCTTCTTTTTTGACATCCTGAAACAAAAATCCCAAAACGGCCGGGTTCAGTTCTTTGATGAGGGCGGCTTCGACCTCATTTTTTTTCTGATCCGGGAACCTAATGGCCGTTACATTTCCGAATCTGTTCGCCCACATATCCTGTGCCGCTTTCAGCGTTACGAATGCCTTGGGAGTCCCACGGAAATCGTGCCAGTAATCCTCATCTTTATCCCGGATCTTTTCCAGATCGATGGGGATGCCGGGATTCCAATCCCTGCAGTTTTCTTCCCCGGATAAACCTGGAAAATCCGGAAGCAAATCTCTGTCTGCATAGATCCCTCGCAATGGGACGACGGATTTTATACGGAAACCGGATGTGTTTTCCTGCAAATCCCGGCCCGGACCCAGGATGTAATAGGTCAACTGGATCTGATCGCCCGGCTCGGCATCCAGATCTTCGGCAAGCCAGGCATTGATGACAATCTCATCGTCTTTCATATCCGGGGAGACAGCCGCTGAGCCCGGTGCGGAGACAAACGAGTATGGCGTCGTTCGATCGCCCCGGCGAATCTCGTTGACGAAATAGGTCAAAATCGGCCGGGCATTCCGTGAAACAGTCTGTGAAATTTCCACCATGGGCGGATCGAGAAAGATTCGCTCCGACCTGAGCTCCGTTACGTTGCGGCCGGGGAGATCGATCGACACATATCCGGCATCGGTCAGGGACCAGACCCTCTTAAGCGTGTCATTCAGTTTAGGGACGTCCAGGGATTTGTCTGCTTCCCCGGAAACAAGAAGAACATTGGCCCTTTCGGCAAAACCCATCTCTCCGGACAAATAGGGTAGGGAAACATAAACGGTCTCCGGCGAAATCTGGTCGCTGCGGAGGCTGTACCGTCCGAACGCAGAATCCGACGCAATCCCTTTTACTGTAAAGCGCCTCGCTAAGCTCGCATCGGAATCCAAAGACAGGGGAACATCCTTGGGCATGACGTCCAGCTTCGCCATGCGGATAAGGATCTCGTCGTTTTCCTGCACGCCCAGTCGGGAAGCCAAAAGTCGATTCACGACAGCTTCGCCCGGAAGCAAAGACTCGTATATTTCGGCTGCCCCTCCCATTTCTCCAAAACGGGCATCCACACCGACAACCTGGATGCCGTTCACCCTGCGCTGTCCCCCATCGGCAATGGCAATGCCGCGCGTCTGAAGCAGAGGGGCAACGGGCACTCGCAGGTGTGCGGTAAGCTCGTCCGCCACCTGGGCCCGGAAAAACCGGTCTCCGGATGCAAGGGCAAACTCCGTATCTCCAAGCCTGTCGATAACGATCTTGCGAAGGCTGTATCGGACAGAATCGCCGATAATGAATGCGCCGACCAGAATGGCCGTGCTCATCATGGTCCCGAGGATGACCCAGAGGTGTGTTTTTCGATAGTGAATAAGGCTTCGGTAAAGAAACCGTTTTCGCGTCATCTGTTCGACTCTGGCTCCAGCGTGCCGTCCCGGAGCTTCCATACCTTTTCCATGAGCCTTGCGAAATCGTGCGAGTGGGTGACCGTTATCAGGGCGGTTCCCTCTTCATTATTGATTTCAACCATAAGTCGGCCCAAATTTTTTGCAGATTCCTGGTCGAGCGATCCTGTCGGCTCATCCGCCAGGATCAGTTTTGGCCTGTTTATCAAAGCCCTGGCGACCGCCACGCGCTGCATTTCACCACCGGACAACTGAGCCGGAAAATAATCCCTGCGCTCGCCGAGGCCGATCCTTTCCAATAACCTGTTCGCACGATCCACCACATCTCTGCTTTCTTCCTTTCTTCTCAAGGGAATCGTCGGGATCAACACATTTTCCAGTGCCGTGCACTGAGGCAGCAGGTGATGAAGCTGAAAAACGAATCCGATCTCCCGGTTGCGTATTCGAGAGAGTGCGGCATCATCAAGGTCAACCAGACTTTCTCCCTGGAAAAACACCTCTCCCGAGGTCGGTTTATCCAAGGCCCCCATGATATTCAGAAGCGTGCTTTTCCCGGATCCCGATGGCCCCACTATGGCAAGCGATTCCCCCTGACGGACCTTAAGAGAAACGTTTTCGAGGACGGTTAAGTACTCCCTCCCGGATGGGGTTTCGTATTTTTTCCCGACATTTTTAAGTTCAAGCAACATCCTGATATATCCTTGCAATATTTTTTGCCATCTGATCTATCGAATAATCCTCCAGAACAATCCTTCTTCCCTGTTCGCCAAGTTTCCGAAGCTTATCCGGATCTGACAGGAGGGACGCCATGGCAGCCGCGAGCTTTTCTCCGGTATTGGGTTCATAGATAATCCCTCCCCCAGTCTTTTCGATGAACTCCGGATAACACCCCGCATTCGGCTGGACTACCGGAACTCCGGCGGCTAAAGCCTCGACTTGATAGGCGCCGAAGGCTTCCCCTTCCGGGACCGGGACAGAGAGCAGGGTCAGCGATTTGAGAAAGGAGATCCGGCTTCTTTTGCAAAAATCATCGAAGATAGCAACATCATCCTTGAAGCCGTGTTCTGCGATTTTTTTCATCTGGCTGTTCAAAAAGGGCTTGTCATCATTCGAGTGACCGCCGGTCAAATGGAGCTTTATATCCCGATAACGGTCATCTTTTTTCAACGCCAAAAAAGCATCGATCAATATGCCCAACCCGAAATATTCTGACATCCGGCACAGATATCCTATCACAGGAGGGTCGAAAGGAAGGGGGGATCTTTCATAGCCTTCCAGATCTATCCCGCCGTTGATCACTTTTATCTTTTCTTCGGGTAATTTCAGTTTCTCCCTCGATTTTTCGGAATAATATTGGCTGGCCGTAACGAAACAATCGACATCGACCGTTTTTCGGGCCATCAAATCCCAGACCTTGATCTGATATTCTCTATCCATCAGGTCCACCCATTCGTTCTCATCCTGGAGAGAGCAAACAACGCCCGCACCCAGCTCATTCCTGAGTCTTCGGGCCAATCCGAGCAGCAGAGCATTCGAGAGATGGACGACATCCGGCACGACATCCTTCCGCAGGTATTGGACGAGATGTTCCAGCTCGGATGACTGGTGCCCTTTTTCTCCTTCCAACATAGAGATCGTCATCTCCTCCAGCCCTGTGGGACGTGTCGATCCGGATTTCTTCGCCGCCAGATTCAGCAGAGCCGGAGAATCGAGAAGACGTTCCATCCATTCGGGGGCACCTCTGTAAAAGGGGAATTTCTCTTTCAGATAAATATTGACGGCCCCATAAAACACGGGGGTGGAAGCGACATCGGCTCCTGTTTCCACGCCCGAAGGCAGATACATCGGGACTTTCGTCACCTCGTGGCCGAGAGATGCCAGGGCTTGGAGCAAAGCCGTATCACGAAAACAGTTCTGGCAATAGAACTGCAAACCATGTCCGGGAGTAATGTAGGCAATTTTCATTTTTTTTCTCCAAAAGCATAAATCCGCCCGTCATCGGAACCGATAACGATATATCCTCCATCCACTGCAGGAGAGCTGAAGAGGGGCGCTCCTATCTCGTACGACCAGAGTTCCTCCCCGTTTTTTAAATCCACGATATAAAGCCTCCCATCCAGCGATCCCACGATAACCTTTTCACCGGAAATGACAGGCGAGCTGTCGATGTCGTCGCGGGTCCGGAAAGTCCATATTTTTTCACCGGTTTTGCGGTCGACACAGTGAAGACTGTCGTTCCGCGATCCGATTAAAACGCGGTCCTTTCCTACGGCGGGGGAAGAAAAAAAGGCATCGGGATCATCATCGTCAAGATACTCCCAGACTATCTTTTTTTCCTTTAAGTCGATACAAACCAGCTTGCTGTCATAATGCCCGAGATAAGCCCTGTCATCCGCCAGGGCCGCCGAGCCCGGGATGTAAGACCCGGCCCAAACCTCGCCCATCTTTGTCCCATCTTCGACAGAGAGAATGTGGAGCAGTTCGTCACACCCCCCGAAAACGACCTGTTTCCCGTCGGTCGAAGGAGCCCCGTTTATGTAGTTGTCGGTTTCATATGACCATTGGAGCTTACCGGTCTCCGCATCGAAACAGTACAGCCGGTTATCATAGCTGCCGACCATCACCCATGGTCTCCGATCCTTCGAATTTTCAGCCCAGTTGGCCGATCCGTAGATGGAATTATCGCATTTGTATTTCCAACGCACCTCTCCTGTGTTCGCGTCCAGACAAAAGAAATCTCCGCTCAAGTTTCCCACATAGACCGCATCATTCAAAAGAAGAGGGGAAGCTTCGATGTCATCTCCGGTATCGAATTCCCAGACTTCGCTCCCATCGGAAAGTCCGAGGGCATACACCTTCCCATCCGTAGATCCGATATAAACATGTCCGAACCCCAAAACCGGCGAGCCGATGATCCAGGATTCGGTCGTGAAAGACCAGAGCAGGCTCAGATCCTCAGGAGGATCGCTATCTGCGATTCCCGACAAAGCGGAATCCCCGCGGAATATGGGCCAGCTCACTTCCATGACATCGACGCTTTTTTTGCCGTTCTCCTTTTTCGCACAGGAAGGAAATGACACGAACACTATCAGCAGCAAAGCCAAGAATTCATATTTTCGCATGATCGTTTCCTTACGGGCCGCCGTCCTGATCGATAGCCCGGTCTCTCCAGGAGAGCGCCCCCGTCGGGCAAGCCCTGACACATTCTCCGGCCGCCTTTTCAAGCCCCTGACCGAGCGGCACCTGGAAAGGCGTTTCGACACGGACTTCGAATCCGCGGTCGACGAATGTCAAACCGAACTTTTCGCCGGCTTTTTTCGTGATCTGCACGCATATGCCGCACTTGATGCACTTTCCCGGCTCGTAAACGACAAGCTCGTGCTGAATGATTTTCCGGAAGTTTTTTCTATCCACGAAGGCAAACCGCCGCTGGTCGGCCTGGTACTCTGCGGCATAGCGGCGCAATTTGCAGGCATCGGGTTTCCGGCAGTCACAGCCAAAACACCGTGCGGATTCCCGGACCGCTTCTTCAGCCGAATAATTCTTGTGGCTTAAATCCGCCGGGATGACCCTTCCCCTCCCTCCTGCCGCTTCCTTCAAGAATTCGGCCTCTTCGTCCTCCCGCGGTTTCCCCAGGATGGATTGAAATTTAGGGCGAGGGCCTGTAACGGGTTCTCCGCTCAAAAACTGGTTTACCGATAGCGCCAGGTTTTTGCCATGGGCCACGGCCCGGATGGCCATCCGTGATTCCGACACGACATTCCCTCCGGCAAAAAATCCCGACATGCTGGTCGAATGGTTTTTTCTGTCGATCGCTATGCCGCGTCGGGATAGCTCGATCCCCGAGTCTTTGAACAGATCGGAATTCACCTTGCCGACAGCCAGGACAACGGCATCATGGACATCGCTCAACTCGTCCCATCCCAGATCCGATCCCAGGGAACGCCCCATCATAAAGACAGCTCCTAAATCGGCGATGCGCTCGATCTCCTTATCGAGCACCGCCCTGGGAAGAGCCTCCTCGGAGACCCCATAGCGGAGCATTCCGCCGGCATGAGGATGGTCATCGAACACATGACAGGAATGGCCATAGGAAAGAATGTAATAGGCGGCGGAAAGCCCGGTGGGACCGGCCCCGACCACGGCCACTTTTTTTCCGGAATCCGCTGCTGTATCCGGCCGAAAGGGCGATTCCAACGCCAGATCCACATCAGCCGCATATCTTTTCAGCGCACAGACCGAAACAGGATCTTCATAAGATCCCCGATGGCAGCCTTTTTCGCACGGGGCCGGACAGATGCGGCCCAGCACAGCAGGAAGGGGAATAGCTTCTTTTATGGTCCGGATCGCCTCTTTCAACCGCCCTTCCCCGATCTGCCTTATCATAAGAGGGATATTCATATGGGCGGGGCAGGCCCGCCGGCAGGGAGCGTCACAATCTCCGATGTGTTCACTCAAAAGAAAATCCAGGGCATCCTTCCGCGCCTCCCGGACCCTGCTGTTTTCCGTCTCGATCAGCATCCCCGGGGAAACCTCGGCCGAACAAGCAGGGAGCAGCCGGTCTTCCCGGGCTTCGTGCACGACACAGATCATGCAGGATGTGAACCGGTCGAATCCATCCAAATGGCATAATGTGGGAATATCAATACCCAGCTTTTTGGCGGCATCCAGGATAGAGCTTCCAGCCGGAACCGATACTTCCTGACCATCGATGGTCATTTTAACGGTTTTCATCTTAGGTTCACCGAATCTGTCGGGCACACCTGAAGACATGTCCCGCATTTGACACACTTCCCCTGATCGATCATATGTCTCTGGTAGGGTGCGATGGGGATCGCATGGGCCGGACACTTCTGGGCACAGACCGTGCAGCCGATGCATGTTTCATCTATGGTATAGGTGATCAGATCCTTGCACCGTTTGGCAGGGCAGATGCCTTCTAAATGGGCCTCATATTCCTTCCTGAAATATTTCAGGGTGGTCAGGACAGGATTGGGGGCCGTTTTTCCCAACCCGCACAGACTCCCCTCTTTCGTTTTATAGGCAATTTCTTCCAGCTTGTCCAGGTCTTCCATTCTGCCTTTCCCGGCACACAGCTTCTCGAGGATCTGCAACATATGCCGGGTGCCGATACGGCAAAACGTGCATTTTCCACAGGACTGGTTTTGTGTGAAGGCCAAAAAATAGCGGGCGATGTCGACCATGCAGTCGGAATCATCCATGACCAGCAAACCTCCCGATCCCATCATGGCTCCTGCTTCGGTAAGATCTTCGTAATCCACTCTGGTATGCGCCAGCTCCGCAGGGATGCAGCCGCCGGAAGGCCCTCCTATTTGAACAGCCTTGAAGGGCTTATCGTTTTCGATACCGCCGCCGATGTCGTAGATGATCTCTTCGATCGTGATGCCCATCGGAACCTCGATGAGCCCTCCCCTGGCAATTTTACCGGCCAAGGAAAAGACCTTGGTCCCCTTGCTCTTGTCTGTTCCCAGCCGGGCGAAGGCATCGGCCCCATTCCTGACGATCCAGGGCACCGTGGCAAATGTCTCGCAGTTGCTGACCAAAGTCGGCCGGCCCCAGAGTCCTTTTTGGGCAGGATAGGGTGGCCGGTAACGGGGATTTCCCCGTTTTCCTTCCAAAGAAGCGATCAGGGCCGTCTCTTCACCGCAGACGAATGCTCCGGCGCCTTCCAGGATATGCAAGTCCAGGGAAAATCCTTTTCCCAGAATATTTTCTCCCAAAAGTCCGCATTCCTGGCATTGGCTTATGGCATCCCTGACCCGTTGAACGGCTAGGGGATACTCCGCTCGAATGTAGAAATAACCCTCATGGGCACCCACCGCATAAGCGGCGATCGTCATCCCCTCGATAACACGAAAGGGATAGGATTCCAGGATCATCCGGTCCATGAAAGCGCCAGGGTCGCCTTCGTCTCCGTTGCAGATAATATATTTCGAATCGCCCTGGGCACGACGGACGGCCTCCCATTTCAGTCCTGAAGGGTACCCGGCACCTCCCCTCCCCCGCAATCCGCTCGATCTGACCTGCCCGATCACCTCATAAGGAGAAATCCCCTCCAGGCAATCGGCCAAAGCTTTAAAACCCTCTTTTGAGCGGTATTCTTCCAGATCGAGGGGGTCGATCTGCCCGGAATGTTCGGTGGCGACATGCTTCTGTCTTCCCAAAAAGGCTTGGATATTGGGATCCCGCATATGCAGTGGGTGGCGGGTGAATCCGTTGAATGTGGGGGGATCGAGCATATTTTCGATAAAGTTGAATGCGGCATTTTTGAGACGCTGGCCCAAATTATGGGGCCTGTAGTGCCTGAGCAGGATGCGTCGCACTTCTTCCGGTTTGACGCTGTCATAAAGCACTGGTTCTTTGTCGGGGACAGTAACTTCGAGAAGCGGTGTGCGGTGGCACATTCCCACGCAGCCGACTCTTTTGACCGGGACATCTATCCCTGTTTCGCCCAAAGTTCTCTCCAGTTCCTGCTGCACCCGATGGCTCCCGCTGGCCACGCAGCAGGACCCGAGGCCGATCTTGATCTCACCTTCTTTTTCAGGATGGGTCTTCCGATCGAGTAGCGTTTCTTTCTGCCCTCTCCTCATCCCGAGAAAATCCTGGAGAATTTTCGAAACACCATCCGTTTTCACATGCCCGTATGTCACGTCGTCGATCTGAACCACGGGCGCGATGGTGCAGCAGCCGAGACAGGCGATTTTTTGCACGGTGAACAAATAATCCCGGTCCGTATCCTGCCCGCTCTCGATGTTCAGCTCGCGGCAGAAGGCATCGTACACCTGCTCAGAACCTTTGACATGGCAGGCCGTTCCGGTGCACACCCGGATGACATGTTTCCCGATCGGTTTGTGGCGGAACTGGGAATAAAACGTCGAAACCCCCGTGATCGCAGCCGCCGTGATTTCGGTTGTTTCACACACCCTGCGGAGGGCATCCTCCGGAAGATAGTTGTATTTCTTCTGGATGGCATGAAGGATGGGAATCACATCGCCGGCGTTTGTTCCTATCTCCCCGACAACCGCGTCGACAAAGGAAAGGATGCTGTCCGCTTCCTGTTTCATACCCGCTCTACTCCCCGACACAGTACAAATTTTCAAACCCGCGGATATATATTCTGTCATGCATGAACGCGGGGATGGTCATCGCTCTTTCACCCAGTTCGTTCCGGCTCACTAGCTGGAATTCCTTATCCGCCTTCAGGACATACATGGCGCCCGTAATATCCATCAAATACACCAGGTTCCCGACAAGAATCGGAGAGGAATAAAATCCCTCCTCGAATTCCTCGATCCAAAATCGTTCACCGGTCTTTCTGTCGAAACAGGATAAGGTGCCGTAGCTGGCCGCCATGAACACATAGTCCATGGTGGCCAAAGGGCTGGATACTTCGGAGAGGTCGTCGATGTGCTCCCAGACCAGTTCCGCCGTCTCCCCGACTTTAATAGCGGCCAGGCGGGCATAGTCGTTTACGACGAAGACCATGCCATCGGCATAGGCAGGAGAAGGAGCGATTTCTCCCAGCATGCATCGAACCCGCCACAATTCCTGTCCGGTTCGGGGATCGTGCGACATCACGAAAGGATTGGAATTGAGGATGAGTTCCGGCCTGTTCCCCGTGTTCACCAGAATGGGTGAAGCCCATGATATTTCCACCTCTCTCGGCTGGTCGTACACCAGGTCCCCGGATCGGGTTCTCAAAGCAAGTAGACGCCCTCCCGGGTTCTGGTCATACTGGACAAGCAAGAGATCCTGATACGTGATCAACGATGAGGCATGCCCGTAATGATTTTCCGGCACGCCCAGGTTCTTAGCCCAGATACGATTGCCGTCGAAATCGAAGCAGGCGATATCCCCGGTTGCAAAAAGGGCAAAGACGCGGGTTCCATCGGTCGTCATCGTGGGGGCGGCAAAACCCGTATCCTCGGTTACCTGGGGGCGTCTTTCAGGAGTACCGGGAACATCGTTCAATTCCGCTTGCCAGAGGATGTCTCCCGAATCGGCATCGATGGCATAGACAACCTGCGTTCTTCTGTCCGCGCCCGAAAGGAAAATCCTGTTCCCCCAAACGATCGGAGAATTATACCCCGGATGAGGAATCGGGGTTTTCCATAGGATTTTCGAACCGGAAGGGCCGTCCCACTCCGTAGGAACATCCGTATGATAGGCCCATCCGATCCCCTCGGGACCGCGAAAACCCGGCCAGTTATTCCTGATCTCTTTAATGCTGGGAAAGTCAGAAGATTCCCGGTCTTTTCCCGGTCCGACAATGCCGATTTTCTTCAGCTCCGTCTGGGATAAGATGCCGAGCACAAAGGCCAGCAAAACCAATCCCAGTCCTCCGTAAAGAAAATATTTCCGGGATAACAACCTGCTCTCCCAATCTTTTTCCCTTTCAGGAGTTTTAGTCAAATCGGGCAACCTGGGCTCGAGCGAACTCATGTATTTCGTTGCCAGCAGACAGATAAGCACAAATGCGAACAGAAGATAACTTCCTGTCCGGATCTGCCATTGATGCGTGAAATAGGCTTTTCTCGCCAGCAGATCCAGAGCCCGGATCTGCTCGATCAGAACCGTATCTTCAGGATTCTCACTAAGCTTTGTCATCAGTTGAGAAATAGCCTGACTGTTGAGAGGATCCACTGACTTTGTCTGGATGTAATTGGCGATCATCAAGACGCTGAGGATCGCTGCCAGAACAGCCGTGACAACAGCGATCCTTTTGGCTATGGTGTGCCCGATTTTCGACCTGTTCTCTTTAGTGTTTTCTCTAGGTTGATTTTCCATCATATTAAGCCCTGAATTGTTTTATGCGAACTTCCCGTCTCTCCAATTCCTTCAACTCCTCCGGTGTCATCAGCCCCAACCGGACCTGTTCGTAGGGGCAGTAGGCAAAGCAGCGCCCGCAGCTGAAACATGTGCCTTTGTCCATGTCATACTCCTTTTGACTCTGCCGGACAAACAGGCCGATCAGCTTTAAAAAGAGGACCAACCCGACAAAAGCACCCAATATCCAACCCCCCTTTCGGAATTGGATTTGAATGGATCTCGCTTCAGCGAACAACTCCTCCGAGAGTTTTCCGGATGCACGAAAGGCTTTGGTTGCATCGGTCATCTCGGTTCTCTCTCCTGAATTTTCCAGAAGAATTTCTTCGGCTAGCGACACGCTCGGATGCAGGCGGGAAAGAGATACGTCTAGCCTCGATCCTATCCAGCCGCTGCCAAGGATAATGGCAGGGCTGAGGACCAGGATCAACGCCAAACGCCTGATATCTCCCTCTCTTTTTATGGGCTGATTTTCTTCATCCGCTTTTTTGATGGCGCCGAACGGGCAGGAATCTTCGCACAGCCGGCAATTATTGCATTCATCGGGAGTGATCCTGACATGGCGCCTGGAAATACGGGACATCCAGTTCAAAAGCACCCCTAGCGGGCAAAGATATCGGCAGTAGGGACGAGCCACGACCGTTCCAAGCAGGAGCATGGACATCCCCAGAATGACCATGTTGAAATCCGCCCCGAAGCGAAAAAATCCGACGAAAGGGTCGTACTGGCAGATGATAAAACCGGCCCCTGTCGCGGCGAACAAAACGGCCAGTCCAAGATAAACATACGGGAAAACGCCCAACAGGGTGGCCAGCCACTGCGGCACGTTGACCGGCTTCAGGACTACGGCATCCTGGATCGCCCCGAGAGGGCAAACAGCCGCGCAAAATGTACGGCCGTAAAACAGGGTAAAAACGAGGGGCAGAACAAAAAAGACGATGACGGAAACGGGAATGATGTAAGCCGGATTGAACAGCGCGTAGCTGACATTTTGCACGGCGCCCACAGAGCAGACGCAGCCTTTTCTGTAAAAACCGAAATAGATGAGAGAAAACACCATCAACAGGAAAATGTTTCGGCGGGAACGCTGTTTGTGAGCGAAATAGGTCGCTAGGGAAAGGGCAACAACCAGGACGAATATATCCAGGTATTCCCATACCGCGGCCCGAGGTGCCGGCGTAAGCAGATCGGGTCGCACATAGCCTGATTGGAAATCGGGTTTGGGAAACCTCTCCTGAACCTGGGACAAGAGAAAAATTGGGGAGAGCAGCAAAAAGGCCACAAGAAAATTTTTCAACCGATTCAACTTTTCATCCTTTCAGATATCTCTGGCTCTCATCTCCTCTGAGAATGTAGGGCTGGCTGGCAGGAACTCGCTTCCAGGCTCGAGAGGGACACCGCCTGGCAATCGAACACTGATTGCAGTTCAGGCAGCGGTCATGACGCACTTGAAGGTACAACGATCCGTTTCCGAACGAGTTGCAGCCCTTCACACATTTGCCGCAGCCGATGCACAATTCCTCATCGATGGTGTACTCGAAATAGGGGTCTTCGACGTAGGTCCGCTTGATCGCGCCGGAAGGGCAGAGCTGGCTTTCCGCCCCGGTATCCCTGGATCTGGCCCCAGGTTGAAGGTAACCGCTGCACAGATCACAAAACCCGCACATGGAATAAGAATGGACGCATTTCACAGCCGAATGGGGCAAAACACAGTTTACCGCACACTTCTCGCATTGAATACAGATGTTGGGATCCAACTGCCAGACCATTTCTTCGGCAGAAGACTTCCGGAACAGGATTCCTGCCAATCCCCCGAACGTCAGCCCCAGGACCGCGCGAAAACCGTTCCGGAAAAAATCCCGCCGTTTAATCCTGTTCATGGCCGGCCTTTCCTTCACTCTGCTCCTCTTTCCTGCGACGCAGGCCTTTTCCGGGACCTTTCGACCTCTCGTTTCGTCCCGATAGCCTCGGGCTTTCTGCATCCCGGAAGCTGCGAACAAATCCGGCACGGCAAATCGAGGGAACAGGATCCCTCGTATCCGGAACGATATCGACTTCTCCTGCCAAGGGACAGTCCGGCAAACGCCAGGCCGCTCAATACCACGGTCCGCAATCCATCCTTGATGAACTGGCGCCTGTCTTTTGTTTTGCGTGTTTCGATCATCAGAAAATCTCCCATCTCATTGCTCATTCTTAACAAAGATCCGCACAAGCTTTTGCATCGGATCCAACACATAGATCCTTTGAAGCGAATCCACCGCCAGATCCAGTCCGACCGTGCCTTCGAGGAATTGTTCCGTCGATGCCACGACAGAAACGAGTTCTCCTATCCGGTTGTAGACCTTGACCCTCGGAAGACCTTTTTCACTGGTCACAAAGGAACCGTCCTCCAACAGGGTAAAGTGTGACGGATTGCAGCAACCGGCAAAACCGTGGATCTCCATGCCGAATTCACCCCAGGATGTCCGGAAATCCCCATCGGCGGAATAATTCTCGAGGGAATGCCGTCCCGTGTTGGCCACCCAGAGAAATCCGTCGTCATCGACTGCCACATCGAAATAGGGGCTGGGGATTATGAATCCAGGAATATCTTTGGCTTCGTCTTTGTCTCCGATCCTCTGCAGCCTGTTCCCCGATCTATCGAACTTCCAGACGGTTTTATTGCCCGCATCAGCTATAAAAACACCGTTTGCTGCAATCGCTATCGATGTGATGATGGCCTGTTCGCCGAGGGATTCCCATATGGCTTGTCTTTCGCCTTTCAGATTGTAGATTTCGATATGATCTTCCATCCCCAGATACAAATCATGGTTTTGGTTCACAGCCAGACAACGGACAGGAGTATTCGATTTGAAAGAAGATCGTGTTGTCCCGTCGTTGTCGAACGCAAGAACAGAATCGCCGCCGGACACATAGATCGTGTCATCCGGGCCGACGGCAATTCCGGACACGGATGGCAATTCAATGGGAATGCGGCCCGTCTCGGAGAAATGAATTAAATCGGTACCGTTGGATTCATAACTTCGAATATCATAGGCAAACGGATTCTGATCGTTTTTCGTATTATCCCGAACAGCTCTGTACCCGAAATAGAGAATGCCGGCTACCGAAACCATTATGACCGTTCCGATCAATATTTTGTCCTTATTCAGGTTGACGATACCCATTTCATTCTCCTGTCTCGGGATTGGCTCTAAGGTCCACACAGACCATGCGGCGCGAATCCCGCGCGAGCAGCCGGCCGTTGACGAAAGCCAGCGGTCCCCATGCATCCACCCCCTCTAAAATTTTGGCCTGGGCCAATTGAACGTATTCCCGCGTGCTGGCTCTGGCTATGGTTAAAATGCCATCATCGCTGAGTATAAAAAACTTATCATCTGCCGCGATGTAAGGGCCCAGCCCGAATCTGTTCGTCGTTCCGCTGGACCAGACGAACCGGCTGATGTCGTCGGGATGGCAGCAAACGAATTGATTCCGCAGCGGCCCGGCATCTTTGGGCAAAATGCAAAAGAGATGTCCCGCGTAAAATATCGGCGTCTGCTGCTCGGAGGCAATTCCTTCTTCCGGCTTTATCGTTTGAAGCGCCTCCACCGAAAAAACGCCAGCTTCCTGTTTGATCTGGACCATTGCGCTTCCCGATCCGTACCCCGCCGTCAAAAAGATCTTCCCGTCTCCCAGATAGACGGGGGAAGGCGCGATGACATTGTGGTTCCACACACGGGATTCGAACAGGATCTTGCCCGCTTCCTCACCTTCCGCGGCAACGCCCACGATCCCTCCGATCGCGCAGTACACATACATTTTTATCCCGTGAATGGTAAAAGGCATGACAGAAGAATGGGACATTTTCAAGTTGCTGGGATTGGGTGTTTCCCAGACAACCTCACCGGTCGCACAATCGACGGCCACGATCAGAGATTTCCCCCCTACCGCAAAAACCGCAAGGGAGCCATCGATCAACGGGCACTGTCCGGTGTACCACAAGGGCACTTCGGTCCCGTATTCACGCTCCAAATCGATCCCCCAAAGGAACTCCCCTGTCACCGCATCCGCGCACATGACATGACACTTGGGCCCGATCGTCACGACGAATTGATCGGTCACCGCAGGAACGGTCCGGGACATCCCGTGGTTCCGCTTCACGAAAATGTCGTATCCCCGGCGCCAGATCTCTTTTCCGTCCTCGAAAGAAAAACAGCGCAGAATATCCGCTCTCTGCTCTTCATCGTAATCCAGGAGATAAACCCGTCCGTTCGCAACGACCGGCCCGGCATGACCTTCCCCTAAATCAATGGACCAGAGAATGTTCGGCCCTGTATCGTTCCATCCGTCGATGAGCGGAATATTTTCTCTGCTGATATTGTCGTAACCCGCACCCCGAAATCGCGGCCAGCTCCCGGAAATTGTGGAAGGAATCCCTTCAAAACTTGCGAAATAAGCCCCTATTTCAACCGCTTCGCCGGCGCTGACAAAATCCGGAGGCCTGTTGTCCATACCGGGGAGGTTCTCGGAAAAATCTTTGACCGGGTTGTACAAGAGCCACCAGGTCAGGAAAACCAGACCGAGAAAGGCCGTCCCGAAAAAAGTGACACGGTTTAATAATTTCTCATTCATCACCGATACGATATACCATCAGGGCGTCGCCATGCCGGATATACAGGCGCCCGTCCTTGATAACAGGGTGGGCCCAGTGCTCGCCCGAGCCTTTTTTTATCCGGAATGAGCTCACCACTTCGAACTCCTTGGGGTTGGGCCTGGCCAATGTCACCTCTCCGTTTTCGCTGTAGCAATAGATCATCCCATCGGAATAAATGATCGCCCCTTTGTTTCCGGCTTTCCTTGCCGTGTACTGGACTTTGCCGGACTTCCATTCCAGGCAACTCCATCCCCGGCTGTTATGGCCCGAACCGAAGATGTATCCATCGATCAAAACCGCTGCTCCCATCTGGCTGTCCATAGCCCTCTGGGACCATACCCGTTTGACGCTTGCCCCATCTTCGGAGAGCTCGAACATCTGACCGCCGGTCCCGTAACCACTCACTGAATAAACAAATCCATCATGATACAGCGGCGTATTCGCATTGACATCATAATCGGTGACATGGGAGTGGCGCCATAAATACTCTCCGGTGTCTGCATCGATACCGATGATCGATTTTCCCGTCATCGTTATCAGGAGACGCCTGTTTCCGTGTTCGACGAGACTAGGGGAGCAATATCCGGATGTCTCCCCGTCGGTTTTGATCTTCCAGATCGTTTTCCCGGAATGCCTGTCGAGGGCAACGACCGTCACGTTGCGTCCTCCGGGAGTGCAAAAAACACGATCCCCATCCACAAGGAGGGACTCCGTCATCCTCCACTGCAAATTTCTTGCCCCGAATTCGGCGATCAAGTCAACCGACCAGACCCTTTTCCCGTTCCAATCGATACAAACGGCTCGCCCTCTTGCACTCATCAGATAAATCTTGTCGCCGTATACGGTGGGAGTCGTCCGGGCACCGGGACGGCTTCCGTCCCATTCGGGACCATAGGAGGTCTTCCAAAGAAGTTTGCCGGATTTATCGAAGGCAAACAGGAATCCCTCGCCTTCTGCCATCCCGGTCAGAAAGATGCGGTCGGATGTCACGGCAGGGGATGAATAGCCCCCCCCGAGGCCCTCTGTTGACCAGATCAGTTCCGGACCTTCCTCAGGCCAAGTTTTCAACAGGCTTTCACCCGGATAAATCCCGTCCCTGTTCGGTCCCCGCCACTGGGAGTCGACCTGGCCGAAGAAAATGGGCGCCCCGAAACCGAACGATAACAGAATGATCATACCGAATAGCTTCTTCATCTTTCTCCTCAAATCCACTTTATCGTTAAGAGATATATTCTAGGATACTTTGGATATTATTAACAGTCGATAACCGTTTAATCTTTATATAATACTAATCCTATGGAGTTAGTATTATAATATACTGGAATATTTTTTGCACCATTGAAACCACGAACTCTGATCAAATGCGGAGGGGTTCGCACCGGCCCCGGCTGAAGCGGTAATGACTTATATCCGCCAATCCACTCTGATTTTGGATCTTGATCCAAGATACTAGCAAACCCAGGCTCACAGAACAAATTCCAGCGGATTTCCGATTGACCATTAAATTTCTGTATGCTACATTTGTCTGTCAAAAAGAACGGCATGTTCGTACAGAATTCAGGAGGAATACAAAATGGGCAAAATCGAATGGGATGACAGCTTATCCGTGGGTGTGGGCCTCATAGATGAACAGCACAAAATGCTTATCCAGAAACTTCAGGATCTATCCGACGCCATAAACGAAGGGCGAGAATTCAATAAAATCATGAAAACCCTCGACTTTATGATCGACTACACAGACTTCCATTTTTCCGAAGAAGAAAAGCGCATGTCCGAACACGGCTATCCCGGACTCGAAGATCAGCAAAACCAACATGAACAGTTCAAAGTCACGTTGAACCACATTCTGGAGGATTTCAAGGAGGAAGGACCGACAAAAGCTCTTGCCACATCGATCAACGTTTTTTTGGTCAACTGGCTTATCAATCACATCAAGGGAACAGACTTGAAACTCGGCAAATTTTTTGCGGAAAAAGGGCTGACAGACATCAAATAAAAAGCCTTCAGCTGACTGTTTCCGGGATTTTCCTGACTCTTTCATATTTTTCTAACTTAATTTTTTTTGGTTCTCTTCCCTTTTGTGTGGGTTTTTTGCCAATGGATAATGACGGGTCCTGTCACGGCTTCCTCCCCCGGCCGTCCTCGCTCCACCCATCCCCCAGTGGGCACCCTTCCGCTGTGGGCGGCCGGGGGGCCCCTCCAGCCGCACCACCCGTCTTTTTATCTTTATCTCCCACACAAAATGGAAGAAGTCCATTTTTTTCATTACGTTACAGGGGATATCCTGCGTTTTGACAAATTTTTAACAAAGTCTTGACACCCTGATAACAACTCCCCTCATCCGGCGGCCTATCTTGAACATAGGAAACAAAAATGAGGGGAAAGACAATGAGAACAAAAAAAACAAACAGGGTCCTGATGTTAGCGGTCCTTGGATTCACCCTGACATTATCTGCCAAAGAGATATCTCGAACGGAATACATCAAATATCTGCCTATCACATATCCCAGGATCGTATCTCAGACTGAAAGGAACGATGTTTTTAGCCTGTACGGCGACAAGAACGATCCCGCTTACCAGGATATCGCTCCCATCGACGGGATAGACGACCGGAGATTCAAAGTTCTGGAAAACCTGGCAGTTCGTTTTGCCCCATACCTAGTCCAGAACACAACCGACGCTCCTATGGATTTCAAATATTACGTGAACGATCCCGTTCGTTTTCCTCTATATGTGGATACCTGGAACTTATCCATCGACAAACCTCAGCTGGTCCAATCTTCTGCATTGAATTTCATTAGAGATGATTCCCAGCTTCTCTCGCTGATCAGGGAGTTCCACCCCGATCGTTCCGGCGATAACTCCGCTTGGTCAACCAAAAGGCATCCTGGTGAGGAATTTTTCAAAGTCCTCTACTTCGATTTCCCTGGCCAGGATGAAAAAAGCTGGGAGGAAAAATGCGCGATCGAAATATCAAGACCGCAAAACCGATCGGGAGCCGGGTTTATCAAAACATATGCCCACATGTTCATCACGGATGAATGCTCCAAGGCAGGAAACACCTCAGGTTATGAGTTTGTCATCCAGTACTGGTTCTTCTATCCCCGCAACGACGGCGGGAACAACCACGAGGGGGACTGGGAACATATCAATGTCATCGTCTCCCCCATCGGAAAAGTGAAGGATTGCCTTTCTGCCGAGGAGATCTATCAAATTCTCGAGACAGCCGGATCAATAAAAGGGGCCGATATGGAACAACTGGTCATCAAACGCCTCGAATACTACTTTCATTACAAGGTTATGGTGCTGGACTTTTCAAGCCCCAACGTCTATATCCCAAGAAACGATTGGGAACAAGAGATCGAGGAACTGGAGAAGGACCGCCGGGGAAAACTCTGGATATGGGAAAAAATCCGATCGATGGCCTACAAAGACGCTGAAGAAAAGGAAATAAACACCCACCCATTCGGGTATATCGGCGGAGATTGCAGGGGATACGAACAGATCCTTTCCACACCGGGGGGCAAAAACCGGAACTCCCATGGGAATTATCCCTTTCCGGGGATCTATAGAGAGGTCGGCCCGGGCAATTCCAGCGAAAAGATCTCGGCCCGGTTCGATCATTTGGCCTATTATAGCAATGGAGCTCCGAAAAAAAAGGAGAGTGAAAAGGCATTCGGCCGCGGCACCGTGATCCCTTTCGACGATCCACAGAAGATCGAAATCGTACCGGACTGGGAACGGGTGATCAATCCGGTTCTATCCAGCAGAGAGGCGAGGAAAAAATGGTTCTGGCTGGTTCTTCCGATAAGATTCGGATATCCGGCTTCCTCTTCTCCCTTTGCAGGCGTGGTCGCCCACGCCAATACCGGAAACCTCTCCACGCTGGGGCC
>Ga0180437_10000745_pt1 | contig 59732 bp, 39 predicted proteins | sample SS_ome_4_FD_132410 | JGI IMG/M metagenome (GOLD analysis project Ga0180437, IMG submission 132410) | Hypersaline lake sediment archaeal communities from the Salton Sea, California, USA - SS_3_D_1 metaG | ecosystem: Environmental > Aquatic > Non-marine Saline and Alkaline > Hypersaline >...
CGTCGGCACGGAATACGGCGACTTCAACCTGGACGGCAAGGTGGATACCGTCGACCTGACGATACTGGGCACGTACTTCGGAGTCGGCACGAGCTGGAGCCAGGGCAACGCCAACTGCGACACGACAGTCGACACCGTGGACCTGACGATCCTCGGCACGTACTTCGGCTTTGTCGCCTCAAGTCCCATCCCCGAGCCGGCGACGATGGCCCTGCTGGCGATGGGCGCCTCGATGTCCCTTTTCCGTAGGAAAAGACGGTAGGCCTGCCTCCGGCAAGCAGGGGGGTAGGTAGGGACTGGCGCCGATCCGTCGTTGCAGGTGGGTTGGCCAACGGAAAACCGAATACAAGCCGGATCAGGCGGGCCATAACGGCGCCGCGGCAACAGCTCTGTGCCGGTGGCAAGTGTGGGAGTCTCACAGGAGACAGATCATGAATCGACGCATGTTATTGATGTTGCGACTGTTGTTGGCGGTCGTTCTGCTATGCTGGGTTGCCGGAACTGCCCGGGCCGATGGGGAAGGTTATATGCAACTGGTGGGCACTCCCACACAGATTATTTATGAAGGCCAGGTCGCCTGGGAATACTGGTACGACGTCTATTCCGGCGGGCTGGGTTCGGCCACTCAGATTTGGCTGCACGGCTTTCCTGCAGATGAAATCCTCAACCCACTGACCCAACGATGGGACTCAAGGTGCGCTAACGGGTGGTTCGACGACTACTATAGCGAATACCTATACCCAGCCTTCGGCGACGGCGACCCGACTGGGACCGATCAGTGGGTGCTTTCGGGCAACGAGGGCGAAATGCTCAACCCCATTCACTCGCCCAGTGAGTACCTCACAGAAGGCCTGGAGTGGGCCTCGTTCTACCCCGGAAATATCACGGCCGAAAACGAGCTGCACTACTGGTGGGCCATCTCCGTGGGCGGCGTCGAGGGCCTGTACATGACCATTCGCCTGGTCCACCCGTGGGCGCCGGGCGACATAACCTACAGCATCTTCGGACCATACTGGTGGGACCAGGAAAACGCACCGATCATGGGCCCGGCCATGGCTCCAGGCGGCGACCCTGGCGACTTCGACGGCGACGGCGATGTTGATGTCGATGACATCAATGCGCTCTGTGCCAACATGACCGGCGACGGCATTCCGCTGCCGGGCGGCTTTGAGCAGTACGACCTCGACAACGATGGCGACGCCGACTCGGCCGACATGGACATCCTCATCCACGACCTGGTCGAGACGACAGTCGGCGTCGGCACGGAGTACGGCGACTTCAACCTGGACGGTAAGATCGATACGGTTGACCTGACGATCCTGGGCACGTACTTCGGCGTCGGCACGAGCTGGAGCCAGGGCAACGCCAACTGCGACACGACAGTCGACACCGTGGACCTGACGATCCTCGGCACGTACTTTGGCTTTGTCGCCTCAAGCCCCATCCCCGAGCCGGCGACGATGGCCCTGCTGGGATGTGGGGCGGTCTTTCTGATACGCAAACACGGCCGTGCATAAACTGCATCGGCGAATCGCCGCCTTGTATTTTGCTGCTTGCCGCCGGCCGTGGTGGGGTACTTTTCTCCTGTGAGGCAGAGGGAAGCTTAAGTCCTTTTTATTGCTGTAGAAGCAACAAGGCAATCAGATCTTGTTAATTTGGTTGCACGAGTTACCCCGCCGGCATACAATGAGTTTATGAACTCGGAGCGGTGAATGTCCCGTTCCCGTTCCACATCATGCGAGGTGTGGCGGGAGGGTGTACATTATTTGACGTTGGTCTGGCCGGTCTACTGAAGACCGAGCAACATGGAGACGCAAATTCGGGACGTGAGGAAGCTCCTGTGATTGTGCTGCCTCAGGTATGCTTATCTATTTTGTGCAAACAAATGAAAGGATCCACAGATGAATAAGACGAATGCCATTGTGGTCGCCTTGTTGACGTTTCTGATCTGCTCGGCGGCACAGGCCGGTTGGACGGTCACTTTGCTGAACAACCCTCTGACAGACGGGCTGTTCATGGAGGACGGCGTCACGGGGTATCAGTACATTTACGAGGTCGTAACGGACGGCTCGAGCGGAAGATACCTCGGGTTCCATGGTTTCGACGGAAGTCAGGCCGCTTGGATTCGTACGCACCCATACTACGGCGTGACAGGGATGTGGCAACGCTGGGATGTCAACAGTGCCGACCACTCGGGCGAAGATCCTCTCGAGACGTGCTCGGCTGCGGTCAATGACGGGACGGGGCAAGGCTGGACACTCGCGACGGACGCCTGGGGGGATTTCGTTCCCGCGGGCACCACGTTGCCATGGGCAATGGACAATGTGTGGAATGTGCCGGACGACTACGCCTACGCCTGGGAGATCTACATGCCCACGACCGGTTATGTCGACCTTACAGAGGGACTAAGCTGGGACGGAATATGGGGTGGGGGCGCGTTCGGCACGACGGCGGGCATCTTTATGACCATCCGGATCGTCCATCCAGGCCTTCCCGGCGATATGGTGTGGGACTCGGATGCAGGCTATTCCGGGATGACGACCGGCCCAACGGCTACCGCAAGTGACCCCGGCGACTTCGACGGCGACGGCGACGTTGATGTCGATGACATCAATGCGCTCTGTGCGAACATGACCGGCGACGGCATTCCGCTGCCGGCTGGCTTTGAGCAGTACGACCTCGACAACGACGGCGATGCCGACAGCGCCGACATGGACATCCTCATCCACGACCTGGTCGAGACGACAGTCGGCATCGGCACGGAGTACGGCGACTTCAACCTGGACGGTAAGATCGATACGGTTGACCTGACGATCCTCGGCACATACTTCGGTATCGGCACGAGCTGGAATCAGGGCAACGCCAACTGCGACACGACAGTCGACACCGTGGACCTGACGATCCTCGGCACGTACTTCGGCTTCGTCGCCTCAAGCCCCATCCCCGAGCCGGCCACGCTGGCCCTGCTGGCGATGGCTGGTGCCGCCCTGCTGCGGCGTCGGAAGTCGTAGATCCGCCGGAGGAGAAAGTAAGCCGCAAACACCGAGTGCAATCGAATACAGACCAAAGCGGGCCGCCCGCAGGGGTTGTCCGTTTTTTTGCGGCGATATGACTGCAAGGCCAGCTTCAATCAACTCGCTGCCGGGGAGGGGGACTGAAGAGGACGCCGTGCTCGCCGGCATCGTCGATGGCCGGAAACTTCTTGCCACAATGAGTTCTGCCTAATATGATCTGCTCCATCGTGTTGGATTCACGGCGGTTTCGGCTGACGGACAGTCTGGGGACGTTCGACCGATGAGTATGTTCAGGAAGTCTATCTTGGTTATGATGGTGGCAGGCTGCATGGCCGTCAGTGCGTACGCGGCGAAGTTCGAGGCCATATCCCGACCCAGCAAGGACATCACCCTTTCCTTCACCCGACCGGGACGAATAGCAGAGATGTTCGTCAGCGTGGGCGACAGGGTCTCGGCCGGTGAGCCGTTGGCGAAGCTGGACGATCGTGTCGAGCAGGTCCAGCTTGCCCAGCTCAAGGCCCAGGCGGAAGACACCATTCGTATCGAGGCCGCCAAGGCCAAGCTGGATCAGAGCAAAGTGGATCTGGACAAGATCGAAAGCGCCTGGAGCCCCGACGCCGAGCACCGGGCGGTGACCGAGTTTGAGCTTGACCACGCCCGGCTGGATGTGGAAATCTCGCGTCTGTCGCTGACGCTGGCCGAGTTCGAGCATTCGCAGGACCAGCGCAAGTACACCGAGGCCGGCTTGAGTGTCGAGCAGATGTCCCTGCACAGCCCGATCGACGGCACGGTGGAAGTGCTGTTCGTGGAGCAGGGGGAATCGGTCGATGCACTCCAGAAGGTGATTCATATCGTCGACGTCGATCCGCTGTGGATAGATGTGCCCGTTTCTATAGACATTGCTCTGGGGTTGTCGGTGGGCGATTCCGCACAGGTGCTGTTCGGCAATCAGCAGACCGACGGCAAGATGGGAAAGATCATCTACATCGCCTCCGTGGGCGACGCCGCCAGCAACACCCTACGGGTCCGTGTGGAGCTTGCCAACCCCACAGGCCGACCCGCAGGTGAGCAGGTCTCCGTGAGCTTTCTGACCGGATTTCAGTCTGTCGATGACTCCGACGGCGATGCTGAACAGGCCGGACAGGCAGATGAATCTGACCGCGCTGACGTGCAGGATGAACCTAAACGAGCCTCCCCGGACGGCGATCACGCGCCCGGGCCAACCGAGGCCGCCGACAACTCCAACTGACCCCGGATACCGTGATAAGTCCACTAGGAGAAAACATGGCTGACGAACCTACCCCCCTGCAGGATCCACACGTAGAACAGCAGGCCGAACAACAGACCGGACAACGCGTCCAGCTTCGCGTCGACGAACGCGAGATGCAGGCGACTTATGCCAACGCGTTTCGCGCCAACGGCACGCCGGAGGAAGTCATGATTGACTTCGGCCTGAACATCCCAAGCCCCGTTCAGCGCGACAAGCCCGAGATTATCTTCAAGGTAGCTAACCGCGTTATCATGAATTATTACTCTACCAAGCGGCTTGCGATAACGCTGGGCCAGGTGATCCGCCGCTATGAGGAGCAGTTCGGCGAGTTGGAAATGGACGTCACAAAGCGTCGTAAGGGCGGCGGCTGACGGCTGGAGGAAGACGGGCGATGGATTCGGACGAAGCCCACGCGGGCCGACCCGGCTCGGCTGTCTCGGCCAGTGATCTGATCGATCGGCTCAGCAGGTTCCAGGGCCCGCCGCACGTTTTCCTCGTGAACCTGCTGGCCGTTCAGTGCCAGCTCTGCGCCGCCTCTGCTGGGGCGATTCTCAGACCCGGGTCCGACGGCGGGATGGAAGTGCTGGCTGTCTATCCACCTCAAAGGCCCGGGGATCCCGCTCCGCCCTGGCTGGCCCACGCAGCCAAGGCAGCCGGAGCCGTCTACCAGGGGGGCAACACAACTACTCGGCCAATACACGATTCAGACGACCTCTACGGCGCCCCGGCGAGGCGCCATCTCGTAATGATTCCCCTCAAACACGCCGAGGGATTGAGAGGTATGACGGCGTTTCTGGTGGAGGGGAGCGATGAAAAGGTGGCTTCCAGTCGTGAAAAGCTCGAACTGACGATCAGCCTGTTGAGCCTGTACGAGATGCGTCTGACGCTCCAGCGCCGCCAGGGCGATCTGCGGCGGTTGCGCATGGCCATGGAAGTGCTGGCCGCTGTCAACGAGCAGGACCGCTTCCGCGGCATGGCGATGTCGCTTTGCAACGACTTGGCCAGCCGCTGGCGGTGCGAGCGCGTGGGGTTGGGTTTTCTCAAGGGGCGATACATCCGCCTCAAGGCCCTCAGCCACGTCGAGAAATTCTCTCGCAAGATGCAGATAGTCCAGGACATGGAAAGCGCGATGGAAGAGTGCCTGGACCAGGACGTGGAGGTGGTGCACCCGGCCTCGCCGGAAGCCACCTATGTCAGCCGATCCGCAGCGGACCTTTCTCGGCGGCACGGGCCGACAAGCGTTCTCAGCGTGCCTCTGCGTCATGCAGGCAAACCGACCGCGGTGCTCACGCTGGAGAGGCCGATTGACGAGCCTTTCGAGGCCGAGGAAGTGGAAGCCATCCGCCTGACGTGCAACCTGACCACACCGAGGCTGGTCAACCGCTACCATCAGGACCGATGGTTCGGCGCGCGGGCCGCCGGGACGGCGCGGAAAGGCTTGGCCTTCGCCGTCGGACCAAAGCACACGTGGATCAAGCTGGCCATACTGGGCGTGTTGGGCATGGCGGCGTTCTTGACGTTCGTAGACGGCAACTACGAAGCCCCGGGCACCTTCACGCTGGAAACGATTGAACGCCTGGCGATCCCTGCGCCGTATAACGGGTTCATCAAGAGCATTAACGCAAAACCGGGCGATCACGTCATCAAAGATGATACCGTTCTCGCCGTTCTAAAAACGGATGAGCTCGACAATCAGATCACCGCCGCCCTCGCCGAGGCGGAGAAGTATCACGCACAGGAAGCTCAAGCCCGGGCCGAGGGCAAGATCGCCGAAGCCTTCATTCACTACCTGGAGGGCAAGATCGTAGCCGCTCAGATCCAGCTGTTTGAGCATCAACTGAGCAAGGCCAGGCTTACTTCCGCAATTGACGGAGTCGTGATAAGCGAGGACCTCAACCGGCGCATAGGCGTGGGCGGGCCGGTCAGGCCTGATGAGGAGCTTTTCGTGGTCGCCCCTCTGGACGCGCTGCGGGCGGAGGTGTTGATCGGCGAAGACCAGATCGGCGACATCAAGCTGGACCAGCGAGGCAAGCTCGCCGCCGCCAGCCGACCGGACCAGCGCATCGAGTTCGTGGTCGAGCATATCGGACCGGTGGCGAAGGTCGTGAACCAGAAGAACGTTTTCCCCGTTCGCGTCAGGCTGGAGCTGCCTGACGGGGAGCTCCTGGATTGGATGAAGCCGGGCCTAGAGGGTGTCGCCCGTGTGCACATAGGCCGAATGCCCTATGGCAAGCTCTGGACCCGCAAGATGGTCAATTGGATTAGAATGAAGCTGTGGCTCTGACCGCAAGGATCGCCGTGTGGCCGTCGACAGACCCACATTCAGCGAAAGCTGGTATCGCATAGCCGATCTCAGGCCCCGCCTGCGGACGACGGTTCAGGTCCATCGCCAACACTTTCGCGGGCAGATGTGGCACGTGCTGCAGGACCCCACCAGCAATCAGTTTTTCCGGCTCAACGAGTCCGGGTACTTCTTCGTGGCGATGCTGGACGGCCGGCGCACCGTCTCCCAGGTGTGGGACGTCTGCAACGACAAGCTCGGCGACAACGCCCCCACGCAGGGCGAGGCAATCCAGTTGCTCGGCCAGCTTTACACCTCCAACCTGCTGCAGGGCGAACTGCCGCCCGACGCAGCGGGCCTGCTGAATCGCTTCAGCAAGCGCCGCGCCCGTGAAGTGAAGGGCACGATGATGAACCTGATGTTCATCCACATACCGCTGTTCGACCCGGACAATATCCTCAACCGGTGGGTGGCGTTGGCGGGGAAGGTGTTCACGTGGGCTGGCGCGCTGGTTTGGATCGCGCTTGTGGCCACGGGGGTATCGTTCGTGATCGGGCGGGTCGGCGAGCTGACAGACCGCGCTTCGCAGGTGCTGGACCCGTCGAACCTGCCGCTGCTGTACCTGGGCATAATACTGGCTAAGGTTACTCACGAGTTCGGGCACGCATTCGCCTGCAAGCGTTTCGGCCGACTGGCCGGCGGTGGTGAAGTGCACGTGATGGGAATAATGTTCCTGGTGTTCACCCCGCTGCCATACGTGGATGCCTCCAGCGCGTGGGCATTCAGGAGTAAGTGGCACCGCGTGATCGTCGGCACAGCCGGCATGTTCGTCGAAATAGCCATCGCCTCGATCGCCGCGATCGTATGGGCGAATACCTCCCCGGGTACTCTGCACGCCGTCTGCTACAACATCATGTTCGTGGCCAGTATCTCCACGCTGCTTTTCAACGCCAACCCCCTGCTCCGCTACGACGGGTATTACATCCTGTCGGACCTGCTGGAGATACCCAACCTCGCCCCGCGCAGCCGGCAGTATATCTACTACCTGGTCAAGAAATATCTCTGGGGCGTCCGCAAGCCGCATAACCCGGCTCACACTGCCGGGGAGAAGGGCTGGTTTGTCTTTTACGGCATCGCCTCGACAATCTACCGCGTAATCATCTGCGTGGGCATTTTGCTGATGGTGGCCAACAAGTTCTTCCTCGTGGGTGCAATGCTGGCGGTGCTGGCGTTCGTGGCCTGGGTGCTTACGCCCATAGGCAAGTTCATCCACTACCTCGCCACCAGCGGAGAGCTCAGCCGCGTGCGCGCGCGGGCTGTGGTGTCGGTGTTGGTTTTCGTTGCGGCGGTGGTCGCCCTTGTAGGCTCGGTGCGAGCGCCGGATCGCGTCCGCGTGGACGGTATCGTCGACGTCGAAGCCGACAGGAAAGCGATAATACAAACCGAAGTGGACGGCTTCGTGAACACTATGCTGCCGTCCGGCACAGCGGTTGACCCGAATGGCCCGCCGCTCATATCCATGACCAACGAACAGTTCCTCAGCAGGCGCCAGCAGCTCCAGGCAGAGCTCCAAGCCGCTGAGATCCGCCGGCGCATCGCCCGGGCGGAGGAGAAAACCGCCGAGGCCGAATCCATCAAAGCCGAGCTAGAATCCCTCAGCAAGCAGATCGACGACCTGGACGGTGACATCATGCTGCTGACGCGCCGCGCGCCATTCCGCGGCGTGTGGATATCGCCAAGGCGAGACGAGTTGATCGGCGCCTACATTCAGGAGACCGATAAGGAGCCCGTCGGGGCGGTGATTGACATGGACGAGCCCATCATCCGCGCAGTAATCACACAGGATGATGCGATGCTTATTCAAGATATTCGCTATGTCGAAGGAGCCGTCGCCATACGACAGCGCGGGCGCCCGGAAAAAGAAATCACCGGAACGGTTATTGATATCACAAAGGCCGGACAGAAGACGCTGCCATCGCCTGCACTGGGAATGCTCGGGGGCGGGGCGATAGCCACCGATGTTGACGACACCAGCGGCATTCAGTCGGCAGAGCAGTTCTTCGAGGTGGTCGTCCTGCCAAATAACCCGGCCGAGGTTCCACTCATGATAGGCCAGCGCGTGGTGCTGCGATTCGAGATGGCGCCCAAGCCTCTTGCCATTCAGTGGTGGCGCGGCCTGCTGCAGCTCATTCAACGAAGGTTCCATATCTGACGTGGCCGCCGTAAACAGCACAACGTGGCGAATGTTGGACCAGCGGCGGGCGAGCAAGGATCTGCCGTCGGGTTTGGACGGTCTGTGGGATCGCGCGATAGGCGCGGTGCGGCGCGCAACGCTAAGTCACAAGATGTTCTGTCGCCGGGCGAAGCGGATCCTGGCGATGGAAAAGGATGTCGCTGACCACCCCGACGCCAAGCTGCGCGAAATGGCCCAGGAACTTCGCGTGCGATTCCGCTGCGGTAAGGACTCCCCCGGCGACCTGGACCGTGCGGCGGCGCTCGTCCGCGAGGTGGCTGTGCGGCAGATTGGCATCAAGCCTTTCCCCGTGCAGCTGGCCGGCGCCCTTGCGCTGGAGGCGGGCTGCATCGTCGAAATGGCCACCGGCGAAGGCAAGACAGTCACCGCGACCATACCGGCCACAGTAGCCGGCTGGCGGGGCAAGGGCTGTCATATTGTCACCGCCAACGACTACCTCGCCTCGCGCGACGCGACGGACATGGGCCCGATTTACCGCTTCTGCGGGCTCACCGTCGCCAGCGTCAACCCGGATATGCCGCCGTCCGCTCGGCGGGAGGCCTACCAGTCCGACATCACCTACACGACCAATAAGGAGGCGTCTGCCGACTTCCTCCGCGACAGGCTTGCACTGGGCAAGCTCTCCGGGCTCAGTGAGGCGCTGCTGGCCAGGATCGTCGACGGCACCGGCAGCGGGACGGACCGGCTTGTGCAGCGCGGGCTCAACTACGCCATCATCGACGAGGCCGACAGCATCCTGATAGACGAGGCCGTCACGCCGCTGATAATATCGGGCCAGGCCCCCAACCCCCAGCAGGTCGAGGCGTTTCACCAGGGGGTCGAGCTGGCCAGCCATCTCACACGCGACCGCGACTTCCGCGTGAACCATCGCTACCGGGAAGTTGAACTCACTGAATCCGGCAAGCGTCGCCTGGATGAACTGGTCCGGGAAATGCCGGGGCTCTGGCACGGCAAACGGCGGCGAGAAGAACTCGTCACCCAGGCCCTCACGGCCACCGAGCTCTACCTGCGGGACAAGCAGTACGTGATTCAGGACGACAAGGTCGTCATCGTCGACGAGTTCACCGGGCGGCTCATGCCCGACCGCGAATGGCGTGACGGCCTGCACCAGGCAGTCACCGCCAAGGAGGGCCTGGAGGTCCAACCTCCCAAGGACACGTACGCGCGGATCAGCTTTCAGCGGTTCTTCCGCATGTACCGCAGGCTCAGCGGGATGACCGGCACGGCGGCCGAAGCGTCGGCTGAGTTCTGGCAGGTCTACCACCTGCCGATCGTCGTCATCCCGACCAATCGGCCCTGCATCCGGAAGATGCTGCCCGATCGCGTATTCGCCACGCAGCAGGCCAAGTGGCGGGCAATCGTGGAGGAAATCCGCCGCCTGCATTCCTCCGGACGACCTGTGCTGGTCGGTACGCGCAGCGTCCGGGCTAGCGAACTGCTGTCGCAGATGCTCGCCAATGAAGGCATGGAGCACCAAGTGCTTAACGCCGTCCGCCACGCCGAGGAGGCGCAGATCGTCGCCGGGGCCGGCAAGTGCGGGCGAATCACCGTCGCCACGAACATGGCCGGTCGCGGAACGGACATAAGGCTCGGGTCCCGCGTCGCCGACGCCGGCGGGCTGCATGTGATTGCATCCGAGCGGCACGAGGCGCGGCGAATCGATCGACAACTGTTCGGGCGGTCCGCTCGCCAGGGAGACCCCGGCAGCGCGCAGGCCTTCGTAGCGATGGACGATGAGCTTCTGGTTCGTCATGCGCCGCTGTCCAGCGGAATGCTGCGCAAACGGTTCGGCCAGACCGAAAGGGAAGTGTGGTCTGCGGTGACGCGCGGCTTGTTCGACCTCGCCCAGAGGCGCGCACAGAGAATGGCGCTGCGCCAAAGAAAGAGCGTTCTCAAGACCGATGACTGGCTCAACGAGTACCTCGGCTTTGCCGGTCAGGAAGTCTGAGGGCATCTGCGGCAATGATAGGAGGATTTTTTTCGCCGACAGCGAAGACGCCCCTGACCCGGCGCGAGCGGATGCTTGGCTGTCGGCGCCCGGCAGACCGGCGGGCCGAAGGATTTTCGCGTATCCGTCCGGTACGGACCGGCCGACGGCGGACGGTACCGCCCTGAGCCGGCCGTTCTCGTCGAGCGCCCTCGTGCCGGGCTGTGCAGCGTCGCTCGCTGATAAGGTAAATACCTTACACGGGCAAGGCGGTCTAACGTTTTTCCGGTCGTTGCTTTCCGTCAGCACGCGACTCGTCGAGCGGCACATATGCCCCCATAAAGGCAAGACTTACATCGTACGGCACGGTCATATAAGACCCAGGCATATCTTCGTCAGTCGTTGTCGCGCCGGCACACCCTCCCCGCCAACCATTGTTTTGGCCCCCCTAGCGGGAAAATGGCCTAGTATCATCGACCAAAATATGCTAATCTCTTCCGATATAAATAGTCGATTTATTCATTGTATCGCTTTTCGACAGCGTATAATAGTTTTGAAGGCGCCAGCAACGTGCCAAGAGCTGGGGCACAACGAAGCAGTAGGCCGTCTGTAATGTAACGCGTGCGCGGCACAGGAGTTAGGTGCGGATCTGGCCGACACCTACGTAGTTCGCCGGTTGCAATGCCTGCCGGGCTTAAGCAAAGCCGGCCGGTGAAGTCTGGCCGGGAAAAATCAGAGAAAAATTGCTTCCAAGACGAGAAATAGGCTTGTGTCGTACAAAGGTTCCAGTTATAATCTTAAGTGTTGGATGGCACTGAGAGAGATACTACTATAACGAGACAATGTTCGTACACCTCGCAACGCGGTTCTGAGGAGTGGTTCCTGGGACCCAACAAACGGAAGCCGATAAGGTACAAGGAGCAGATTATGAAGAGAATTGCAGGCCTCATAAGTGTGGCTATCATGCTTACGACGGCAATGGCTAGTGCCGACATCACAGTGTATAGCGGCACGATCTATGACGTGGTGATCACCGACCCTGTGGCTGTCGGCGCAAATCCCGGCGGCGAGGCTTTGATCGGGTTCATGGTGAAGTTCGTCAATAAGACGGGCAATTCGGTATACGACCCGGCCGGTTTTAACGGCAACCATCCGCCGGAGAGCCAGCCCGGCAACCCGGATGCTTGGCCAGGCATGACGGATTACTCCGGGTTCACCGGTCCGCTGCATCAGCAGGAAGGGCCGTTGTTCTCGATATACACGCCGACGCTGGACCAGCCGCTTCTGGCCACGAACATAGATACTCACTTCAACCTGTTGGTCGCCGCAGTACTGCCGGCGGGCACAGGTCCGAGTGAGACCTATGGTTTGGCGGCGTCCACAGAGCCGAATAACGCGAGCCCTCCGTATGACACCATTGCGGTGACGTCGTTTGGCGATCGCCTCTATGGTAACTTCGCGCTCAATGGCGGTGCCGCAACACGGCCCGTGGGCGAGCGTGACACGTGGCAGCTGGCTTGGCTGGTTGTTCCGCAGAGCCAGGGCTACGAGAGTGTCTACATGGACCTCTTCGTTTCCGGCATAGGCGGCGGCGAGGACATTGAGGGCTTTATGATTCCCGAGCCCGGCACGATGGCTCTGCTGGCGATTGGCGGAATCGGTGCTCTGATTCGTCGTCGTAGGTAAATAGTTGCTGTTGTACAGCAGTTAACCGTTCAAGAGGCGGTGACGGGCCAGCCCGTCACCGCCTCTTCACTTTCTCCTGGGGCGCGCTACGTGCTCCGTGACCTCGGCCCGCCCTCTGCCGTCTCAGCTCGCTTCCCGGGCAACCGCGCGCGTGCCCGTCGGGAGTGCCTCACCGCCTAGCTTTGCGTGCTTCTTCTTCGAGACTTCCGCTCCGTTGCTTGCAGCCGACCTATCGGCTAACGTAGATGTCCACCTGCGGCAAGGTTTCCTGACCCGGACGATCGCCGTCCTTGAGACAAGCGAATCACGCAATATCAATCCGAAGGAGAATGCCAAGTGAAACGCCCCCTCTTGTGGCTTGCGGTGATCTCAATCGCAATAACAGCCCAGCCGGGCCTGTTGCGGGCCTGGCACGGCCCGACGCACGAGCGGGCAACGAGGCTGGCTTTGGGGTCTCTGCCGGCTGACGCACTGCCAGCATTTTTCCTCGAAGGAGCCGAGACGATAGTCGACCTCGCGCCTGCACCGGACCTGGCCAGAAAGCCCATTGCCCCGGATGCCCTCAGCATTGCTGAATCACCTGAACACTACTTTGATATGGAGCATCTAGAAGGGGCCGCCCTGCCGGCAACGCGCTACGAAATGCTGCGGTTCTGCTGCGACAAGGGGCTGGATCCCACGCAGGTGGGGCTGGCTCCGTATGCGATAATCGAATGGACCCAGCGTCTTACGGTCGCGCTGGCTGAACATCGCCGCTGGCCCGACAGCCCGCATATCCAGGCCAAGTGCCTCATCTATGCCGGCACGCTGGCACACTACGCGCAGGATCTGACCATGCCGCTACACACGACCATCCACTACAACGGTCGGGCCAGCCCCGAGGGCCAGCGCACCCCCAGTAATATCCACCTGAAACTGGACGCCCTTCCCGCCAAGCTGCCCGCCGATGAGCAGATCACTGTCGATCCAGACGCCCTCGCGCCCGTTGACGATTTATATGACGCCGTCGTCGCTGAACTGCACGCCTCCCATGCCTTGGTCGATCATGTGTACGAGATCGAGGACGATCTGCCCGAGTACGACCAGCCGCTGAACCCGCAAGGTCCGGCGGCCGAGTTCGCCCGCGATCGCCTCGCAGCGGCAGCCATTTTCACAGCCAGGCTCTATGCGACGGCCTGGCGAGACTCAGCCGAAATCGAGCTGCCCGATTGGCTCGATCACCCGGCCCCACTGCCGACCAAGCCACGCGGTGATGACGCCCTTGCCTCCCCGGCAGCCCATGCCGACGCGCCAGCCGGCAAGGCCGACGAGCAAGGTCTCTCCGAAGACGGCGCCGACATCGGGCTGCCCGCCGATGGAGAACCGGCGGAGCGGGCTGTCGAGGCGGCCCCACAATAGCCGCCGGGGCCCAGCGGAGCCGGTCTCTCGTTGCGGCTGGTGAGGATGATTCAGTATGGAAGGTTCAATTCAGCGCGTGCGCGCGGTGCTGCGAGGCAAAATGCCGGACCGTGCGCCGATGTTCGACCTAATCCGCAACGACGCGGTGATCGAATATTTCACGGGCCGGAAGCTCACGATCGAGAACGCTTCACAGGTCGTGCACAAGGCCTTCGCTCCTGCCATAGACGCGACCCGCTCTGTCCGCCTGCCGGATAAGCAACAGACAATCCGTCTGCCCGACGGCCGATGGCAGAAGCTTTATCGCTGGACGGCATGGACCGAGCACGTCAAGTACGAAAGCTCCGCCGCCTATGCGGCCGCCAAGCGAAAAATGATCGACGCCTACGACCCGTCCTGGACCGCACAGGACCAAGCCAACCTGGAGGAGTACCTGGCCGGCAGTTCCGCCATGCAGGCCAGGCTCGGCGAGTGCTACTGGATGGACTGCGCATGCGGGCTGGGGCTGATGGGGCTGATGGGCGAGGTTGGCGTCGAGCAGTTCTGCTACTATCTGGCTGACTGCCCGGGCATCATCAACGAGCTGCTGGAGATGCACACGGTGATGTGCATTACCTGGCTGGAGCACCTGCCGGCGGATCACGGCATCGAGGTGGTAATGGCGGGTGACGACATTGCCTTCAGGTCGGGCCCGTTCCTCTCGCCCAAGTGGTTCGAGGCGAACTACTTCCCCCGCATGGCCCGCATCCATGAAGTCGCCCACGAGAAGGGCATCAAGGTGATGTTCCACAGCGACGGGGACCTGAACGCGATTCTCGAGCAGCTCGTGGAGGCGGGAATCGACGGGCTCAACCCCATCGAGGTGCTGGCCGGGATGGACGTTGGCGACATTCACCGCCGCCACCCGCAGCTTTTCATGTGCGGCGGAATAGACGTATCGCAGCTGTTGCCGTTCGGTGAGCCCCGGGAAGTGTACGACGCCACCAGGCGCACCATCGACGCTGCTGAGGGGAGAATCATGGTCGGCTCGTCGACGGAATTGCACAACGATGTGCCGCTGGCGAACTTCCTAGCCATGCGGCAGGCGGTGTTGGATAATCCTTACCGCTAGAGCGCGTTGGGGCAGCTCAGATGCCCGCGGCCTACGTTTTGCCGATCCACTTGCGTTTCTTCTCCAGATACGTCAGGTAGTTCTTGAACGACACATCGGGCGGGACGAGGTGGTCCATGTGGGGGATGAAGCCCCCCTGCTCCAGCAGCGGCTTGAGGCGTTCGATTTCCCTGTCGATAGCAGAGCCGCCTTCGATGACGGCCCGCTTGTCCACAGCGCCGCGGATACGGCATTCCTTGCCGAACTCCCTACGCCAGGCGTAGGGGTCCACGCCGGCGGCGACTTCCAGCGGAAACATGATGTTCACGCCCTCCTGGAGCCAGTTGGCGACGATATCGTGCGGGTTGCCGTCGGAGTCGACGATGCTGATCGCGCAGCCATGCCTCTTGGCGACTGTCATCACGGCGTTATAGCACGGCTGGATGAACTTGCGAAACATCTGCGGGGAGACGAATGGCCCGTTCCGTCCGGCCATATCTTCCCACCACATCACCTCATCGATGGGCACGTCGGGGGGAATCTGGGCGATCTGGTCAGTCAGCAGCGCCGTCCATGTGTCGACCATGTCGTGTATCATGTCCGGGTAGTCGTAGAACGCCATCGAGAGGTTCTGGAAGCCCATCATCTCCCGCAGTCGGCCGTACGGGCCGATGAGGTACAGGAAGATCATCTTGCCCTCGGAGGCTGCGGAGCGCATGGCGTCGATCTCCTCCGTGGGGCGTTTGCGCTTGGGGTGGTCGATGCGGAAACGCCGTTTCATGTCGGACCAATCGGCGGGCGTCTTTACGGGGAACTCCAGGAAGTGCGGAATGGAGCTCTCTTCCTGTGAATCCTCGAAGTGCTCGGAAATGATGCCGCTGCTGTCCCGCGAGATAACTGACCGCTCCTTGCGCTGGATGATCTCCTCCTGGAAGGCCGGGATGAGTTCCGTCCGCGTCCCAATGTGGTGGTGCGGCGGGTTGTCGAAGCCGAAGAATTCGTGGACTTTCTCGTAGAACGTCGGATCGTCGATGCCCACGCCGACGTCCATCCCTTCTCTCACCCACCGCCGCAGTGTCTGGGACCAGAAGTTGAATTCCACGTCGGGCACGCGGTCGGTGTCCTGATAAGTGAATGTTCGATAGTAGCGCGATTCAATGTTTTTCCGCGGCTGGATGGGATTCTTGTCGTACATGTGTCAGCCTTATCCGTAGATGTTGTCGATTTCCTCGCGGGCCAGTTGCACCCAGCGGGCGAGTCGGCCTAGCTCGTTATTGAGTGTATGCACGTCCTTCATGGCCAGCTCTACCGGGCAGCCATGGGCCTTGGTTATCGCAAGCGTCTCATCTATGTCAGCACGGATGAAGTCCTCATCGAATTTCTCCGTGGAGATCATGGATGGGTTTGGTTTGCGCGAGAAACCGTAGCGGTTGCCCATCGCCTTGGCCATAAACTCCTGATCGCACCAGGGCGAGACGGACACGCGGGCAAGATTGGGCAGTTGTTTGATGACGTGCCACCGGCTGTGCACAGGTTCGCAGCATCCATAGTAGCACTTGCCGAAATGCTCGGCGACGGCGGCTTGGTATGGGAAGATGAACTCCGCGAATTGCTCGGGCCCGACGCCGACGGTTTCCTGCGACTCACACAGGCACCAGAGGTCGCGGATGCGCACCGGCTGGCCGGGGCGAAAATCCGGCTGGGGCAGGTCGTGGGTGTAGCCGATGGAACCGGAGCCGGTGTAGTGGTTGAGGTTGTTTAGGGACAACAGCCCCTCGGCCTGCATCCAGTCGTGGAAGGCGATGTGGTCATCGCGCAGGAAGGCCATCAGCCGGTGCAGGCCGGCTGGGTCGTCGTACATGAACATCATCAGGCTTTCCAGGCCGATCAGGTCGATAGCGGTCCACGTCAGGCCCTGCGTCCAGCCGATGCTGCCTTCGACGCGGATCTCCAGCATGTCGCCGAAGAGTTTTTCCAGCCAGGCCTTGCGGGCGAGGGTTGCATCGCGGTCGACGGTGAAGGTACGAGGGTGCAGCTTGTCGAAATCGTGGGAAATATCCTTTATAGGCGGCTCCCAGTTGCGTGCGCCGAGTCGCCCGTCGGCGGTTGCAGAGGTGTGCGTCACCGGCGCCACGCCGTAGCCGGTGCTTTGTGTCCGCCAGTTGACGCACATGACCGGTTCGACGACGTGGTCGTCGCGGAGGTCTTCGAACTGCCAGATCTCATCGCGCAGGGTGGATTCCAGGCCGCGGGCTTCGGGGTCTTCGCATTCGAGCGTCCTGCCGCCGAACACTTCGACCATCACCCCGCAGACCTCAGCCAGCACCATGGGCCTAGTGCCCGGGTCGCGGGCGTCGTACTTATACCAAGCCTCCTTGCGCTGGAGGTTCACCGGGTCAGAGGCGATTTCCAACTTACGCGCGACCAGCCGGCGGAGAATGTCCAGGTCGCGCGGGGTGATCTTCTCATCAGACATCAATTGCTCCCGCAGAAGAGCTAGATTATCTCCAGGTAGTCTCTGTCACCCAGCTTGGGGAACGCGGCTGTGGGAAGCTGCTGGTACCAGAACGCCACCGACGATATGTCGTCCTGCAGAGGCAGATACCGCCCGCCGTCCCGCCAGCCGAGGGCCTGGATCGTCACGCGGAGGTCCTTCTCGAACCGCACGGGGTCCATTATGTGCCAGCGGTACAGCGCGTGGCGGTGCTGGGATTGATACCCCCCATCGGGCTTGATGACATGGTGCATGCCTACGAACGGCGTGGTGTAGGTGACGTACTGCCCGCCCATTTCCCAGCCGTAGCAGCCACAGAAGTAGTCCTCCGTGCCCGTACCGCAGATCGTCGGATGCTCGCCGTCGCCGTCCATGTAGAACTTGATCTCGCCCTCTCCCCACCAGCCGCTATTGTTGGAGCCCCAGCCCATGGCTGTGCCGACGTAGTGTCCCCAGCCTTTGATGCCGTCGACTATCGTGTAGACATCCTTGTACGGCAGCGGGTTGGTCCGGCGGAACTGGGCGTGGAAGTAGGCTGCGTCGTCGGGCACGTCGGTAAGCGTGTAGTTGACCTGGTAGAAGAAGACCAGGTCCTCGGTATAGCGATTTTCCAGCGTCATTTTGCAGCGCTTGCGAAAGGGCATCTCCCAGAAGCAGTTAAACGCGCGGTTGGGGGTAACGCAGACCGGCCAGGAGTTCACGGCCGCGTAAGGTCCCCACGGCGAGGCGAAGAAATCACCGACGGGGCACTCGACGGAAGGCTGATCCTGCCCGTCCCAATAAATCCGCAGGATGTAGAACCGCGTGCGCGGCCCGGCAAGGGACATCTGCCCGCTCAGCCACATCGATTGAATCGCGCCGGGGCCTTCTATGTCGGCGAAGGTGAAGGTCTCGCCGGCCTTGACGCTCACGCAGGGGGCGACCTTCCAGCCGACGCCGAGATCACGCGCGGCGTGGGCGCCCATGCCGTCGGCCGCCATCGCGCCGGCGCCTTTGGCGCCGTTGGGATTTTCGGCGCTGATCGACCGAGTCTTGGCCTGCGACAAACGCGACAGGTTACCAAGATTCATTCCGAGTCCATTGAACATGGTTCTTCTCCTTTCAATCGGCTGCACATCCCATAAAACAGAGCCACCAGTATCCCCTCATAACGCGGCCTCGTCGATATAATTCAGGATTATCCGCAGCAGGCAGGGATTTTCCCGCGCGGGCTGGGGCGGAATTACCTTTGCCGCCGCGGGACATGCCTGATATCGTCAGGCCGGATGAAGAACATTCCTCGCTTCCCGGAAAGCATCGCTGCCATGATCAGAGCTGTTGATTATTTTGAAGTAACACACGTCGACAACGCCATGCCCGAGGTGCCTGTAATGTCGCCGAAGCTGTCCGTGCCGCTGGACCCTACGACAGACGGCCAATGGTTCGTCACTGGTGACATCGATGGCGACGGGGCGGTCGAAATCGTCACCGCCCGCAATCACACGGACGAGGGAACGCCGCCGCACGTCACATCCGTAACCGCCCGAAAGCTCGACGGCAGCATGTTGTGGCAATGGGGCGATCCTGCGGCCGGGGGCTGGCGGCTCGGCTATGACGTCGCCTGTCAAATCCACGACTGGGACGGCGACGGCAAACTGGAAGTCCTCCTGGCGACGCACAGTGAACTGGTGGAGCTGGATGGGGCGACGGGAAGGGAGCGGCGGCGCCTGAAGATTCCAATAGGTGCAAGCGACTGCCTGACGTTCGTGGACCTGTCGGGCGCCGGCAGGAGAGGCGAGCTGCTGGTGAAAGACCGCTATTTCAACATCTACGCGATCAACTACGACGGTAAGCTGCTGTGGCACGTGGGCTGGCCTGGCGGGCAGCGAACCGCACACCAGCCCTACCCCATCGACATCGACGGCGACGGGCGAGAGGAGGTCGTTGTCGGCTACGCCCTGGCCGGGCCCGACGGCAAGCTCCGATGGACGTTCGAGCCTCCCGTCTACGACGAGCCTCTGGGTCACCTGGACGCCTGCCGCGTTTTTCGCCGGGGGCGGACGCCGGGGGACTGGCGGCTGGTGTGCACCGCTTGCGGGCACCGCGGAATCTTGATGTTGGACGGCGAGGGCAACAAGCTGTGGCAGCACGAGGGGGCACACTACGAGTCGATCGACATCGGCCGACTTGACCCCCACGACGACAGCCCGCGGATAGTCGTCGACCTCGTCGAGTGGCCTGCTAACGTGCATTCGCTGATGATCATCGACGAGGCCGGTACGCAACTGGGTGCGATGAAGCTGAGGAACCCTCGCCTTCACACGACGATGGACCTGCTGGGCCTCGGCCATGACCAGATCGTCCTGCCCAGCGCCCGGGCGGTGTTCGGGCATCGGGGCCAGTGGCTCGCCCGGCTGGACCTGCCGGCCTACGGAGACATCGTCCAGAAAGGCGACATGACCGGCAGCGGGCGGGTGGGGATGGCCGTCAGCACGCCCGACACGGAAGGTGAAGGCCGTTCCCCCATACCAGCCAAGTCGATGATCCATATGTTCGAAATAACCCACCCCCACGCCGCCAAGACCGACGTGCTGGGCTGCGGGGAGAACTATACGCTGTACTGAGAAGGTTACCCCGCAGGCTGCCAAGAGAGGAGTGCGGGTTGAGCAGGTCATGCAATGCCCGGCCCAATCTGGTGTACGTTTTTGCCGATCAGACGAGGTGGCAGTCGCTGGGGTACAACGGCGACCGCTACGCCTGCACGCCTAACATCATGATCCCGCATGACGGGTATCTCATGGTATGGACTGCGGCTGGGGAAGATCATGGCCGATCGAATGGCTACCCGGGCCAAGTGCATGTGCCGGGTTCCTCCCGGCGTCACGCTTCAGCCTCGCCGCCATCGTCGAACTGCCGGTCGCAGGTCCTGCCATGCACGAATGCGTTGGCTGGGTCGTAGTCCATCGGGAAGGTCAGCATGTCAGCCAGGCTGTGGGTCGTCATTCTCAGATGTGGGGCGTCGATTTCGATGAGCTTGAACTCCATCGGCGTCTCCACGAGGGCGCTGACGGTCACTACATGAATGCCGTCACGCTCGACGTGCATGTTCGCGTGAGAGTGTGCGCCGAGGATCAGCCTCGCGCCGGTTCGCCGAGCGAGGTCCAACATGCAATCCGTGAACGCCCCCGCCGGAGCATGGAATTGATCGCACCCGGTCTGCTCAGTCGGCACTGCCAGCGTGGGGCTGTGCGTGCATATGATGTTGAGAACGTCAGCATGCTCAGCCGCGGCTGCCGTTATTGCGGCGACCTGGTCGGCATCGAGGCGGGCAGTGAGTTCGTCGTCCCAGTAGTAGTCCGCCCGATCGTTCCAGTGGTTCGGGGCAACGTGGAGCATGCAATCCCCCTTTCGGACCGAGTAGCTCGCCGCGGCCGGGCGATAGGCCGACCCGGCGAAGAAACGGGGCCCGGCCGCCAGCCAGCGGACAACGGCGTCGCGGCCCGTTAGATCGTGATTGCCCAGGCAAAGGTATACAGGCGCGGGCAGCGCGAACAGCTCGCCAGCCGCGGCGATGTTGGCGTCAGTGGCCAGGTCCACCATATCGCCCCCGTGCAGGACGAAATCGATCCGTCCGTCGCCGCGAATCCAACGGACCAGGGCCGCCATGATTTCTCTCAGCCTGTCCGCATAGCCCGGCTGCATCTGGTAGCCCATCGGGTCAGCACCGAAATGGGTGTCGGCGATGTAGACAAACCTTGTCATGTCCGGTCGCGGCGCTGCTGCGTCTCCCTGGCCACCTCCAGCAGGGCCAGCACGTTCTCAACCGGCACATCGGCTTGGAGGTCCTGCGACGGCGCGAGGATGTAACCGCCGCCGGCGCCCATGAGGTCGCGAACGCGGCGGGCCTCGGCGCGGACCTCATCAGCCGTGCCGAACGGCAGGACCGTCTGCGTGCTGATGCCGCCCCAGAACGCAAGCCTATCCCCGAAGTTGCGCTTTAGCGCTGCTATCTCCATGCATTCCGGCTGGACCGGGTTAAGTACGTCCAGGCCCATCTCGACGAGGCGCGGAATCAGCGGGTCGATTTTGCCGCACGAGTGCACCCACACGTCCTTGCCGAATGAGTGGACCAGGTCGTATTCCCGCTGCTCGCCGGGGCGGATCATGTCGTCCCACACAGTTGGGCTCATTAACAGCCCCCGCTGCGTGCCCCAGTCGCTGCCGAGCAGCACGCCGTCGATCTCGTCCGCCGTCAGGATGTTCTCCAGCATGACCATGTTGCGGTCAACGATCCGCTTCATGAGGTTGCGTGCGAACTGCGGCGCCCCAGCGATGTCGGCCATGAAATTCTCGATCCCGCGGGAAAAATAGGCCTTCTCGAAGTGGCTGCCATAGATGGCCACCAGCAGATACTTGTCCGTCGTGTCGGCGAGTTGCTTCAGCCGGTTGAAGAATTCCTCGTAGCTGCCGGCCCCGCGGACTTTCTGCGGGGAAGTCGGGACGTCCTGGGCGTACCAGTCGGGCGCCAGCTCGTGCCAGTTCCACCAAGGTGGGCCGACCATTATCACGTCGTTGTCAACAAAATCGGTGAAGCTCCGTCCGCCCAGGTGCGGGGCGAGCTGCTCCTGTGCGTCGCCGCACATCATGAGAAAGTACGGGCAGCGATCCGTCTGCTTGTGCTCAATGGCCGCCTTGACACGTTCGCGCGAAGTCACGAATGCTCCGATCGCAGGCTCTGGGGAATCGCTGGAATTTGTAGATCAAGAGATTTACCACAGAGCTCCCCGCGGGTACATAGCTATTGTGCGCCGCATTGGGCTGCAGCCGCTTCCTCCGCGATGGTTCCGGAAGAAGGCAGTTACCTGTCAACGGCCGGTTCTATTGGGATTTGCACCTCGGCGTACTTCCGCCAAGGCAGAACGAAAGGCGAGTTGTACGCCAGCACCCTCGGTCTGCCGGCTGGCCGCCACTGAGGATGTTTGCCCAGCCATGCCTGCAGGTCACCCAGGGCCTTGCTGAATCGCCGGCTGGAGTAGCTGCCCTTGACTCCCATGGAGACAACCTGAAGTGGCGTTTCGTCTCGCACGTCCACCTGGCCGAATCTGCCGGTTTGGCCCTGGTGAGTGTGGCGATAAAGAAACGCCATCGCCTCCGTATCGCCGAGTGTCGGCTGGTCGCCGTCAGAGGCGACCACGTCGCCGTAGTCCATAACGACCGGGGCGGTCATGGCGATCTCCTGCCGCTTGATATGCCTGAACAGCACCATGAACTGCCGGTTACGGGCGCTAGGGTCTTCAACCCAGGCAGTCCTCGCGGGCGGGTAAGTCTTCACGCGGATCAACCCCGGCAACGACAGCGCGGGCCAGCCTTCCGGCAACGGAGATTCGTCAACTATCGAGAATTCCCGCGCCTTTTGAGCCCGTTTAAGCGCAGCGGCGTAAACATCGCCTCGTTCGGGTAGGCTTAGTCCTTCGGCCTCAACGAGCGCCTCAGCCAAAATGTAAGCTGCGTCCGATCCAGCCGGCTCCTGCGATAGCTGCTCCTGAACCTGGTGATGTAGTTCTTCGTGTTGCCCGATAGCATTGTTCTGTCTGGTCATTTCACAGCCCCTGCCGGCAATAGTTATTGCCATAAGCACAGCCGCCAAAGAAATGGTGGAAAAGAAGTATCTCATGCCAGGACTCTCTTCTTGCAACATTATAGCGCAGCCGATCTCGAGCCGGTGCTCGTAGAGATGTGCCGGCGGAGAATCTCGCGCGATGCGCCATCGTGCAGCGTGCCAGACCTACTCGGCATTAGCAGTCCTTTACCAGCCTCAGACAGGCCGCTAACATAATCGTCATGAAAACGAGAGTAATCTTCGCCGAGGGAGATGCCTTCGAGCGAGGCAGAGCGGTCGGCCGGGCGTGTGCAGAGAGCATTCGAGTGATGTTCAGCAAGCAGGACTACATGAACATCCTCGACAGGTCCGGGTCGCTGCGAGACTGGCTCCCCCGCGCCAAGGCTGTTCTCCCGCTTATAGAGAAGCACGCGCCGATCACACTTGCGGAGATGCAAGGCACAGCTGCCGGGGCCGACCTGCCATTCGAGGACATCCTGCTGCTTGTCTGCGCGTACGACAAGAGCTTTTTGTATTGGTCGGAGTTGGAAAAGGCCCAGACAGCTAAACAGGCCGGCGAGAATCCGGCCGACCAGGGCGGCTGCACGTCCTTTGCGGCGTTTACCCCCGACGGACTGATCTGCGCCGAGAACAATGACGATCGCCCCTGGGACTGGGACGAGGCCAGGCAGGACGTCGTGCTGCACCTGATCGACGCCGACGGGCTGGAACTGCTCACCTACACTCATCCTGGTATACCCGCATACATGGGCATGAACTCAGCGGGTCTGGTGCTGATGTGGATGTACATTGACAACGGAGACCGGGCTGACGGCCTGCCATCCTGCGCGATGGTCCGCGAAGTGCTTACGAAGCGCTCGCTGGATGAGGCGGTCGAGTATATGCGTTCCGTCCCGCATACGATGCCGAACTCGTTCCTGCTGGCGCATGGGTCGGATGGTATCTGCAGCGTAGAGGCGGCTCCGAGCGCTTTTGGGGCAAGCTATTCCAGCACTTTCTTCACGCATGCAAACGTGATCTACGAGCCGGAGCTGTTCTTGAAGGACGAAACAGGCCGGCCCATGCGTCCCTCGCTTCGCCAGCGCGATTGCCGCATGGCCAAGCTCGTAAAGGCCAAGTACCCGAACATCACCGTTGACGACGCCAAGAGTTTCCTGTGCGACAGCGAAGACATGGACCATGAGAAGGGCATCAACAACGAGTGGACGCTGGCGAGCATGGTATTCCACCCATCAGCCGGCCAAATGCATGTCGCCATCGGCATGGGGCTGGAGCGCAACTTTGAGACGGTGAGTTTCCGCAGGTTCAACTGATTACCACGAAGGGCTCGAAGAAGGTCTGAGGTTTGGGGTTTGAGTTTTGTGGTCTTGAAGACTCATCACGTGCTGACTGCCGGCCAGGGAACGCCCCGCATTCCTCAAATCTGACACCTCACACCTCAAGCCCCAAGCATTCTTCGTGCCCTTTGTGATCTTTGTGCTTTTTGTGGTGAAACCTTTTCTTACCGATGCGTCTTTTCCGCGGCGTAGTCAAGGTAAGTCTTGATCCCCTCTGGGTTGACGTTCCAGGGGATGTGGTTGCCGATGCACATCACGTAGCCGCCGGTCATTTTGGATGTCTCGATCATGGAATCGACCATGGCGCGGATTTCATCGGGGTTGTTGCGGGTGAGGATGCGGTTGTCGCCTTCGCCGGCGAGGAACAGGTTTTCGCCCTCGTGGCGGCGGGCGATGGCCTTGTAGTCGGTCATAGGTTCGGAGATTATTCCGCGGGCGCCGCAGGCGAGCACGTCCTCGGCGTAGGCGTCGACACAGCCGTCGACCATGAAGATCACTTCCTTGCCGGCCGCGCGGCACATGCCCCAGAACTCCTCGTAGCGCGGGAAGATGTACTTGTGCATCCACTGCGGCGAGCAGACCGGCCCGCGCGAGGTCACGATGTCGTCGTGGCAGATAAGGAAGCTCACCGGCAGTTTCGCCAGGCAACGGAAGACGCGGCGGTTGATCTCGGCGAACTCGTCCATGATCCGCTCGAAGCGGGGGTCAAGGCAAGTCGCCAGGAACATTTCCCAGCCGAACGCCAACATCGGCCACATGAACATCGTGTTGTAGAAGCCGCTGGATGCGGCTGAGCCTTCCGGCGGTGTGTCGCCCCACTCAGTCGGAAAGCCCTTGCGAAACTCCCAGTAGAGATCCTCCTCGTCTCGGAAGTCCATGTTGTTGACGACAGGCCAATCGCGGAAGTCCCCCTGGGCGAGGGGACTGAAGGCGAAAACATCCTCAGGTGTTTTGAAGAACTTCTCGCCGTGCTCGAAGGTGGCGGTGGTGGACGCCCCCCAGCGGACGACGCGGGCCTGGCCGTCGGAGCTTGCCTGGGTGGATCCATAGCCGAGCCAGGGGCGATCGACGGGGTCGTCGGTATCGGGCACGCCCAGGCCAAGCTGCGGATACAGCTCGCTCAGGGCCAGCCTGCACTTACGGGGATGATCGTAGTAGTCGATGCCTGTCAGGTAGGTCTCGGCGTCCGGGCATGACCAGTGCTCCCAATGCGGTATCGGGCTAGGCCAAAGGCCCATGTACGCCAGGAACTGCGGCTCGCACACGCTGCGATCTGCGGGAATAGTAACCAAGCTTCTGTTTCCTGCGGCCAGGACAACAATAGGGTGCAGGGCTCCCGTCCCGCCGATCTTCGACTCAGTGGGACGCACTTGCCCGGCGTAGCTATCGCCAAGCATGAAGCCCCACCGAGCTATGCTTCCTGCTCTTGGCCATCTTCCAGCACCGCGACGCGGAGGCGCGTGATCTTTCGTTCGTCTGCCGCCAGAATGGTGAACCGCGCGCCGTGGGAGTCCATGGTCTCACCGACCTGTGGAATGTGGCCAAGCTCGCTGAGTATCAGGCCGGCCACGGTGTCGTAGTCCTCGTCCTCAGGCAGCTTCAGCTTGAGCACGTCGTTGAGGTCGTCGACATAAACCCGGCCGTCTATCTCGGCTGTTCGATCGTCCAACAGCGTCATCGGTTCAGGCTCGGGTTTGTCGTATTCGTCGGTAATCTCACCGACGATTTCTTCCACGAGGTCTTCGATTGTCACCAACCCGGCTGTGCCGCCGTATTCATCCAGTACGATGGCCATGTGAAGCTTTCGGGCCTTGAACTCAGCCAGCAGATCGTCGAGAGGCTTGGTCTCGGGCACGAAGAACGGCTTTCGCATGATCGATCGCAGGGATTCACCAGCCTCGCCCCGAACGTGCCGCAGCAGGTCCTTGGCGTACAGGATGCCGATGATGCTGTCCAGGTCCTCCTGGTATATGGGCACGCGCGTGTGGCCCGCCTTGGTGACCTCATCGATGGCGTCTTCCAAAGTCGTATCGACGGGCAGAGCGAAGATATCGGTGCGCGGCGTCATGATTTCACCGGCCTGCGTATCGGCGAACTCCATGACCGACTCGATCATTTCCAGTTCATCGGCATCGACAGCGCCGCCGGCGCGGCCTTCTGTTGCGGCACTGATGACTTCCTGCTTGGCTGCTTCGTCGTTTTCCTCGTCGCTGTCGGATACGCCCGCCAGCCGACGTATCGGCACGTCGAATATCCGCATGAGCTCGATCACCGGCCAGAACATATAACGCAACGCGACCAAAACCGGGAAGCTAACCGCCAACATGCGCTCGCCGGCATAGCCCGCCCACGCGCTTGGTATGCCAACGCCGAAAACACTGATGACCATCAGCGACGCCGCGGCGGCTGTCATGGCCCGAAGCCAACTGTCCTGTCCGTGCAAGAGGAATACGAATGACAGGACCAGTACTATGTTGGCCGCCGACCGAAGAAGCGACATCATCAACCGCAGCGCGGTCAGGTTGGCGTCAAGCCATTTCAGGTGAGCTCTGCCCGGCTCGCTCGAGAAGGCTTCCTCAAGCTGAACCCGGCGGAACGTCCGCATCGCGTAGTTGGTCAGACCAAAGAAGCATGACAAGGCCGTCGCGCCTGCCACGGCCCAGATCAGCGGGGACACTTTATGTGAACTCCTACCAGTCTCGTCCCGATCATCCCCCGACGCCGGTGAGTCGCCGACGGGCTGTGCGGGACGCGTTTCACAGCCAAGCATTATGCCACGGGATGCCCAGTAATAATACTGCTCTCCGGAGCCCAAACAAAGGGGAAATCCTTCGGCCCTGCGGCTACGAGCCGGACGGTGACAAGTGCGTGCACCACATCCAGTGAGTAGCCACTCGCCCGGCCAGGCCATCATGCGCCGATGAAATCGGCGATCAGCCTTACGACTCGCTTGGCCTCGCTGCCGGTGGGGTCCTTGGCGTTGTTGAACACCATTACCGCCAGGCCGCACAGAAGCCCGCTGCCAACCAGGCCGCGGACCGAGGTAAGAAACTCATCCCGCGTCAGCCCATTGGCAACCGGCAGTACGTGTGCGCCCATCTCGCTTTCGTCGAGTATGTCCAAGTCGATATGGAGATAGACGTTGCGGACGCGCGACCGCAGGTCGGCGACGACCTCGGCCATCGCGGCGGCCGGGCCCGCCTGGCGGATGCGCTCGGCCCGCCACACACGCACCTGCGACTGCTCCAGGGCGAGCGTCTCCTGCGGGTCGAGGTCGCGGGTGCCGTAGAGAGTGACGTTCTCCTCCAGAAGTTGCGGCTCGTCGCGGAAGAGCTTTACCAGTTCGTCCGGCCCGTGGCCTGTGAGGATGGCGTTTTCCATGCCGCCTATCAGGCCCGAGGGGGTGGTTTCCGGTGTGTTGAAGTCGCCGTGGGCGTCCATGAAGACCTGGCCGATGGGCGCGCCCAGGGCCCGGCGGAAGCCCTCCAGGATGCCGAGCATGACGCTGTCCTCCCCGCCGATGATCAGCGGCGTGTAGCCGGCGGAGGCGACTTGCTGGACGGTATCAGCGATGGCGCGGCTGACTGCTTTGACCTGCTGGGGGTTGCGGAGTTTGGGGTCGGTGATATCGTAGGGCGGGAGGGACACTTGCAGGTCGCCGAAGTCTTTGACATCGGGGATGACATCGCGGACGGCCTGGACGAGGCCAGCCTGGCGGAAGGCAGTGGCGGCCTGGTGGACGCCGGGGCCTTGCCAGCCGACGTTGTAGGGATCGCCGATGATGCCGATTCGTTTGATTCTCGCCATAAGCTGCTGCTACTCCGGAAATATCGCTGCAATCGCGGGCCGGTGGCGCCGGCCGGCCGCCGCGGGGTGAAATCAGTAGCATCGACGCGGGGGAAACTCAAGGTGAATTTCCGGGGGGCAAACCGTGGCGGGCGAGACGACCTTGCGACGCACGGGCGAAACGCCCATGCCACTGACCGAGCCTGGCCGAGGCGGGCGGGGGCGGGTGATGTTTTGGCCAGGCAAGTTCGGCTGCGCCGCATGCCCGCGTAGCGGGCGGCGGCCGGCCTATCGGCCGGGCGGATGGACAGGGTTCGCCTGTCCGCGGCGCATAGCCGAACTTGCCTGGCGAGAGGGAGGGGCCTGAACAGAAGGAGGGCTCGCGAAGACCTCGGTTGAAGGCGTAGAGAAGACTGCCCCCGGAAAATATTTGTTAAACGTACTTAGCCAAGATCTCTTGGGCTTGGGCGGAACCTGGCGGAAGAATTGTGGCTTCTTCGGAAAATTTGTTGAATTCGAGCTTTCTCTGCGAATGTAACTGGGTTAATAGCATCTTGAGGTACTTCTTGGTGCTGCACTCTGTCCAGCGCAGAAGATCGTTGGCGAGGACCTTGTCAGGCGATGATGCGAGCAGAACAAGAATCTGTTCTGGAAGCTTCATCTTGGGATTAAGGACCCTTTTCACATCGCCATCCTGCCAGACAATCGGGACCCGTCGTTCTGCAATGGCGTCTACGACAACTTGCGCCTCATCCATTGACGGTAATTGGTGGAGTACTCGCACAAGCTCAGCCATGATCCAGTTGGCCATCGAAAGAACTGCAACTGAATCCATATGGTTCGGATTGACGTCCCCGCCCACGTGCCCGACGTTCCGATTGCTCCGGATCTCATAAAGCGCCGGCAACATCCGTGGAATTAGGATTTGAAAGCTTCGGGGACCATTGGTATTTTGCTCCAACTTCCGACAAGCGTCTACGAAATTAGTGGGTTTCTTGGGCGTTCTTGCATAGACCTTGTTCGCATACCCGTCCAAAATAGTGTAGACGATCTCGCAGAAGCGTCCTCCGCTAAGTTCCGATGGGCGCCAACGACGTTCCATGAAATATTGAACTATCCCTCGGTACTCGTCGAGCAGGGGCTCGCGAAGGCCACGCGGCAATGGACCAAGAGCCACTGGTGCAACTTCAGATGAACTCATGGTTGAAGCCCTAGGTGTTTACGCCCCTCGTCCGTGACGTAGAAACCACTGCCCTCTTTCTCCGCACGACCCGCGCTTACGTTTGAGTTTAAGCACTGTGAAGCATTCGTAAGGCGGCTCTTCTGAGCCTTGCGCAGCGCTGCTGTTACATCGTTGGTGGTCAGATTCTTGCTCCCCTTCTTGGTAAGCCATTCAGCGGTTGCAAGGAATCTATCTGTCTGATTATTGACCTTAACCGATTGTAAGAACTTTTGGAGCGTTTCGGAACCAGTTGAGGTATTCGGGTCGCCTCCAGTGCCGGGATCGCCGCCATCCTTATCGGTGGAGAGGACGGAAGGCGCAAGTTTCGTCAACATCTCCGCACTCTTGAAGAACTTGTCCATCTGCTGGGAGAGCCACTGCTGCTCGCCTTGTCCCGAGAAACGAACCGCGCCTATTTCGACTTCTATACGAGCGTTTTCCATAACGGACCTCCCGCTAACTGCACGGCATATGAAAGTAGTTAAGATTCGACAACTCCAGGCACCTTGCGCTGTAGTCTTTCTTATTTCACGAACCGGGTGAAATGGAGCGTCTTTCTTGTATAGCGACGTCCCCAAACGCCCAGATCACAACAAATGGACACCCCGCGAAGCGTAAGAGTAAGGACGTTCGCAGTGCCCAAGCACAACAAGACGTCGCGGGCTATTGTACTGACTATAAAGGGAATGTCAAGACTATGCGCCCCCCCCTACCCCACTCGCCAGTTGAGGAGGTCGTTGCTGAGGGCGAGGGCGAGGACGGCTTCGTGACCTGAGCGGCGGGGTTCGCAGTCTCCGTGGAATAGCATGAGCCAGCGTGCTGGGGGCGGAGCGGGCAGTTGGAGCGTGGTGAGGTCGAGGATGGCTGGGGCCGTCGGGCCATGCGTCGCCCAGGGCAGGAGCGGGAAGTCCAGGTACTTTATGGGCGGCCAATCGGTGAGGGAGGTTGAGACGGTGTAGCCGATTTTGCGCGGGGCCGAGCACGGGGAGAGGAACATCCACCACTTGTTTTCATGGCGGAGGACGTAGGGGTTTTCGACGGTCTCTCCGGTGGGCATGTGGGAGCGGCCTATCGCGGGGCGGTCGGTGAGTGCTTCGCCCCAGGTGGCCAGGCCATCGGTGCTGACGAGCAGGCCTAGCTCGCCCTCGGTTTTGTAGAAGCAGAAGGCGTGGTCGCCATCTAGGACGATGTAGGGGTCGATCTGTCGCGGGGAGGAGTTGTACTTATGTGCGGCGCCATCGGGGGCGAGGACGCGCGGGGCAGACCAGTTGATCAGGTCGTCGCTCTCGGCGAGGAACAGGCGGCAGCGCTGGTCGCCGGTATCCTTGCCGGGCGAGAAGGGGTAGCTCTGGAAGCATATCGCCCATCGGCCTGAGACGGGGTGGCGGAAGACGTTGCCGGGCGATGAGTAGTGATTCGGCCCGGCGAAGACCTCCTGCGTCGGCGAGAACGAGCGGAAGTCGGGCGTGGTCCGCATGTGCGTGGAGATGTAGATGTTGCCGGGGCGGCGGAAGTCGACGTAGGTGTAGTAGATGTAGAACAGGCCGTCTGCGTAGGCGACGGCTGGGTCGCGGATCGCGAACAGCGGCATGTCGTCGAGGATGGGATTCCGGATGCTTTCGAACACGTTTTTCTCCGTAGTGTCGGGGACTAGAGCTTCGTTGCGGGTGGGTGGTTTTCCTCCAGGCGGTAGACTTCCATCTGGCCTGGTGCGAGCCAGGGGGCGGTCATTGCGGCGGGGTTTGCGGGGTTCTTGTCGTCGACGTATCGCGGGGCGGGTTGCTCGGTGTCTTCCCAGGCGACCTGGTGGATTTCGGGCCGGCCATGGAAGGTTAGGACGGCCTGGCCGAAGCGGTCGTGGGAGTTGTTGACTATGGCGACGTATGGGCGGGCGGCGGGGTCGACGAACTCGGAGACGATGAGGGGGAAGTCGCCTGTGCGGACGCGGGCAGCCTTGACGAGCTCGCTGTCGATAGTGCCCGGGTAGCCGCCGAAGGCCCGGCCGACGTGGAAGCACCGCTGGAGTTTAAGTTGGGTTATTACCGGCCCGTGCAGCTTGATAAAGGTCCGGTTGACACGGCTGAGACGGGCGAAGTGTTCGGTCCGCTGCCAGTGTTCGTCGATGGGGACGTCGGTGTAGTTGGCGTGGGGCTTGCGCATGTAGAGGAAGAACCAGCCGACGCCCTGTGCGCCGCTTGCGGCGGCGGTGTTGAGCTGCCAGCGGAGCTGGTCTTCGTTGGGGCGTTTGCAGGTGAAGTGCCCGGCGCAGAGGAGTGTGACCCAGAATCGGGTGTCGTTTCGTTGGGCGGCGTCGGCGACCATTTTGGTGGCGCGAAAGTAGATATCGAAGGCGTCGGGATCATCGAGCATTCCGCCGCCGTTGTTCATGTGGATGAATCGCGGGTGGGCGGCCTGGCAGAAGTCGTCGAGGTACTTGCGGTAGCTGCGGAGGCCCATCCACTCGGCCCCGTGGGGCGAGTAGCCGCCGAAGCTCATGAAGTGGGTGAGGTGCGGGGCTATTTCCTTGTGTATGGCGGCGGTGCGGTGTGCGGCGGGGATCATTTCGCCGTGGGGCTCGTCGCCGGCCTCCAGACCGAAGGTGGCGGGGTGCCGGCCCCAGTCGGCGATGGCGTCGGCCAGGCCCGCGCGGAAGGCCTTTTCGCCCTTGTTGTGGAAGGCGGGGTAGTTGCAGCGGGTATCGACGACAACGGCTTGGATTCCGTGCTCGCTGCAGGCGTCGAGGATGGCGAGCATGTCGGCCTTGTCGTGGCGGTCGAGGCGGAAGTTCGGGGTCTGGCCGAGTGTCAGGCCGGCGTCGACCCAGTCCTTGACGGATTCGGGGCGGCCGCCGGGCGAACCCATGGCGCAGTAGTTGAAGTGGGTGATCGGAAAGATCCGATCGACGATCATCTTTTCGTAGGTGTTCATATGGCGTCGGGCGGCGAGTGGTGGCCTTACCGCCGGCTAGTTGGCCTTTCTCGCGGCCCTCTTGGCCGCCTTCTTCTTTGCGATTTTCCTGGCGCGCTTTGGGGCAGCCTTGGCGGTTTTGGCAGAGATTATCTCAGCCATTGGGGCAGCGTCGCTCTCGACGCGGTAAACTTCCATCTGGCCCGGGGCGAGCCAGGGGCCTGTCTTGGTGACCGGGCTGGTTGGGTTGGCGTCGTCGATGTACATCTTGGCCGGGCCTTCCTGGCCATCCCCGTGGACGACATGGAGCGTGGGCTTGCCGTGCCAGGTGATGATGGCCTGTGCGCTGGCGGTTTGGGAGTTGTTGACGACGGCGACGTAATCCCTGCCGGCGGGGTCTTTGAATTCGGAGATTATGATGGGGTTCTTGCACTGGCCTGCCTTTACCAGGTCGCTGTCGATCGTATCCGGCCAGCCGCCGTACGCCTTGCCGACGTGCCAGACTTTCTGAAGCTTCAGCGTGACCATAAGCGGGCCGTGCACTTGCTGGAACTCCTGGCAGGTTCTGCTGAGCCAAGTGAAAGTCTCGGTCTTCTTGCCATTGACCAGCGGCGCCAGCCGGTAGTTCTGGAATCGTCCGATGGCGACGACGAACCAAGCCAGCCCCGTGCAGCCATGCGCGACGGCGGTGTTGATCTGCCAGCGGAAGTCGTCCTCGTTGGGACAGCGGTACTCCCAGTGCCCGCAGCACAGCAGTGTAGCCCAGAGGGACTTTTTGTTTCGTCGGGCGGCGTCGGAGTACATTTTCAGGCAGCGGAAGTAGTCGTTGATGCCTTCTTCGGTTCCGAGCATCTGCCAGTAGCAGTCAAAGCAGAGGAAGTCCGGGTTGCCCAGCCGGCAGTAGTCATCCAGGAACGTGCCGAAGCTGCGGAGCCCCATCCACTCCGTGCCGCCGGGGGAGTAGGGCCCGATGTTAAGGAAGGGCGACAACTCGGGGGCGAGCTGTTTGTGTATCGCGCTCGCGCGGATGGCGCTAGGGATGCGGGCCTGTGCGGGTTCGTCGCCGACGTCGAAGCCGAACAGGGCTGGGTGGTCGGCGAAATCCCTGACCGCCTGGGTCAGCCCCTTGGTAAACTTGGCCTCTCCCTGCTCGTGCAGCACGCTGAAGCGTGCCCGCGCGTCGCAGAGGACGACTTTCATACCTGCCTGCCCGCAGGCGTCCAGCAGTCTGCGGGCGGCGGTGACGCTTTCGGCGCCTCCGCCGAAATGGCCTGACTGCGGCACGTTGAAGCCCAGGTCCACCCATTCCGGGATGGACTCGGCGCTGCCGAGTCCGGAGTAGTTGAAGAAGGTGATGGGGAAGATGCGGTCTCCGATGAGTTGGTCGAGCTTTGTCATGTTTGCGGGGTCCTAATTACTTGGTCAAGCAGGTAGAGAAAAAGCGGCCTGTCGATCGCCATCAGCCGGGACGGGCCAAGTGCTTATTATATGAATACTTGTCTGGCGGGAAGAAAAAACTGTGGTGTTTCACTTGGCCAAAGCCTCGCCGGGTTATATGTATTTTGCCGGCGGCGGGCATAAGATGATATAGCGAATGGGCCGGTGTCTCTCCCTTCACCGGCTCTAGCAAAGCGGCAAGTTTGGACCCCTCCTATCCAGGCTTGCCGCACTTTTTAGGTGTGGGGGCTGTTCACATGTCGAATATCTTGCCGGGGTTCAGTATGTTGTTTGGATCGAGCGCCCGCTTGACGGCTTTCATTACGTCGATGGTTTCCTTAGTAAGGAACATAGGCAGGTCTTTTTTGCGTTTGTGGCCTATGCCATGCTCGCCGCTTATTCTCCCGCCGAGGGAGGCAGTGAGCTCGTATAAATCGTGCTGGACGTCGGGCAGGATTGTGAGCCACCTGTCCTCGTCCCAATCGGCTGGGGGTGTTATGCGGGTGTGCAGGTTGCCGTCGCCGGCATGCCCGTAGGAGGGCACCATTATGCCGTACTTGTCGGCGATCCTGCTCATTCCCTCCACAAGCCTGGCGATGGAGGCGATAGGCACGACGAGGTCTTCGTTTGCCTGGAGATCGGAATGAATGGCGAAGGCTTCGGCGATGTTGCGGCGGACCTTCCAGATGCGCTCGCTGGTGGTGCGGTTGTCGGCCACGTACACCTCGAACGCCCCGCCGGCGAGGCACAGCTCGCCGATGGTTTCGTAGTCGCGCTCGATCTGCTCGGCAATGGCGCCGTCGATGGTGATGAGCAGCATTGCGCCGGCATCCTGGTAGGGCAGCGATTCGTTGAGGTAGCTGCATGCTTCGGCGACGGCGGTTCGGTCCATGAATTCGATGGCGGTCGGGATGATGCCGCTATCGGTCATGAGCCTGGGCACGGCGGCGATGGCGTCCTCGGCTGAGGGGAACAGGCACAGCAGGTCGACGGCGAACTTGGGGGCGGGCATGAGCTTGAGGATGATCCTGGTGAAGATGCCCAGCGTGCCCTCCGAGCCGACCATAAGTTGCAGTAGGTTGTAACCAGTGACATCCTTGACCAGCTTGCCGCCCAGCTTGATGAGCTCGCCGGTAGGCGTGACGACATCCAGCCCCAGGACGTACCTGCCGGTGACGCCGTATTTGATGGCCTTTGCGCCGCCAGCGTTTTCGGCGACGTTTCCGCCGATATAGCAGGTCTCCAAGCTCATCGGATAGCCTGCGTAGAAGAGCCCAAATTCGGTTATTCGCTCGTTGATTTCACTGGTGACGACGCCGGGCTCGACGACGACGATCATATTGTCGCGGTCGATTTCGAGTATCCGGTTCATCCGGTCGACTGACAGCACGATGCCGCCGCAGGCGGGCACGGCCCCGCCGGAAAGCCCGCTGCCTGCGCCACGTGGGGTAATGGGCACATTGAGGCGATTGGCGAGCTTCATGATCTGCCGGATTTCATCGGCGGAGATGGGCCTGACCACGGCCTCAGCGGCGTGGCGGTAGCGCTTGTCGGGCACTTCGTCGTGGCTGAAGGGTTCGAGGGCGTCGGCATCTTCGTAGATGACGTACTTGTCGCCAACTATCTTGCGAAGCCGGGCGACTATGTCGTCGGTGACCGGATTGTATTGGCGGCTCGTCATGCCATTAACACTCGGTGTTTTTCACTTCTCGAAGTTTCTCGGCCAGCACAGGCGCGACTTCGAACAGGTCCCCGACGATTCCGATGTCGGCGACGCGGAATATCTGGGCTTCGGCGTCTTTGTTTATGGCGACAATTGTCTCGGCGGTTTGCATTCCGGCCAGGTGCTGAATGCTGCCGCTGACGCCGAGGCCAACGTAGAGCCTGGGGGTTATGGTCTTTCCGGACAGGCCTATTTGGTGGGGGTAGCTCAGCCAGCCGCGGTCGACGACCTCTCGCGATGCGCCGAGTGCGGCGTCAAGTGCGTTTGCGAGGTCCTCGGCGACGGGGAGTTTATCGGCCTTTTTTATGCCGCGTCCGACGGTGACGACGCGGTCGGCATCTTCAAGGTGGTGGGCGGAGGTCTCCGGAATGAACTCAACAAGCTCGGCACCGCCGTCTAGGGCGTCGGCTGGGGGTTGGTTGCGGATGATCGGGCCTGTTCTGCCCGGGGTGGGGTCGGCGGGCCTGGTCGAGTGCGGGCGAACGGTCGCCATCTGCGGGCGGCGGTCGGGGGTGATGATGGTGGCGAGTATGTTGCCGCCGATAGCGGGTCTGGTCTGAAGCAGTCGGCCTGTTTCGGGGTCGATATCCAGGACGGTGCAGTCGGCGGTCAGGCCGGCGTAGGCCTTTGCGGCGACGTAGGGCATGAGCGTCCGGCCTGTCGTTGTGGCGGCGGCGATGACTATCTCCGGGCGGTGCTCATCGAGGATTGCCAGCATGCAGGCGGCATAGGGCTCGAGCACGAAGTGCTCCAACTGCGGCGCTTCGGTGGCGACGACGCGATCGGCGCCGCGGTCGATGAGCTGCTGCAGGCCTTCGGCGTCGATGTCATGGCCGAAGATCATCGCTGACAGCTGCGCGCCGCGCTTGTCGGCCAGCTCCCTGCCGCGCCGCAAGAGCTCGAAACTGACGGGCAAGACCCGCCCGGCGAACTGCTCAGCTAATATCCAAACGCCTTCATGTTTCATGCATGGGCCTCAGATAAGGTCTCGTTCCCTGAGCATGGTCACAACTTCGTCGGCGGCATCGGCGATGGACTGCGGATCGGCGGCGACGATTTTCCGGCATTGCCGGGCGACTTTCGGGCGGTGAATGTTTACCACGCGCGTGGGCGAGCCCGCGAGTCCGAGCATGTCGGCCTGGAGGTCCAGGTCGCCGGCCTTCCAGACTGGGATATCTGCTGCCCTTGCCCGCTGTTTGCCCCGCAGCGTGGGCAGGCGCGGCTGGGATATTTCCTTTACGACAGTCAGAAGGGCCGGCAGCTTCAGCCTGAGCACCTGCCAGCCCCCCTCGACTATCCGCCGCACGCGGATGTGCCCGTTTTCGAGGGCCTCAAACCTGCTGACGTAAGTGGCGGCGGGCAGGTTGAGCATGGCGGCGGTGGCCGGTCCGACCTGCCCTGTTTCGCCGTCGGTGGCGCGCTCGCCGCATATCACGAGGTCAATGTCGCCCAGCCGTCGCACCCCGGCCTGCAGCACGTAGCTGGTCGCCCAGGTGTCTGCCCCGGCGAAGGTTCGGTCGCTGAGCAGGACGGCTGAGTCGCAGCCCATCGCCAGAGCCTCGCGCAGGGCCTTGGCGGCCTGGGCGGGGCCCATGGAAATCGCTATGACCTCGCCGCCGTGTTGCTCGCGCAAGACGAGAGCGAGCTCAATTGCGTAGAGATCAAGGGGGTTAATGATGCTCTCGACACCCTCGCGGATCATCGTGCCCGTGGTCTCGTCCATCTTGACGTTGTCGGTCTCGGGGACCTGCTTGATGGGGACAACGATTCTCATTTTCCAACAGTTCTCTCAACCGCGACGCCTTTGTTACGGCGCCGGTTGCCGCATCGCCAGCGCGACGGGCTAGTATCGCAGGAAGATCGGCATATACTCTTCGATTCGGCGATAGGCTTCCTGGAGTATCGTCTCGTCGGGCAGGAAAACCACCCTGAAGTGCTGCGTTCCGGGGACCTGCCCAAAGCCGCTGCCCGGTACGACCACAACGCCGGTGCGGCGGAGGAGCGCCGCGGCAAACTGGGCGTCGGGTTTGTGGGTGTGCAGCCTGGCGAAGGCATAGAATGCGCCGCCCGGCTTTTGGCAGGTTATGCCGTCGATGGCGTTGAGCATTTCGACGGTCAGGTCTCGCCGGCGTGTAAGCTTTGCGATAGCCCGGTCGATGTGGCTCTGATCCCCCTCGAGTGCGGCGGGGACTGCCCACTGCTCGGGGTGGTTGGCTGACAGCCGCGCCCTAAGCATTTTGTTGATGGCCTCTATGTAGTCCGTCAGGCGGTCGTCCGGCCCGGAGATGATTCCCCAGCCAAGCCTAAAGCCCGGCGCGAGGTAGGACTTGCTCAGCCCGTTAAAAGTCACTACGGGCACGTCAGACGACAGCGATGCAATCGGCACGTGTTTGGCGCCGTCGAACAGAAGCTTGTCATATATGTCGTCGGCGAAGATCACCAGGTTTCGCTCGGCTGCCAGGTCGACGATGGCCTGCAGCGTATCGTGCCCGGTGAGCGAGCCCGTGGGGTTGTTGGGGTTGACGACCACTATCGCCCGAGTCTTGTCGTTTATTTTGGCGGCGATGTCGTCGACGTCCGGCTGCCAGCCGTTGGATTCGTCTAGATAGTAGAAGTTCTCCCGGGCCTGGAGCTTGCTTAGCATGGCAGTGTAGAAGGGGTATCCGGGCACGGGGGTCAGGACGTTCTCGCCGGGCTCGACCAGGGCCGTCAGGCACAGGTCGATGGCTTCGGAGGCACCGCTGGTGATGAAGACATGTTGTACGGCGTTGATGCCTTTTCGCGCGGCCTCGGCGAGAATGGCCTTTCTGGCCTCGGGCACCCCCAAAGAAGGAGCGTATCCACAATGGTTTGCGCGCATCGCGTCGGTGACTGCGTCGATGATGTGCGCGGGGGTGGCGAAATCGAACAGGTTTGGGTCACCGATGTTGAGGTACAACATTTCCTTGCCGGTGGCGGCTACCTGCTCAGCCAGCACGACCACATCGCGGATGGCGTAAGTGATTGTTGCCGTGCGAGAGGCAGGAATTATGCGATTGGCGTTGCCCATGTGAATATCCTGTTGTGCAGCCGACCCGGTCGACACCGGTCGGCTGCTTGCAAGTGGCGTAGTCTATCATTCAGTCGGCTCAGCCCGCAAGCAAATGACCCCGTCGGCAGGTTGAGCCGGAGACGCGATGTCCCAGCCAAACACTTTGACTGCCCGACGGCCGCGGTTTAGGATAGGCCATCGCCGGCCCGCTCGCTGGTTTATCGGCGGGGCTGGCGGCAAGGAACTCATATATGTTGATCTCACTGAACTGGTTATCCGACTATGTGAACGTCAATCTTCCCGTGGAGAAGCTGGGCACTGTTTTCATGAACATCGGGCTGAACCTGGAGGAGGTTCATGAAGCCGGAGACGATCTCGTACTGGACCTGGAGGTTACATCAAACCGACCTGATTGCCTGGGACATCTGGGCGTCGCCCGTGAGCTGGCGGCTGCGACGGGTGAGGCTTTTACGCTACCTGCGGTCGGCCGCAGCCCGGTGACCGGCCAGACGAGTGAGCTTACCAGCGTGGCGGTGGAATCGCCGGACCTGTGCCCGCGGTACACCGCGCGGGTAATTCGCAACGTGAAGGTGGGCCCGAGCCCGAAGTGGCTGACCGACCGTCTGGAAGCGGTCGGCCTGCGGACCGTGAACAACATCGTGGACGTAACGAACTACGTGCTGATGGAGTACAGCCAGCCGCTGCACAGCTTCGACTATGACAAGCTGGCAGAGCACCGGATTGTTGTTCGGCCGGCGCGGGCGGGTGAGACGCTGGTGAGCATCGATAACACCACGTGCAAGCTCGATGAGCATATGCTCGTTATCGCCGACGCGGCGAGATCCGTCGCGGTGGCCGGTGTTATGGGCGGGCTGGACAGCGAAGTTACGGATGATACGGTGAATGTGCTGATAGAGTCGGCCCAGTTCGATCCGTTGTCGATCCGGCGAACGTCGCGCAAGCTGCAACTGATGAGCGAGAGCAATTATCGTTTCGAGCGGGGCGTGGACCCCGTGGCTGTCGATACAGCTTCACTGCGGGCGTGCGAGATGATACTGGAACTGGCAGGCGGAGAGCTGGCGGGAGGCGTTGTGGATGTTTGGGCCAATCCGTTTAAGCCGCTGAAGGTCTCGCTCAGGTGCGCCCGCTGCGATGCCCTGCTCGGCACGCGGATTCGCCCCGCCAAGCAGGTAGCGGTACTCACCGGCCTGGGACTGTCGCCGGTGAAGAAAAACGGCGTAATCGAGTGCACCATCCCCCCTTACCGGGCAGACTTGTCGCGCGAGGCTGATCTGATCGAGGAGATAGCGCGTATATATGGGTACGACAAGATTCCGCTCGGCCACAGCATTACGCATCCGATAGTGGCTGAGAGCCTCGGCAGGAGGACGCGCCGCCGGGTCGGTGAGCTGCTGGCAGCAGCGGGCTTCGATGAGGCAATCACCTTCGCCTTTGTCGATAACGAAGAGGCGGAGCTGCTGGCGCCCGGCGGGGTGCTGAATGTCGATTCGACGGTCCGCAAGTCCAACAACGCCCTCCGCAAGACACTGCTGAACAGCCTGCTGCGTTCGTGTAAGACCAACCAGGATGCCGGGGTGGCGGAGCTGAGCCTGTTCGAGATAGCGTGTGTGTTCTCGCCCTGCAGCGGGGGGCCGGCAAGCGAGCACACTGAGCTTGGCCTGGTTACCTCGCGAAACCTGCGCGAGCTTCGTGGAACGGTGGAGGCGATGGCGGAGCGGATATGCCCGTTGTCGTCTATGGCCGTGTCGCCGGCGGATGCGGCTGGGTTCGCGCCTGGAGCTGCGGTGAAAGTCAGTTTGGACGGCGAGGCCATCGGCGCGCTGGGCGTGGTGGACGCGAAGGTGCTGGACTACTACGGCCTGACCAGGCCGATCGCAGCGGCGGCGATCGACTTCGATAAGATTCTCACCCGGGCGGACCAGCAGGCGACATATCGTCCGCTGCCCCGATACCCGGCGGTGACGCGCGACCTGTCGTTGATCGTTGATGAGGCCGTCACATGGCAGGAGCTCGCTGAGACCATCGCCGCGGTCGATCAGCCAATGCGTGTGGGCATGGATTACGTGACGTGCTTCCGCGGCAAGCCGATCGCCAAGGGGCGCAAATCCATAACGCTGACGCTGACCTACCGCTCGCCGAACGGGACGCTTCGCAGCGAACAAGTTGACGAGCAGGTTGAGGTCGTCGTCGCAGCAGCAAGTAAGGCATTCGGTGCGGAGGTGCGGGCGTAGCGGCCCGTGCAGGCGAATGAAGGCTGCGGTCGGGCTAAAGATTTGGCGGGTGCAGGTCGATTATAATGTTTAGAAGCCTCTGCGGTGTTCGGCGGAGACTCATGAGAGAGAATCGATAACCGTACAGCAGGGAAACGAAAGTTACCCACCTGGCCTAACGGGTTCTCACCAGGAGCCTCACCGGCACATGCGGAGGTTTTCTTTTATTCACTTCATGGGTGGCAAGTGCCCTGTACGGCTTGGCGTTATGACGGGCGGCCGAAGAGGGAATCCCGACGGCGGTGCATTCTTTTATCATAGCTAACGGCTATATATAATATCGACCGGTCCGGGGACGCCTAAGTCGTCGACGACGCGAGGCGCGGAGGGCCTGGAAAAAGCCACGCCCCGCGGACACGGACTATCATGTTGGTAAAGGGCGCTAGCCAATGATAGATTTGCATTCAGCAAACACACTGCCGACCGACGCGGTTTGCACGGTCGGAATCGACATAGGTGCGGTAAGTGCGACCGCGGCGCTGGTGATCGAGACGTCAGCCCAGCGGGTGGCCCTTGGCGGCAATTTTCAGCCGCTGGACCTCCCGGGCGGCCGGGCGGGCCGGCACGTCTTCATAAGCCCATATTGCCGGACTCGCGGCAGGCCGGTGGCGACCGCGACGGAATTGCTGGAGAGGATCATCGCGGCGGTCGGTGCCGAGGCGGTGAAGAATGTCTGCCTGACCGGTAGCGGGTCGAAGGTCACAGCCGGCAAGCTCGGCGCGGCGGTGATCAATGAGTTTCGCGCGATCGCCACGGGCCTGGCTGCTGTCGGCCAAGAGGTCCGCACCGTATTCGAAATGGGCGGCGAGACGAGCAAGTACCTTCGTCTTGCCGGCGACAATGATGGATACAGCATCATCGACTACGCGACCAACGGCGACTGCGCGGCCGGCACGGGTTCGTTCATCGACCAGCAGTGCGGCCGCCTTCACTACAACGTGGAGGAGATCGCCGACATCGTTCTTGCGACGGAGCGGGCAGCCCAAGTGGCTGGTCGTTGCAGCGTGTTCGCCAAGAGCGATATGGTGCACGCCCAGCAAAAGGGGTACACGCCTGCAGAGGTGCTTCGAGGCCTGTGCAATGCGGTGGCGCGGAACTTCCGCACGGCCGTGGTTCGCAGTCATCCTGTTGAGCCGCCGGTGGCGTTTATAGGTGGAGTGGCAGCCAATGCTGCCGTCAGCAAGGCGATGCGCGAAGCGTTCGACCTGGAAGACGGGCAGTTCTTTATTCCCGCTGCCTTCTCGCACATGTCAGCTATTGGGGCGGCGATCCTCGCGGCGGGACGGGACAGCAAGAGCGGTCTTGGCAGGATGTCGGACTTGAGGCGGACGTCCGACGAGGCACACGGGGTGTTTCCCACGACCGAGCCGCTGCGAATGGACAATGTCTTGCTGCTTCGCGACAGGGCGGCCCAGTACGAGCACGACAACACTGGCAGCGTGGAGGGGTACCTCGGTGTGGATGTCGGCAGCGTGTCGACCAATGTCGTTGTGATCGACCAAGCTGGACGGGTCGTATCGGAAATTTACACGGAGACAAAGGGCCGACCGATCGAGGTGGTCTCCGATGCCCTCAAGGAGATTCAGGCCCAGTGGGGCGAGAGGCTGACGATTCGCGGAGTCGGTACGACGGGCTCGGGGCGGGAGCTTATCGGCGAGCTCATCGGGGCCGATACGATCAACGACGAGATAACCGCCCACAAGACCGGGGCAATGTTCGTAGGTGAAACGCTGCTTGGCGGCAGGCTGCCGGATACGATCTTCGAGATCGGCGGGCAGGACTCCAAGTACATTTGCCTCGAGCGCGGCGTGGTGGTGGACTTCACGATGAACGAGGCGTGCGCAGCCGGCACAGGCAGCTTTCTGGAAGAGCGGGCGGACGAGCTGGACATCGCCATCAAGGACGAGTTTGCGCGGTTGGCCCTATCCAGCCGGGCACCCATTCGCCTCGGCGAAAGGTGCACTGTGTTCATGGAGCGCGACGTGAACAGCTACCTTCAGCGCGGGGCGGAGAAATCGGACCTAGTTGCCGGGTTGGCGTATTCGGTCGTCTATAACTACATCAACCGGGTTGTCCGGGGCCGAAAGATAGGCCAGTGCATATTCTTCCAGGGCGGTACGGCCTATAACGATGCCGTGGCGGCGGCGTTCGCCGCGGTTACGCGCAAGGAGATTATCGTCCCGCCACACAACGGGGTGATAGGCGCAATCGGAGTCGCTTTGCTCGCGCGCGACAAGATGCGCGCCTCCGCGGGACGGAGCGCCGTTGATTTTTCAGCTCTGGACCAACAGCCAACGGGCACGGAAGATAGCGGCGATGAGGGCGCATACGAGGCGAGCCTACCAGTTGAGCAAGTGCCGCTGATGCAGACCGACCAGTCGCAATTCCGCGGATATGATATGTCCGCGGTGGACTATTCGCTGCGTGAGTTCACTTGCAAGGGTTGCGCCAACGCCTGCCAGATCCAGGAGTTCAACGTCGAAGGCAGCAAGACGTATTGGGGCGACAAGTGCTCAGATCGATACCGCAAGCAGGCCAAGACCGATAACAAGCCTGTCATAGACGACCTGATGGCGCTGCGAAGCGAATGGCTGTTCGATGAATCCGGCTTGCCGCCCACCCCGGCCGGGGCCGGGAAGGTCGGCATCCCGCTGATGATGTGGGCGTGGGAGCAGTTGCCGTTCTGGCGGAGACTGCTGGCGGAGATGGGCTATCAGACTGTGCTGTCGGATACGACGAACAAACGGATCATCCAGTCAGGCCTGGACAGCGCCGCGGCTGAACCGTGCTTCCCGATAATCGTCGCGCACGGTCATGTGATGGACCTTATGGAAAAGGGAGTCGATCACATTCTGATGCCCAACATCGTTTCGCTCCCCGGGGACAGCAGCGACACGAAGTCTCTGCTCTGCCCGTGGCACCAGACGCTTCCGTTTGTCGCCAGGCGAGCGCCCCTGCTGGCCGATGCCGCCAAGTTTTTCCTCACGCCGACACTGCGCTTTCGAGAAGGTCGCCGGTCCATGGCCCGTCAGTTGCAGGAGTTCTTCACGCAGCTTGGCATAAGCAGGCGGCTTGTTCGGCGATCGGCGGCGGTGGCGTTCGCAGCGCAGGACGCCTTCGACTCCAAGCGCCTGGCTGCGGGGCGAAAGGCCTTGGCCGAACTTGACGGCGCGGGGCAAACGGGCATCGTACTTGTCGGTAGGCCTTACAACATCCACGACGCAGGTGTGAACCTGTCCGTCGCCCGCAAGCTCCGCGACAACTACGGTGTGAACTGCATCCCCATGGACTTCCTGCCATCGGCCGACCTGGATATCACCGACGTCAACTCCAATATGTACTGGGACCTGGGCAGGCGGATTATCGCGGCCGCCAAGATCGTCGGGCAAAGGCCCAACCTCCATATCATATATATAACCAACTTCAAGTGCGGGCCTGATTCATTTATAAAGCACTTCGTGCGGGAGGCCTCGCGTAAGCCCTTCTTAACACTGCAGTTCGATGGCCACAGCAACGATGCAGGCATGATGACCCGCTGCGAAGCCTACCTGGACAGCAAGGGTGTGCTCAGGCCCTGGCGGCAGGAGAAACTGGCAGATCAACTGGTCTAGCTGTTCGACTTATGCACCGCAGAGCCTATCTTTGCGCTCCCGGTAAGTCGGAATAATAGGCATCAGCCGAAAATGTCCTGACCTATGACAGTTAAGGTATCGCTATAAATGATTTCATGACAAAGTATTGGCTCAATGACAGAAAAAATTGTGATTCGTCGAATTCACCGCTTGACAGGAGGCAGAAGTGTGGTATAATGTTTGGATTACTGAGGATCCTGGCTTATGGCCAGTTTTTTTTGCCTGCTTAGCGGTAATCTTGTACCAGTTTTCCCTCTTTCCCCATTCGTGCCGCCTGTTCCGTCCGCTCAGGCCCAACTTCACTTTTCGGACAAACGAGCGCCCTGGCAGAGCCATCGCTTCCACGGGTGACCGTACGCCCTCAGCCCGGGCACAGCTACCAGGCTGCACGATCGCCTTTCGCCAGCTTCCAGCTGTTCTGTGCGGTTGACCGTCTCTGGGCTGCCGACCTCCCCCTCCGGGTAAGAGCTGTATCGGGGCAAGTCCTAACGGACGCCAAGGCACGTTGATGAAGCTTTCTTACTTGAAGCACCCGGCGCGGCCTTATATATTCGCTTTATCGAAGCGGCAAGGAAACCACTCCTCGGAAACCACAAGTCATATCGTTAGGCAAAGGAGCCAGACATGGCAGCTAAGAAAAACGTGAACGTCGCGTTGATCGGTATGGGTTTCATGGGTCGGACGCACTCCAACGCATGGGGGCAGGTCGGCAAGTTTTTCAAGCCGCCGGTTAAACCGGTGATGCACACACTGTTCGGCCAGGAGGCCGAGAACCCTCGCGCCTTTGCCGATAACTTCGGCTGGTGCAATTTCTCGACGGACTGGAAGAAGACCGTCAAGAATCCAGAAATCGATCTCGTGGATGTCGCCACGCCCAACTTTATGCACGCTCCGGTGGCCAAGGCAGCCATCGCGGCCGGCAAGAATTGCTCTTGCGAGAAGCCGATCGCCGCGACGCTCAAGGAAGCTCGCGAAATGGCGGCCACGGCCAAGAAAGCGAGAGTCAAGACCTTCGTGTGGTACAACTACCGCCGAGTGCCAGCCGTAGGCCTGGCGCACATGTTGGTCAAGCGAGGCAAGATCGGGAAGATACGGCACGTCCGCGCCAAGTACCTGCAGGATTGGGCCGATGAGTCGATTCCGCTGGCGTGGCGTTTCGACAAGAAGCTGGCCGGTTCAGGGGCTCACGGGGATCTTAACGCACACATCATCGACATGACGCGGTTCGTCACCGGCGAGGAGATAACCGAGATCAGCGGCGCGATCGCCGAGACTTTCATCAAGAAACGTCAACTCATGATGGGCGTGGTCGCAGGCGGCATCGGCGCCGGCCTGAAGGCCGGGAAGAAGATGGGCACGGTCACCGTCGACGATTGCGTATTGTTCTTGGCGCGGTTTTCCGGCGGGGCAGTAGCCAGCTTCGAGGCCGCCAGGCAGGCTACCGGCAACCAGAACGCGAACGGTTTTGAGATCAACGGCACCAAGGGCTCGGTCAAATTCAACTTCGAGCGTATGAACGAGCTGGAGTACTACGACGCCACGGCCGACAGGGCCGTCCAGGGCTGGACGACGATCATGTGCACGCACGCTCCGGACCATCCTTATGTGGACGCCTGGTGGCCTGACGCACACTTGATCGGCTATGAGCATGGGTTTGTCAACCAAGCGTACGATATCCTTCGTGTGCTGGCGGGGCAGAAGCCCATCGTGCCGATTCCGGACTTTAACGACGCCTACCAGACGCAGCGCGTGCTGGAGGCAGCCCTGCTATCTGCCAAGAACAAGAAGCCCGTTAAGCTCAAAGACGTCAAATAACCACCCCCACGCTCGCTCGGTGGAATGGGAAAAGCCCATGGGCCATGAGCTCATGGGCTTTTCTCTGCGCATTAGCTTCCGTCTGGCTACAACGGGGACTTGCCCAGAATTGACCGCAGGATGCATCTTGGCGCCCCAGCCCGGGTTGACCGGGCAGTCGCGTTGCGGACCATCAGGCGCCCGGGAGGTCGGGGGCAGGGGGAATTTCTCCGGCCTTTTCCAAGGCATACTTGGTTAGGATCGGTCCAACGATTTCAAAGATGATGCATGTGGCGGTAACGGTAGTAATCAGGGCGGCGCCCATTGCCGCTGGATCGCAGAGCACTTGGCCGCCCAGGCCCAGTTCCTTGACGGCCGAGGCCACGTCAGGCCTACTCGCCAGTTGGCTGAAATCTCTTTGGATAATGAGCGAAAGCCCGATCGCCACGCCGGCCTGTGAAAGAATTCCCAAGCCAACGTATTTCTTGATCTTGTTCTCGACTCGTCCGATTACCGCCCCGATGCGTGCCCCGCCCACAAGACCCGCGCTTCGCGCGAAAACGTAGGCGGTGCCCACGACACCCAGCTTGGGAAGATCTGCGATATCCAGATGGGCCCCGGCCAAGCAGAAGAACAGAACAAACAGGAGGGGCATAATTTCCTGCAAAGAGGCCGCCACCTTGTGGACCAATGCCTGGTGACGGGTGTTGACCAGTACAAAACCGACAACCAGGTTGGTTAGTATCAAGGACAAATGGAACCGCAACGAAATGCCCGTTGCGACCAATACCGTCCCAAAGACCATGATCAACATGTCTCTGGGCTGTTGCAGTCGTCGAACAAGCTGGCAGAAGATGAAGCCCAGAGCCGCGCCAATAACGATGGCGCCGAGGATTTCCAGGGTCGGGCTTTTCATTGCAACCAGGATGCTGTCGGAAGGATCGGTGACTTGCAGAGAAGCCAGGAGGATCATCTTTGCAAGTGCCGCTGCAAAACCGAAGATCAGAATGGCCAGCCCGTCATCGAATCCGACGACAGCATAGAGCGCCTGTGTGAGGCTTCCTTTGGACCTGTACTCCTGGATAACCGCCACCGTGCCCGCCGGCGCGCTGGCGGGCGCGACGGCACCGAACAGCAGGGCTAACGGCCAACTTCTTGTGATAAGGTAGACAACAAACATGACAACAAAGAATGCTGCAAAAGATTCCGCCAGGATGATCGAGACAATCCCCCCACCGAGCTGGCGGAGTGAACGCATGCTGAGTTCAGCCCCGATCGTGAAGGCTACAAGACCAAGCGCCATTTCGGTGATAGGCGAGAAGCGGACAATATTGCCCGTCTGGCCGGTGGAATCTCCGTTAAACCAGCCGAGCGCAGAAGGCCCCATGACAACCCCCAAGGCCATGAAACCAATGATTGACGGCAGGTTCAGGCGTCGTGCGGCCCGGCCGAAGTAGAAACCGATAATCGCCGCCATGCCCAGGAGCAACAGGCCCTGCTCACGCAGGGCGTCTTGCATTTGGAGGGCCATTTGCCAGAGGTAACTTAACATAGAGACTCTCTGCTACTGATCAATCGCTCCGGCACAGTAGAAGACATCCTGGACTGTGATCATTATGTCGGGCCGGTTGTTCAAGGGACCGGTAATCCGCTCTATTCGGCGGATGGTTTCGTTGGTAATCAGTTTGTTCACAAGAGCTACCACAAGCTGACAGAACCGGCTTGGGTTGTCCCGCCACATGTCCGCAAATAGAGGCCTTTTTGAAAGATAAACGCCGATATTCTCTGCACCGATAACAACGGCATTGCTTGATTCGATCCCGCCGAAGACCTGCAAGATATCCTCCAGAAGTGTCTCATTCTGAACAAAGACGTGAAACAAGCTGCGGCCATTCTCTTCCACAGGTTGCAGCTCATCGCGCACATGCCGAAGGAAGTGCTCTTGCAGCGCTTCGTTGGAGGCGGCGGAGACTATTTCATCAGTTGCGCCGGGCACCGCCAGCGCGTTGGAAATGCCCGACAGGAGTTGGATGTGCTTTTTGGGATCCCGTTCCGGGCCAATCATAAACACGATCAATCTAACTTTTTCGCCGTCGACGGCCTCGAAGTCTAAACCATCGGGAACAGTGATAAGCCCAACGACGAAGTCCGAGGCCGCTTTGAGGCGACAGTGCGGGATGGCGATTCCATTGCCGAAGCCCGTCGAACCGAGCGATTCCCGCTGCTCTAGGCCGGCCAGAATATCCGCTTCTGAAACCTCCGCCAGAACGGGACAGGCCTTGGCGAGAGTGGCGATCTGTTTGAGGGCCAAAGGCTTGTCAGCCAGCGACATTCTCGCAGCGACGCATTCCGGGAAAAGGGCAGTGAATAGTGTCATCGTTCGCTCCTCATATTGAGGCCTATGTTTGCCTAACCGACACCGGCATCAGGAATGACCTGGCGGATCCCGGCGTGTTGGTGTGTCGGATAGAGGCGGCCGGTCGGCGGATTTGTGGTCCATAGTGTGTCCTCCGCTCGTATTCCTGTCAAAGTGGGCCGCAGGGACCGAGGACGTCTTTGCCCGCCCCGGCGATCGTACCACCAACATATGGCCGGTAAGGATCATCAATCCCACGATAATGAGGGCCAACACCTGTTTAATTACGAGAAACACGGCCCCGCGCGCGGAGATGTCCTCCGGTTTGTATAGCCAGCGGTTCTGTTCATCTCGTTTCACAATGTGCATCTTTGAATTCTCCACGTCATCATTCGCCGCGCTCAGCGCGGTCGGAAGTCGCGTGCGAGCCAAGGGAACGCCTGGCCACCAAGTCCATGACTTCTTGCGGCGAGGACATCCGTGCCAGCTTGGCGATGACTCCTTCCTGTCGCACGAACCATGCGATATTCGCCATAAGTTGGAGATGCAGCTCGTCGCGGGTGGCACAAACAAGGAAGAAGACATGCACCAGTTGATCGTCGATCGCCTGAAAATCTGTGCCCTCCGGACAGATTCCCAGGGCGATGGCGGGCTCCGGGAACATCCCACCCATTGGCCTGCGGGGATGGGGTATCGCAAAACCGTGCCCGACGGCCGTCGTCATGAGTCGCTCGCGGTCGATCAGGCTGCTCAGCAAACGGCTGGGGTCGCTGGCAAAGTTCTTATCAGCAAGCGGCGCAGCAAGTTGACGGAGTATGCTCTCTTTAGGGCCCGGCTTGAGATTGAAGGTCATCAGTTCAGGGTGAAGTACCTCATTTAACGGCAAGATAGGTCGACGGGCGCCAGGTCCCAGCTTGAAGTCTTCCAAGGGGGACTGCATCCGCCCGACAAGCCATTCCCGCACCAACGGCCTTATGAAACGCCACTGACTGGCCACCTTGGCAGCGGGAATCTCCCCTCGCTGGGCCATCCGCAGGACGGTTCTCTCTGCAAGCTGGAGATACACCGCTACCTCTGAAATGGTCATTATTTCGTTGGCCTGTTCATTCACGATCACTTCCTGTTCTGTGGCCGGTAGACGGCATTATATGACATTGGAGGGCCGAGTACAGCATAATAATACATTATAGTACATTATATAACATTATTCTCGGCTTTCTTGTTCACGGATAATTAGTCGGTTTGGCTGGTTTGTATGTCCTTGTTAACACTGGCCATAATCTTTCTTCTCTCGCTCGCGACACGGCTGGGGGAGGATTGGTATACTACTGAAAGGATCCTCCGATAGAACTCCAATATGGGCCGAGGTGAAAGGACACATTGTGAGCTTCCACCTGGAAGATGACCACATCGCCGTCGCACAGAAGTTCGTTCGCAAGGCGCGGGCAGCCGGTGGCCTGGCGCCGATGGACATCGAACGTTTCTGGGCCGACGATTCCGAAGCGCAGAAGGACCCCTTCGGGCCCGACATCCCGCAGGTGCCGTTCGGCGCGCACTGCTGGGAGGAGTGCATCTTCGACGAGTTGGGCATCCCCGAGGACCGCCGGCGATTCGAGAGCGATCCGCAGTGGCTCTGCGAAGCTGCCAAAGCGTACAACGACAAGGCGGAGACGATCGTCGGCCGTCGCCTGCTCAGCGAGCTGCCGCCAGCGACAGACGCCGATCCGGCCTGCATCGGACCTATTAAGCAACTTCATGACGTCTTCGAGATGCCCAATGTCTGGAACGAGGATTCGCAATCGTATTGGCTGAGAGAGTCAGCCACTAACGAGGATGAGCTAAAGGCCCTGCTGGACCGGGTGGACGAGCGCGACATCCGCAGTTTCATCCTCCCCGATAATTGGGACGAGCTGAAACCCAAGCTGGTCAGGTCAGGCAGCTTTCCCCCGGCTTATCGCTCACAGCGCGGGCCTGTGACGTTCTCGACTAGTCTTTACGGCACGGATCGGCTGATCCTGTTGATCAACGACAACCCGGACCTGGCCGCCAGGCTGCGCGACACGATTATCCGCGTGATGATCGACATCGCCGAGGTGCTGGATGTCGAAGCCGGCCGAACCGGCGACAGTGAGCCGCGAGGCTGGTACTGGCTGGACGACAACTGTTGCCTTCTCAGTCCGGAAATGTACGAGTTCTACGGTTACCCCATCGTGCAGGCGATGTTCGACCGCTTTGCGCCGAATCCCGGGGATCGCCGCGGGCAACACAGCGACAGCGCAATGGGGCACCTGCTGCCGATCCTGGCCCGATGCAACCTGCATGACTGCAACTTCGGGCCAACTCTGACGGTCAGCGAAATCCGCCGGCACATGCCGAACACGGTTATACATGGGCAGTTGGCGCCGTTCACCTACAGCCGCAACGAGGAGGTCAACATGGTGGCGGAGTTTCTGCGGGATTTCCAGCAGGCCCGGGAGCATCGCGGCCTGGTGTTCGCCACGGCTGGGTCAGTTAACAACGGATCTCGATTGACGGGCATGCGCCTGCTCATGGCGGCGATACAGGAATTCGGTCGGTACGGCCGATAATTCATATCACGCGTCGCCTGGATAACTGTGCGACAGACGATTGATTTCAAATCAGCCGCCTCGCCTCAATGCATCGTGCTTCTCTCAGTCCAAAGCTCCAAAGCTTTCTATGCCGCATCCCAGGCGCGAGTCGTTCATGAACCCCGATTGTCCTTGACACACCGCGCCGGCAGATTTATATATATCGCACTCAGGGCCGTTAGCTCAGTTGGCTAGAGCGCCTGCTCGACACGCAGGAGGTCACTAGTTCAAGTCTAGTACGGCCCATTATTCGTGGCTCTTTGTTCTCGCAGGGAGTTGCTGCTTTGCGCATATCCCTAGCTCCTTACTTTCTTTCCGTTGGCCCCCCAAGACTTTCATGCTGGGAAATACCTGTGTTCGCCGCCCCGAATACTGACCAACTCTAGTCAAGGGATGCTCTGTCACTTCGTGCCAGTGTCCAAACACCCATCCGCACCATGCAAATGAGTCTTCACACGCCGTTGGGTTCGTCATGACAGATTAGGCTTGTTATCGGACGCCCATTGGGACCCGGTTCAGGCTCTAAGGCAACAGCATCTCGACCACACGCACCGTCCCATTGATCGCACGACTTGTCAATGCACAACATGGGGAAAAGTGTTAACGCAAGTAAATAAGATACTTCCCGGCTTTTATACACGGCCAACCGTTTGGATAATTGCCTATGACTAAACGGAGCCCGGCCCCTGTAGGTGTCCAGAGAAATTCAAAGTGCCTACGATCTACATATTGTTAGGCCCTGGTTTGCATGCAGGCGACCTCTACGAGGAAGTATATGCCTTCCTCTTTCGGACTGACATATTTCTGTTGTCGTTTTGCCACTTCCAAATAGGGTGATCTCCAGACAACAAGATCAAATGGCAAGGGGGAAGTTATCCAAATAACGTGTATGCCAAATCGTTATGAAATGAATTATGGAAAATATGTCGTTGAGGGCCTGGAATTCATTTGACTTGGTCTCTAGTCTTCATGTACACACGCTTGAACCTGGCAGCCACGCCTCTGCACGTGCCAGATTGCAACTGAATGCTAATAGGTATGACTATGTACTTGGATGTAAATGGTGCGGTTTACGCGACAGTATCATAACCGGGGCATTCGTTCGCGGCGTATGCTGTCGGATACAATACCATTTGCCCACTCATATGGTGTTTGCCCTTCGTGTCTGCTCAATCGAAGGTAAATCTTTTTGTAAGCAAATCGGTCCGGGAAAGCTTGGTGCCAGGATCGCGAACACGCTGTTGACCTGCCCGGCTCAAGTCTAATAGCAACAGTAGTTGTTTGAAAGGCACATCTCATGTGGATACGCGTGAAAAATGTTACGCTGAAAGTCTTGTTCATGGGCGCATTGTGTGTGGTCGGCGTTCTATGCCTGCAATTGCTCCGTGCTCAGGAGGCCCCGCCATCGGAACTGACCGTCGCTCAGCGTGTTGATTTGTATGTCTCACAGCTTCAATCGCAGGATGCGTCGGCCCGCCAGGATGCAGCCGCAGAGCTCGGCAAGATCGGGCCTGATGCGGCGGCGGCGGTGCCGGCGCTCATCTCCGCTCAGAGCGATCCGGACGTCAAGGTGCGCCTGAAGGCAACCACTGCGCTGGGTGACATCGGTGTCCTCAACGACGATGTAGTCAATTCCATGCGGCAGAGGCTCGAGGACCCATCCATTTTCGTGCGGTTAGCCGTCGTCCAGGCGGAAGGCAAGCTTAGGGCGGCCAACAACTTGCCTCTTCAGATCCCGCGTGAGCCCTGAAGCCGTGTTGATGTTGGCGTTGCGCGAGTGATTTCCCCGACGGCGCCGGCTGTCACATGTTGGGTGTGACGGCATGTCGGGGGAGTTCACCTGACAGGAGAGTTTGTATCGAACTGGGAGTAACAGCAGGAACCGTAAGCATTCGAAAGGGAATGAAGATGTTCGGCAATAACACTTGCAGGCTCTTGTCGGTTTTACTTGTCACACTGATGATTGTCGTCGCCTCTGCCATTGGCGAAGCTCCGCCGGTCGATCATCCTTCCGATTCGGCAATAACGTTCGCCCAGCCCTGCGGCGACCTTTGCGCAGGCGACCCGGATCAGAACCCGGATGACTCCGACGACGAGTGCGGCTGCGCCTACAAGATATCCTGTGTCACTCCCAGGTACCGCGTTGACGCGTTTCCATCCGAGACGGGCCTGATGCGATGTACAATCGCATACTCGGGGCTTAACAGCCTTCGCGGGATCGGCAATCGGTGGGGCCGCCCATATCCATACGTACGCGCAGGAAGTGTTTTTGGGGATGCAGTCGCACAGGTTATGGTGCAGGGGAGGGAATGCGAGACATTTTCAATGTATTCTTCCGGCAGCTCATCTATCCCATGGTCAGGCGCCGGGACGGCCAAGTTTGACCGGATGTCAGAAGACCCGGAGACGTGGGGCTACATTTACAGGAACAAGAGAACCGGCGCCTTGGACCAATTCATATTTGAGGATTTTGACCCGGAAGACACTGGTTCTCTCGACCAGATGGATTTGCACATCGACCCGGTGGGGCGGGAGACGAGGTGCTACTACGAATCCTTGGATGCTGACCCGGATACCGCCGACCAGATAGTCAAGATGCGGCGCGTGGAGGAGATTGATGATGAAGGCGTGGTGACCGAGGTCCGTATAGGCTACGGTACGGGCGAGCTGACCAACTACGTGAAGTGGGTCGTCTTGCGGCGGGCGACGAAGAGCCAGGTCGGCGGAAGCTGGTCCGAGACCTGGGGCGAGGGAACGGCCCCGGGTTGGGGCGACAGCACGTGGGGCGACAGCTACAACAAGCGCCGCGTGCGGCTGTATCACTACGAGGACGGTGAGGGATCGAACCCCGATGATGACAGTCACGGCAACACCGGCGACCTGAAGCTGATCGTCATCCAGAAGCCCAAGGACGGCGTCGCCAGCCCCGACGAAACCGATGATGCCAACTGGACCAACGTGAAGGTCTGGTACTTTAGACACCTTGACGTGGAGGAAGGAACCGTCAATAGCGGGCGACCGCAATACATTCTCGAGCCGGCCTGGTTCGCCCGCCTGGTCAGTGATGGCGAAATCGTGCTGACGAACGTTTTTGACAGCACCACAAACTTACTGAAGGATAACAGCGATCTGGATCAACTCTCGGACAGCGCTCTGGCTGATTACTCAACATACTACTTCGACTACAACGAAGGCGGAGATGTAAAGGAGCGCCGCAAAAAGGGCGGCTGCGGTGGGCGGAGCGGGGGCGAGAACATCATCGACCACGTCACTCACGTGCGACTGGTTAGCGAGCTTCCAAGTTCGCGAGCGGAATACGACAATAAGGTCGTTATAGAACGCAAGGATCACACCGACCCGAACAACGTCGTGCTGAAGAAGCGCATCGTCACCTACTTCAACTTGTTCGAGCAGGTGCTGCTGAAGGTTGAAGAAGAGTATGAGGGCTCCTCAAGCAACGAAGTCTGCCGCATGAGGACGGGAGATTTTTATGCATATTACGGCGGTATTGGGCCATATGCGGCATGCCTGAAACTTCACGCCGAAAACTCCACCTTCGATTGGGATGCTCTTAATGGTGGAAATGGCTGGGAGGCAAACGTGGAGGCAGAATGGGATCTGATGGACAAGGATGGCACTGACTACTATGGCACTGACTACACATATCTGCTCGATGCTGAAGGTGTCGTCCACTACTACGAGTACGGCAACATCATTACCGCAACCGGAACCACGCCCGGGAATGTTTACAACTTCATCAAGGCCGAACAAATCAGCGAAGGCGACGGCGGCACGAGCGGCCCGACTAAGTACACGCTGCATGAGTACAAGTATTACACAAACGGCGCCAGCAATTCCTGGGAGACGACCTTCGTCCTGGCCGAGCAGAAGACTTATCTCGAAGAGAACACCACCCACTGGCTGAAGACCACCTACGCCTACGACTGGGACGATACGAATCCGGCTGTCATGACCAAGCGCGTCATAAACAGGCCGGTCGTTGAAGGATCAACCACGGACGTTCTGACCACGGACGAGCGCTTTGACTCTCTGGGCCGACCGACTTGGACGAAGGACGACAAGGGCGAGATAACACACTTCCAGTATGACATTGAAGCGGCCTTGCGCAAGCCCGTGACCGTCATCAACGATGTGGATACGACCGACATCGCCGGCGAGCCCGATACCTGGGTCACGGCGACGGGCATGGGTCTGCATCTGGTGACGGACTACACCTACGATGACTTCGGCCGGGTGACCGAAGAGCTGGGGCCTTCGCACCTGGTCTACAGCGGCGCCTCCTGGCAGACCGTCCGAACGGCCTATCGCACGGTATTTGTGGAATATGACGCCGCCCGCCACGACGAAAAGTGGTCCGCTGTCAGCAGTGTCAGCAGCGGGACCTATAGCTTCGTAGGTCCGATCTCCGTACAGAGGCTCTGCAAGCTCGATCGGGTCATAGACGACATGACGGTCTCATCGACGAGCTCCCCCAATGGCGTGTTCACGGACGATGACACCTACGGGATAGAAGGGGCGATCGACGAATACGACGTCGTGCGTGTGGTTAACAGCTCGGGCGATTACATCAACAACGACGAGAAATACACTTGGTCGGCGACGTCTTTCGATATGCAGGGCAAGCTCGGCGCGCAGAGGTCCTACCACACCATGCCCACAGACGACGACCAGGACCCCGCGTGGAACAACGGCAAGGGCATTGTAGGAGCCAACTACTACGAGACGAAGTACGAGTATGACAATATGGGCCGAATGGCGAAGGAGATTTTCGACGTCGACGGCAGCGATGACCGTTACATGTATTGCTTCTATGGCTACAAGCAGGTTGGCCAGACCGCAGAATACTACTTTGAGGCGCGCCTCTACCCCGTGTATGTCGATTTGGGCACGGCGAAACTCTCCGGGCCAATAAAGGTGACATGGGTCAACGACGACGGCTATACCGTGCGAAGCTTCGCGGCGAGCAAGAGCTCCCTCAGCCAGACCGGTGGCGTGCCCGATGGCGACGACACGATCTCAGCCGGGGATTATCTATCTCGTACGGACTACATCTATGACGCGGCTGTCGACTGGCGGGGCCGGTTGACGGCAATTCGGCAGTACTACGACCTGACGGGCGTCACCGAGTTTACCACACCCGGCAGCAAGTACGACCCCGAAGACCATTCGGGCAATTACTATGAATCGAGGATTGAGGCCTACGACAACCTCGGGCGGGCCTATCACACCGCCGACGTTGTTCATAACCACTGGGCCCACGAGTTTGACGGCATCGGCCGAGTTAAGAAGACTTACGTCGGTACGAGCGTCACATCTTTGACCCGCTCCGACATGTCCGGGACACACAACCTGCGCCTGATACAACGCAACTACTACGACGCAAACAGTGATGACAGCGGCACGGACCGTGTGCCCTACCTCACCTGCACCGAAAAGCTCAGCACCGATCCGATACTGGCGACAGTTAACCTGGTCTACGCAAAGACCTACTACAATCCGTACTACGATACGGATGATTTCGACCTCGACGAAGATCAAACCGACGAGACCGAATGTCGAATCGGTTGGACGGCCCCTGCCGGCGGGCCGGGGACGCGCGTCGTTTCCGACGGAGTGGCCAATGTCCTGACAGAGATCTGGTCACTGGACGCCTCTACGCCGCCGGATCCCGAGACCATGTTGCAGGTGTCACGCGTGATCCCCGGCGCCGGAGACAGGGCGACAGCGAGTAGGCAATATGAAGTCACTTCCGGAACGGCGGGTGACTATGTCGAGTATGACTATGCATACGACCAGGCCGGCCGACAGAACCGCACCACCAGGCCCACCGGCGGCTACACGGAGACGACCTTCGACGGCCTGGGGCGGGTCGTCCGTAGTGATGTAGTCGGTAACTCAGACTCCCCAACCAGCTTCACGGTGTGGCAGGAAAATGTGAACGTCTTCGACGATTACGGAAACCTCGTCAAGCAGGTCATATACCGCAAGAACGACTCCGGCCCGTCGGCAACGAGCTATTTTTGCGCGGACGATGACCTGGACGACCCTCAGCCTCACGACTACACGCAAACATCCTACGTCGTCATGTGGTACGATGAGGGCAATAGGTCCGCCAGCTCCGTGAATTACGGCGTCGTGCTGACGGAGCCCGACGACGACCCGCGAGACGGAGATGATCCGCCCGCGCGCGGAGACACGGTCATACGCAAGGACTATGAATACGACTCAGCCGGGCGGCTGTACAAGACCACCGACAACCGCGGCCTTATCATTATGCGGCTCTATGACAATCTGAGCAGGCTGGAATACTTGGTCGAGAACGAAGATGACTTCGTCGCCGAAACAAGGAACACCTACGGCGGGGGTACCTACAACGATAAGGACCGCGCCACCAAATACGCCTACACGCCGCTTTCACAGATACGAGAAATCACGGCGCTTGATCCGACAGACACCAACGACCAGACGACCCGCTACGTCTATTCCGATGAACTGACCGACAAGGGCTGCGGCGGCGCCGGCTCAGAAGCTTTGTACCGCAATGATCTGTTGCGGGCGGTCATCTACCCCGAGAGCGATGACGACGTGGACAGCGGCGAGCTTGATGACGGCTACGACACCGACTACGAGCGCGTCGAGTTCACCTACCACGGCAACGGCGCGGTGTTGACGCGCACCGACCAGCGCGGCTGCGTGCTGACGTACACCTATGATGAGGCCGACCGGCTCGCACTGGAGGCCGTGACCACTCTAGGCGGCGCAGACGACACCGTTAGGTCCATCAAGCGCGCGTATGACGATGCCGGCCGACTGGTCAACGTCACCTCCTGCTCCGATACCGCCGCCTCCACGGCCGTCAACGACGTCGAGTTCGTCTACAACGACTGGAGCCTGCTGGCAAAGTCCCGTCAGGCGCACAATGGCGCAGCGGAAGACGGCGAGGGCGTCCCGCCGGAATCCCCCAACGTCCAATACGCCTATTATGAGGATGCATACAGCGACTCCTATGGCGGCACATTCGAGGCCGCTCAGCGCGATCTGCGCCTGAGAGAGATCACTTACCCTAATGGGCGCGCCCAGAAGTACACGCACGGCCTGAACAACACCAATGACGACGCCCTGTCGCGCGTCACAATTATCCTGGATACGGCGGCGCCCATAGCTATGTACGGCTATATGGGCCTGAACACAATCATCGCCGTTAATTACAGCATAATGCAGTTTTCCTACGGCTCTTATAGCGACGACTACGCCCGCCTCGACCGCCTCGGCCGGGTTATCGAACAGAGGTGGTATTACAGGGGCTACGCCAAGGATCACTTCACTTACGGTGATGACGGTATAACCGCCTACGGCTACGACCGCAACGGCAACAGGAAGTTCAAAGAGAATGAACTCGCCGCCGCCCACAGCGAGCTGTACCGCACCAAGGACGGTAGCGGTTACAGCGATTACTACGATGGCCTGAACCGCCTTCTGCGATTCCAGCGCGGCACGCTGCAATTCGTCTCCGGCGAAGCAGAACTCAGCGGCGCGACCACCCATGAACAAGCCTGGGGAATGGACGACTCCGCCGGCGACGGTGCGTTCTCCCCCGACGCCCTCGGCAACTGGGCGACATTCAAGGAACGAGATGACAGCGGGCCATGGGACCTCTCGCAGACACGCGACCACGACCTGGAGAATGAGATTACGGACATCACGTCCACCCCCACCTGGGCCGATCCCGTCTACGACATCGCCGGCAACGCCACAACCATCCCCCAGCCGGGGGCGGAATCATCCACCTACACCTGCGAATACGACGCCTGGAACCGGCTCGTTGAGGTCTCCGACGCGTCGGACACGGTCGCTGAGTACCGCTACGACGGCCTGCATCGCAGAATCCGCAAGTTCGTTCCCAATGGCGACGACTGGGATGTCACCGAGTACTACTACAACGCCGACTGGCAGGTGCTCCAGGAAGACAAGGAAACCCTCGTCCGCACGGGCGAGCCGCTCGGTGAGCCGGACGTGGCCGGCGATATCTACTGCCAATACGCCTGGGGCCTGCAGCATATCGACACCCCGATTCTGCGCGACCGCAACGCCGATGGCAATTCCGGAACCGGAAACTGGGGCAAGGGCGGCTCGGGCCTGGAAGAACGCCTGTGGTACACCACGGACGCCAACTTCAACATAACCGCGCTGGTCAACATATCGCGCCAAGTAGTGGAACGCTACGAGTACACACCATACGGGGAGTTGACGGTGCTGCAAGGCGCATACGGAGCCGACCCGGACGTGGATAACAGTACAGTCTTCGAGTGGGACGCCGACGCGGGCGGCAGCGACGTTGACAACCAGGTCCTCTACGCCGGCTACCGCCACGACCCCGAGACCGGCCTCTACCACGTCCGCTACCGCTACCACCACCCCTCCCTCGGCAGATGGATCACACGCGACCCCATCGCTCGCGTCGTTCGAGACAGTGCAGCCCTTAAAGGTGCGGCCGATGCGCTGCGACTGCAGCTCCAGCCCGCAGCCCCAACAACAGACAAGTGGGTGTCATCCAGCCAGCTCGCCGGTTATCA